>ENA-ORXR01002090-ORXR01002090.1-marine-metagenome-genome-assembly--contig:-NODE-2090-length-19626-cov-4.709704_pt1 | contig 19626 bp, 21 predicted proteins | sample MGYA00237866_ERZ511479 | MGnify/ENA metagenome assembly ERZ511479 | reverse complement strand
GTATTTGGCCAGCGCGGATTCCTTTTTGTCTCCGTCTGTGACGCCTTGCGCCTCTTCCTCATGTTCGGGGGCGCCGGAAACGGGGCGGGCCTCGCCGAACTCGGGGTCTTTGGCGACGCCATGTGCGATATAGTTCACAGCATCATAGCGGGTCATATCCTGCTCTTGCAGGAAATAGGCGGCGTTGCTCTCACGCTCTGCAAAAATGGCGACCAGCACATTGGCGCCGGTGACTTCGGTGCGGCCCGACGACTGGACGTGGATCGCGGCGCGCTGGATGACGCGCTGGAAGGCCGCAGTCGGCACCGCCTCGGAGCCTTCGACATCGGTGACAAGATTGCTCAGGTCCTCGTCGATGAATTCCACCAGCGTTTCGCGCAGCTCGTCTACATCGACAGAGCAGGCTTTCATCACCTGAAGGGCATCGGGTTCGTCGACCAGCGACAGCAGCAAATGCTCCAGCGTGGCGAATTCGTGTTTGCGGGCATTCGCGAGGGCGAGTGCTGCGTGAATGGACTGCTCTAGAGTCGTCGAGAATGAAGGCACGCATGTGCTCCTTTTCGAAGGGGGTCGGTGAGGGCGTTGAGGTATGCCAGCGCCTGCGGTCCAACCATGGCCTGATAGTATTAGAGTTTGGTTGATGTTGGCCCAGCTTCAAGTCTTTTTTGAAATAAAGTTGTCACATTTATTTTTGTGAACACGCGGTGGCGCGGTTTTAAGCTATGATTGAGTCAACGGCGCAACACTCTCGCTTAGGTTTTATTGGGTGCGATTATTTTCTGAGGGGGTGGGAATGTTGTTTCAGAACCGATCCTTGCGGGCGCGGGTTTCGGCAAAGACCTGCTCATCGGTGGCATTTTGCAACCCCAGTTGCGCACGCAGGGCAGGGTCATCGCTGCGCAAAAACGGATTTGTCGCCCGCTCAAGCCCCAGTGTGGACGGCACGGTAAAGCGGCCGGCAGTGCGTGCGGCGTCGATCTGCGCGCTGCGGCTGCGCAGCGCGGCGTTGTCGGGGTCCACGCTCAGCGCGAAACGCGCGTTGGCGGCGGTATATTCATGCCCTGAACAAATCAGCGTGCCGTCGGGCCATGCGTCCATTTTGCGCAGGCTGGCATGCATTTGTTGGGGCGTCCCCTCGAACAGGCGACCGCAGCCCAGAGCCATCAGGCTGTCTGCCGTAAAGGCAGCCTGTGCAGAGGGGGCATAAAACGCGATGTGCCCGACGGTGTGACCCGACACGTCGATCACCTGCACCTGTGTTTCGCCCAGCGTGAAATGGCCGCCGTCCTCCAGCGCCATGTCCAGATCGGGCAGGCGGTGCGCATCGGCGCGCGCGCCAAGGACCTGCGCGCGGTGCGTGGCCAGTACAGTCCCCACGCCGTCGATGTGGTCGGGGTGGTGGTGGGTCAGCCAAATCTGGTCAAGCACCCAGCCCCGCGTCGACAGCTCTGCCAGAACGGGCGCTGCTTCGGGGACGTCGATCAGGGCCGTCGCGCCGGTTTTCTTTTCGTGCAGCAAAAAGGCATAGTTGTCGGACAAACAGGCAATCGTCACCAGAACGTGACTGTCGGTCTCGTGGGTTTCGGAAGGCATGGGCAAGGCTCCTGAGCTGGGCTAAGGTGACACAGAATGGCGCAATAAGGGGCCCTGTCAATGCATCTTGATGTGCAGGATTTGCGCAATTTCTATTATCGTAACGCCTTGGGCCGTGCGGCGCAGAAATCCCTGCGCGACCGCATGACAGAGCTGTGGCCGGAGGCGAAGGGCCAGACGGTTGTGGGCTTTGGTTTTGCAGCGCCGCTGCTGCGTCCCTATCTCAAGGATGCGCGACGGGTCATCACGCTGATGCCCGGCCCGCAGGGGGTAATGCCCTGGCCTGCGGGCATGGCCAATACGTCCGTCCTGTGTGAGGAAACGCTGTGGCCGCTGGAGACGGGCCATGTGGACAAGCTGGTCTTGCTGCACGGGCTTGAGACCTGCGAGCGGCCGTCGGATCTGCTGGAGGAATGCTGGCGCGTGCTGGGGCCGGGGGGCAAGGCGCTGTTTATCGTGCCCAACCGCGCGGGGCTGTGGGCACGGCGCGATCGCACGCCGTTCGGCTATGGCCGACCCTATTCGCCGGGCCAGCTGGACGCACAGCTGCGCAAGCACCAGTTCCTGCCTGAGCGGCATTCAGGCGCGCTGTACCAGTTTCCCAGCGGCCAGCGGATGTGGATGAAATCGGGCGGCCTGTTCGAGCGGGTGGGCCGCCAGCTGCCCACAATCCTTGCAGGCGGCGCGTTCATGGTGGAGGCGACCAAGCTGGTCTATCCGCCCAAGGGCAAGGTACAACGCAAAAAATCCCGCGCGCCCCTTGGCGTGATGGAGCCGAGCGCCAAGCCCGTCTAGCGCGCTCAGCCGGTCGTAATAACGTCGTCGCCAGCCGTGCCGGACACCACGCCGCCATCGGTGAGATTGGCCCCGAGCGGCGAGAGCGTCAGCACGATGTCGTCCTCGGTCAGCCCTGTCAGCCCCTCCAGACGGATCAGCCCTGACAGCGTTCTGCCGTCCTGAATGTTTGTGACGGTGTATCTGAGATTGGTTTGATTGTTGGGGGCATCCTCGGTCACTGTGACCGATTGGTCGAATGTGGCGTCGGGTGTATTTTGAATGGCGCTGGTATTGATCACGATCATATCCTCGCCGGGGGTGAAATCAGTGACCCGCGCGACAAAGCCGAAATCATTGTCCCCTTCCAGATTGTTGAAAATGCTGGAGATCGTGACCGTGTCGGCCCCGTCGCCGGTCGTAAAGGTATCCACTGTGGCACTGCTTGCCGGCTGAAACAGCTCGGCGATCAGCACATCATCACCGGCGCCACCAACCAGCGTTGTCGGATTGCTGAACTCGACCTCGCTGGCAAGCAGCGTGTCATTGCCCGCGCCGCCATCCAGCACAACCGCACCGGCATCGTCCGTGGGTTCCAGCACCAGCAGATCGTCGCCCGCGCCGCCGCTCAGCGTGTCGGGACCTGTGCGGCCCAGCCTCTGGTCCGTGCTGCGCAGCGTGTCGTCGCCCTCGGTTCCCTCGATCAGATTGCGGCCGTCGTCGATGGTAAACGCGCTCTCATCCAGTCCGGCCAGCCCTTCGATCCGCACGGTGGCGACCAGATCGTCTGCCGCGCCTGTCGCATCGGTGTAGCGGACGTTGAGATCGGTGAATGTTCCGTCCTCCCCGATCTGCTGGGTCACATCCGCAAATTGCAACGCGGCTGACGGGAAGGCGCCGACGCGCAGTTCCAGCTGGTCCACACCCGGCACAAAATCGGTCACGCTGACCAGCGGGAAATCGACGCCGTCGCCGGACAGGCGGGTCACGTCGAGGTTGATGATAAAGGTATCCGCGCCAGTGCCGCCGGTCAGGATTTGCGTGCCGTCGGTTTGATCGGGGAAACCGACCAGCGCATTCGTCTCCAGCACGTCATCGCCCGCGCCCCCGCTCAGCTGTGCCTCGACCCCGTCGATGAAGGAACTCAGCGTGTCGTCGCCCGCACCGCCGCTGACGGCGGGGGATTGCGCTGAGGCGAAAAGACGGTCGTCGCCCTGCGTGCCTGTGATCGTGCCGTTCGCCTCGGTCACGCCGTCGGGTTGGTTGGGCGGCGTTTCAGGAGTGACAGGATCGGGGTCTGATGTTGTGTCTGGCGTTGTGTCTGGCTCCGGCTCTGGCGCAGGGGGCGTGTCCGCCTCCGCCTCGTCATCGCCCGAAAAGACGGGCAGGGTGACCAGAAGCCCCAAAAGACCAACAAGCAAAAGTGGTGACATAACTATACCCCAAGACAAAACAGTCTGACCAAACTATCTACGGCGCAACGCGAGTCAAATTTTCTACGCTCTTGGGCCGCACCCCCGTTATTTGCCGCGGAATGCAGAGACAAACAGGGGAAATTGGCGTGATTGTCTCCAAAACATACAGATATCTGCAGTGCGCCCACCGGTCAGTGCAGCGCCTCCAACAGTCACGCCGCGCATGAGATTCGCGCGCTGCCGGAAATTTCAGCACGGACAAATGGCCGCAATTGGGCCAACCCCTTGAAAATTAGGCATGTGCGTTGGTGCAACCTGAACGATACTATGTTGCGGCACGCAGAACGGTCTGTTACATCGCCCCTGATTTAACCGCTTGGCCCTGTTTCTTCGGGTCGCGCCCAAACACCGGCGCCTGCCTGTGTACTTTGTATGAGAGGATGGACGTGTCTGAACCAGCTTCGATCTCGACCGGCATCGCAGAACGCTATGCGACAGCCGTGTTTGAACTGGCCAAGGAGGCCAAAAAAGTCAAAGCCGTCGAAGCGGATTTGACAGCCCTTCAGGACGCGATGACGTCCAGCGACGATTTCTCTGCGCTGATCCATTCGCCCGTCTACAGCCGCGAACAACAAGCAGGCGCGATTGCCGCGATTGCCAAAAAGATGAAACTGTCCCCGATGATGGCCAACACGCTGTCGCTGATGGCGCAAAAGCGGCGCCTGTTCGTGCTGCCGCAGCTGGTGCAAACCCTGCGCGACATCATTGCCGAGGACAAAGGGGAAGTGACGGCGGATGTGACATCGGCCAAGGCACTGACCAAAACACAAGCAGACAAGCTGGCCGCGTCGCTGAAAAAGTCGACAGGCAAAACCGTAACGCTCCACCAGACTGTAGATGAGACACTCATCGGTGGTCTGATTGTCAAAGTGGGCTCGAAGATGATCGACACGTCGATCCGCTCCAAGCTCAATTCCCTCCAGAACGTAATGAAAGAGGTCGGATAAATGGGTATCCAAGCAGCAGAGATTTCCAAAATCCTGAAGGACCAGATCAAGAACTTTGGTCAAGAAGCAGAAGTCGCCGAAGTCGGTCGCGTTCTGAGCGTTGGTGACGGGATTGCCCGTGTCTACGGTCTGGACAACGTACAGGCCGGCGAGATGGTCGAATTCCCCGGTGGTGTTCAGGGCATGGCGCTGAACCTCGAGGCCGACAACGTCGGTGTCGTGATCTTCGGTTCCGACCGTGACATCAAAGAAGGCGACACCGTCAAGCGCACCAACTCTATCGTGGACGTGCCGATCGGGGATGAGCTGCTGGGCCGTGTCGTTGACGGTCTGGGCAATCCCATCGACGGCAAAGGCCCGATCAAGACGAAAAAGCGCGGTCTGGCCGAAGTCAAAGCGCCGGGCATCATCCCGCGCAAATCCGTGCACGAGCCGATGGCGACCGGCCTCAAGTCTGTGGATGCGATGATCCCTGTTGGCCGTGGCCAGCGCGAATTGATCATCGGGGACCGCCAGACGGGTAAAACGGCTGTCGCCCTCGATGCGATGCTGAACCAGGCGCAGGTCAACAAGGCCGCTGGCGACGACGAGAGCAAAAAGATGTACTGCGTCTACGTTGCAATCGGCCAGAAACGCTCGACTGTTGCCCAGCTGGTCAAAAAGCTCGAAGAGACAGGCGCGATTGAATATTCCATCGTCGTGGCCGCAACCGCGTCCGAGCCTGCGCCGATGCAGTTCCTCGCGCCGTACTCCGCCACCGCGATGGCAGAGCATTTCCGCGACAACGGCCGCCACGCGCTGATCGTCTATGATGATCTCTCCAAGCAGGCTGTGTCCTACCGCCAGATGTCGTTGCTGCTGCGTCGCCCACCCGGGCGTGAAGCCTATCCGGGTGACGTTTTCTATCTCCACTCGAGACTGCTGGAGCGTTCCGCCAAACTTGGTGATGACGCTGGTAACGGTTCCCTGACGGCGCTGCCGATCATTGAAACCCAAGGTGGTGACGTGTCCGCGTTTATTCCGACGAACGTGATTTCGATCACCGACGGTCAGATTTTCCTTGAGACTGAACTGTTCTACCAAGGCATCCGCCCTGCTGTGAACACCGGTCTTTCCGTGTCCCGCGTTGGCTCCTCCGCCCAGACAAAGGCGATGTCCTCTGTTGCGGGTCCGGTGAAACTGTCGCTGGCACAATATCGCGAAATGGCTGCCTTTGCGCAGTTCGGTTCCGATCTGGACGCCTCTACCCAGCAATTGCTGGCCCGTGGTGCGCGCCTGACGGAGCTGATGAAACAGCCCCAGTACAACCCGCTGACCAACGCCGAGATCGTCTGCGTCATCTATGCAGGCACCAACGGTTATCTGGATAAAGTGGACGTTAAAGAGGTGGGCCGCTACGAGGCTGGTCTGCTCAAGCATCTGCGCAGCAAGCATACCGATCTTCTGGACGACATCACCAACAACGACCGCAAGGTGAAAGACGAGCTGGAAGAAAACATCAAGGCGGCTCTCGACGCGTTCGCTGCTGATTTCGCTTGAGGGAGAGATAGGCAATGCCCAATCTCAAGGACCTTAAAAACCGGATCGCGAGTGTAAAGAACACCCGCAAGATCACGAAAGCCATGCAAATGGTTGCCGCGGCGAAGCTTCGCCGCGCGCAAGAAGCTGCTGAAGCGTCCCGCCCCTACGCGGAGCGTTTCAACGCCGTGATGTCATCGCTGGCAGCCTCGGTCGGGGGGTCTGATTCCGCGCCCAAACTGCTCAGCGGTACGGGCAAGGATGACGTGCATCTGCTGGTCGTCATGACGGCAGAAAAAGGCCTGTGCGGTGGCTTCAACTCGAACATTGCGAAAAAGGCCCGCGCCCATGCGCAGAAACTGATTGCAGACGGTAAGGAAGTCAAAATCCTCACCGTAGGTAAAAAGGGCCGCGATGTTCTGAAGCGTGAGCTGTCGAAGCATCTCGTGGGTCACGTTGACCTGAGCGAGGTCAAGCGGATCGGTTATGCCGATGCGCAGGGCATCGCCAAGGATGTTCTGGGCCGCTTTGACGAAGGTGAATTCGACGTCGCTACGATCTTCTTCTCGGAGTTCGTCAACGTCGTGAGCCAGATCCCGACGGCGCTGCAGATCATTCCGGCAAAGTTTGAAGCAGCCGAGGGCGACGCGCCTGATACGTTGTTCGATTACGAGCCGTCCGAGGAAGCAATCCTTGCGGATCTCTTGCCCCGTGGTGTGGCAACGGCGATCTTTTCGGCGCTGTTGGAAAACGGTGCATCCGAACAGGGCGCGCGCATGTCCGCAATGGACAACGCGACCCGCAACGCGGGCGACATGATCGAAGACCTGACGATCCTTTACAACCGTTCACGTCAGGCCGTCATCACCAACGAGCTGATCGAAATCATTTCCGGCGCGGAAGCGCTGTAAGATATTGGAGTAACACGACATGGCACAAGCAGTCGGTAAAATCACCCAGGTCATCGGCGCGGTCGTTGACGTACAATTCGAGGATCACCTGCCGGAGATTCTCAATGCTTTGACCACACAGAACCAGGGCAAGAACCTGATCCTCGAAGTGGCGCAGCACCTTGGCGAAAACACGGTCCGCACCATTGCGATGGATGCGACAGAGGGTCTGGTGCGCGGTCAGAAAGTAACTGACAACGGCGAACCGATCTCGATCCCTGTGGGCAACGCCACACTGGGTCGCATCATGAATGTCGTCGGTGAGCCGATTGACGAAAAAGGACCTGTGAAGTCGGACGAGACACGCTCCATCCACGCAGACGCGCCCGCCTTTGCGGAACAGGCGACCACATCCGAAGTGCTGGAAACAGGCATCAAAGTGATCGACCTTCTGGCGCCCTACGCCAAGGGTGGTAAGATTGGTCTGTTCGGCGGTGCCGGTGTGGGCAAAACCGTTCTGATCATGGAGTTGATCAACAACATCGCCAAAGTGCACTCGGGCTTTTCCGTGTTCGCGGGCGTGGGGGAGCGGACCCGCGAGGGCAACGACCTGTACCACGAGATGATCGAATCCAACGTCATCGTGCCCGACAACCTCACAGACTCCAAAGTGGCGCTGGTCTATGGCCAGATGAACGAACCTCCGGGTGCGCGTATGCGTGTGGCCCTGACAGGTCTGACACTGGCCGAACAGTTCCGCGACCAGTCGGGTACAGACGTTCTGTTCTTTGTGGACAACATCTTCCGCTTTACGCAGGCCGGTTCCGAAGTGTCCGCTTTGCTGGGTCGTATTCCTTCCGCTGTGGGCTACCAGCCGACGCTGGCCACCGACATGGGCGCGATGCAGGAACGGATTACCTCGACCAAATCCGGCTCGATTACCTCCGTTCAGGCTGTATACGTCCCTGCGGATGACTTGACCGACCCTGCGCCCGCGACATCCTTTGCGCACCTCGACGCGACAACGGTTCTGGACCGCTCGATCTCGGAAAAAGGGATCTACCCTGCGGTTGACCCACTGGGCTCCACCTCCCGCCTGCTTGATCCGCTTGTGATCGGTGAAGAGCACTACAAAGTGGCGACAGACGTGCAGCAGGTCTTGCAGCGTTACAAATCCTTGCAGGACATCATCGCGATCCTCGGCATGGACGAGCTGTCCGAGGATGACAAACTGGCCGTGGCCCGCGCCCGCAAGATCGAGCGTTTCCTGTCCCAACCGTTTGACGTTGCAAAGGTCTTTACCGGTGCAGACGGCAAACAGGTGCCACTGGCAGAGACGGTTCAGTCGTTCAAAGCGGTTGTTGCGGGCGAGTACGACCACCTGCCCGAAGGGGCTTTCTACATGGTGGGCGGCATCGAAGAAGTGAAGGCGAAAGCCGAGAAAATGGCGGCTGACGCTGCTTAAGGAGGCCACTGATGGCAGACACGATGCAATTCGATCTGGTGTCGCCTGAGCGGCGCCTTGCCTCGGCTCAGATCGCGTCGGTGCAGATTCCGGGTGCGGATGGCGACATGACGGCAATGCCCGATCATGCGCCAACCATCACCACGCTGCGCCCCGGCATCCTGACGGTAGACGGCCCTGACGGGCAGTCGCAATATGTGGTCACCGGCGGGTTTGCCGAGATCACAGCGTCAGGTGTGTCCGTACTGGCCGAACGCGCTGTCGCGCGTGAGGACATGACCCAGGAGACAATGGACGAGATCATGGAAGAGGCCAAAAACACCTATACCACGGTGAAAGAGACCTTTGAAAATGAACCCGGACCGGTTGATGACGCAGCCAAACTGCTGTCGGACATGGTCGCGATGGGTGAGCACATGGGCCTGAGCGCGAAGCAGTAAACCGGCTTTTGCGCACCCAGAGGGCTCCGCCATCCGGCGGGGCCTTTTGCGTTTTGCCCGCCGTGATTTCGCCCTAAAGTGCGGCTAGCCTAACCACGCGAGATAACTTGGATTAATTTTATGAAAAAATTACGCAGTCTGATTGTCGGTGTGGATAGCGGTGACGAAGTCCTGTTCGAGGATTTCGAGGACGGCGGCGAGATGTGGACCGGACGGGGTCAACGCGAACGCCGCCGCCGCATCAAGTTTTCCGAGAAGTACCTCAGCCAGCCAACGGTGCAGTTGTCGATTTCGCTGTGGGACATGGACGCGGGCAGCGTGCTGCGCGCGGATGTGGTCGCAGAGGCAGTGACCGAAAAAGGGTTCGACATGGTGTTCCGCACATGGGGCGACACAAAGGTCGCGCGCGTGCGGATCGCATGGACAGCATTGGGGGAGCTGGAGGACAGTGACGCCTGGGACGTCGGCTGATATCCCTAGTCGACCGTGTACATCCCGTCATAGATCGGCCCCAGTGTATCCTGCTCGAACAAAGACGACACAGACGTACCGTTCCAGATGTTCAGGATCGCTTGTGCAAAGATCGGCGCGGTCGGCACGATGCGGATGTTGGGCGCTTTCTTGATCGCGTCTGTGGGCTGGATGCTGTCGGTAATGACCAGTGATTTCATCACCGAATTCGTCACACGCTCAACTGCGGGGCCGGACATGACGCCGTGGCTGATATAGGCGTGGACTTCTTTCGCGCCGTTCTCCAGCAACACTTCGGCCGCTTTGCACAGCGTGCCTGCCGTGTCGCAGATGTCGTCGATGATCAGGCAGGTCTTGCCCTTCACATCCCCGATCACGGTCATCTCTGATACCTCGCCCGCCTTCTCGCGGCGCTTGTCCACGATGGCCAACGGTGCATTCAGGCGCTTGGCCAGTTCGCGTGCCCGCGCAACACCGCCCACATCAGGTGAAATGATGAGCAGGTCATCCATCTGATCCTTAAATTCATGTTTAATATCAAGGGCGAAAACCGGTGACGCATAAAGGTTGTCCACCGGAATATCAAAGAACCCCTGAATCTGCGCAGCGTGCAAGTCCATCGTCAGGATCCGCTCGATCCCCGTGCCCACCAGCATGTTGGCGACCAGTTTGGCCGTAATCGGTGTGCGGGCTTTGGTGCGGCGATCCTGACGGGCATATCCGAAATACGGCAACACCGCCGTCACACGTTTGGCCGAAGAGCGGCGCAGCGCATCGGCCATGATCACCAGCTCCATCAGGTTGTCGTTGGCAGGGTTCGACGTGGGCTGGATGATAAACATATCCTCGCCGCGCACGTTCTCGAAGACCTCGACGAAAATCTCGCCATCGTTGAACCGTTCCACCCGCGCATCCACCAGTCCGACATTCACACCCCGGTGCAGGGACATGCGCCGCGCGATGGCTTTTGCAAGGGGCATATTCGCGTTGCCTGAGATCAGCTTTGGCTCGGGGGTGTTCGGCATGTGGGACAGGCTCCGGTAGCGGGGGCAGACAGAATCGTTTGCGTTGTACCCGAAGTAACATGGGCCTAGGGTCAGGCAAAGCACACACACCCTGATGGAGCCTTAAATGAGCCGGATAGACTATTATTTCGCAACCCTGTCCCCCTATTGCTACCTCGCGGGGACGCGGCTGGAGGAGGTCGCGGCGAGGCACGGCGCCACCATCACCTACAAACCCTTTGACCTGCTGGCAGGCTTTGGGCGCACGGGGGGCACCCCGCCCAAGGACCGCCACATCAGCCGCATTGAATACCGCGCGCAGGAGCTGCCCCGTCAGGCGAAAAAGCTGGAGTTGCCGTTCAACCTGTCGCCTGCACATTGGCCGACCAACGGCGCGCCTGCGGCCTATGCCTTTATCGCCGCGCAAAACGCGGGCGGCGGGGATCTGGGTGCGCTGGCCCACGGCATCACCCGCGCCTGCTGGGCCGAGGAAAAGGACATCGCGCAGGACGATGTGATCCGCGACTGTCTGACGGCCGCGGGGTTTGACCCCGCATTGGCTGACAGCGGTCTGTTGGAGGGGGCCGAAACCTATGCCCGCAATCTGGAGGAGGCAATCGACGCTGGCGCATTCGGCGCGCCGTTCTACGTCGTGGACGGGCAGCGGTTCTGGGGGCAGGACCGGATTGCCGATCTGGACCTGTATCTGCAAGGAAAGCTGTGACACTTCATACCCACACCCATCTTTACGAGGGCGCCGCGCGTAGGGCTTTGGCGATCCACTGCACCTTGGGCCATTCCGGCGCATGGCGCGGAGTGGCTGCCGCCCTCAAGGAGGATCTGAGCCTGCTTGCTTTTGATTTGCCCAGCCACGGCAAGTCGGGCGTATGGGACCGTACAGGCAATGTGCATGATGTGGCCACCGACATGGCGCGCGGGTTGATCGACGCGCCGATGGATCTGATCGGCCATTCCTTCGGCGCTACGATCGCGCTGCGCATCGCCGTCGAGACGCCCGAGCTGGTGCGCAGCCTGACCATGATCGAGCCTGTTTATTTCGCCGCCGCGATGCAGGACAACCCCGCGCTGCTGGAGGCCTATATCCGCGACAGTGCCGCCCTTGATGCAGCCTTTGCCGCCGGAGACGAGCGGGAGGCGGCGCGGGTATTCAACCGCGATTGGGGCGATGGCACGCCGTGGGAAACCCTGCCCGAACGTATGCGCGACCACATGGCGCGGCTGGTTCATTATGTGCCAGCAAGCTCTGCGTTTCTGCATCACGACAGCGGCGGTCTGCTGGAACCCGGGCGCATGGCACGCGCCGCGATGCCCGCCGTGCTGATCGAGGGCGATCAATCCCCCGCCATGAGCGGGCATGTCGCCGCATCGCTGGAAAAACGCCTGCCTGATGTATCGCGCGTTATCGTCAAAGGGGCAGGGCACATGCTGCCCGTGACCCATCCTGACAGTATTGTGGCCCCTGTGCGCGCGCTGCTTGCGCGCAGTTAAAAGTGGCTCAGGAACTGGTCGACCAGCGCGTCGGTCATGGACCAGTCACAGACCAGACGCGCGGACAGCAGCGCAGCCGGATCGCCTGTGGCCACATCCCCGTCCAGAACGTAATATTTCGCGCCACCTGCGTGCAGCGACTGGTGCGTGCCGCGCGCGAAACGTGTGAAAATCATATTCGCCTGCGGTTCGTGCAGCATCTCGGCCCCGTGCGCGCGCAATCCGGCCGCCAGACGCGCGGCGGATGCGTTTGCCCGACCCGCCATTTCCAGCCAGAGATCGTTCTCCAGATACCCCGCCATTTGCGCCGACAGGTAGCGGTGCTTTGAAAACAGATGCGCTGCACGTTTGCGCCGCAGCTCGAACTCCCACGCCTTTGCAGGGTCGAAAAACACCACCGCCTCGACGCCCATACAGCCATTTTTTGTGCCGCCGAAACTGACCATGTCGATGCCGGATTTCCACGTCATCTCGGCTGCGGTGCAGCCCAGTGCGACCAGCGCATTGGCAAACCGCGCGCCGTCCAGATGCACGGGTAGGTCGGCCGCTTTGGCCACGCCTGTGAGGGCGCGCAGTTCATCCAGCGAATGCACGGCCCCGAACTCCGTCACCTGCGTGATCGAGACAGCCCCCGCCTGCGCCATGTGCACATTCGTATTGTGAGGCCGCCGGGCGATGGCCGCACCCAGAGTTTGCGGTGTCATCTTGTCGTCGGTAGGGATCAGCGTCAGCTTGGCCCCGCCTGTGTAGAACTCGGGCGCGTTGCATTCATCCTGTTCGATGTGGCTGTTCTGGGCGCAAAAAATCGTCTGCCACGGCTGGGTGTAGCAGGCCAGTGCCAGTGCATTGGCCGCGGTGCCCGTCGCCACCAGATAAACAGCCGCATCGGGGGCTTCGAAAATATCGCGCAGCCTGTCACGCACGCCCGCCATGATCGGGTCATTGCCATAGGGCATGGCATAGCCTTCGTTCGCGGCCATGACGTGCTGCATGATCTGCGGGTGTACGGGGCCGGAATTGTCAGAGGCGAAAAACATCAGGTTGGCTCCTCGATGATATGGTCTTCCCAGTCTTCGAATGCGGTTTCCCACTCACTGACCGTACGGTTGCGCATGGAAACGCCTGCGCGGTGCACGCTGTCGGACGTGCCGGTCAGCAACGGGTGCCAGTCGGGCAGGGGCTTGCCGCGCCATAGCAGCCGGTAGGCGCAGGTCTGCGGCATCCAATAGGCGTGGTCGTCAATGTTGTCGGGGGTCATCACAATGCAATCGGGCACGAACTGGTGGCGGATGTCATATTGCGCGCAGCGGCAGGTGGCATCGTCCAGCAGGCGGCAGGCGACATTGGTCAGCGCCACCTCGCCGCTGTCCTCGTCCTCCAGCTTGTTCAGGCAGCATTTGCCGCAGCCGTCGCACAGCGCCTCCCATTCACGCTTGTTCAGGGACTTGAGGGGCTTACGCTCCCAAAACCGCGCGGCCAGCCCGTTGCGGTCAATCGGATCGTCGCTGTGCGGTGCGTCGCTCATAGCGCACCCAGAATTGCGCGCGCGCGCGCGCTGTCTGCGTCCATCTGCGTAATCAGCGCCTCAAGGCTGTCGAATGTCTCTTCCCCGCGCAAATGCGCGACCAGCGCCACGGACAGCGGCGTTCCGTACAGGTCCCCTTTAAAATCAAAAATAAAAGTCTCGAGGTTGGGCGTGTTTACCCCGAACATCGGGCGCACACCCATCGAGGCAACGCCGTGGTAGCTGCCCGCATGCGGTCCCTCCAGCACATCGACCAGCACGGCGTAGACACCGAAGGCGGGCGGGTGCAGCCCGTCGATGGACATGTTTGCGGTGGGATAGCCCAGCTCGCGGCCGCGCTGCTCTCCGCCGATCACAGGGCCCTCGATGCGGTGCCAGTGTCCCAGCATCGCAGCGGCGTCGCGCGGGCGTGCCTCACTCAGTGCGCGGCGGATCGCGGTAGAGGAAACAGTCTGCGCCGATTGCGCCATCAGCGGGGCGATGGTCACGCCAAAACCCAGATCAGCGCCAAAGCGTTCCAGATCCGCCGCCGTACCTGCGCGCCCTTTTCCGAAGCAGAAATCAGCACCCACGACAACGTGGCGCAGGCCAAGGCCACGGTGCAAAATCCTGTCCGCAAAATCAAACGGCGAGAGCGAAGCAAGGGCGGTGTTGAATGGCAGCTGGTACAGTTTGTCGACCCCCACCTTCGCAAGGCGCGAGGCGCGGGCCGCACTGCTCATCAACCGGAAGGGCGGGGCATCGGGGGCGAAGTAGGCGCGGGGATGCGGCTCGAACGTGACAATACCAAGGGGGGCATCGGGTGCTGCGGCCCGCGCCAGTGCAATAACCGCGCCGTGGCCCAGATGCACGCCGTCGAAATTGCCAATCGCGGCCGTGGCGCCGCGATCGCTGTCGTCTACAAACTGGTAGTCAGAAATGATCCGCATGGCATTGAGTAACGGGCCACGCGCAGGGCCGCAAGGTCAGTCGAACTTGCGTGAGGGCGCCAGCACCGTTGCCTCACCGACCAGCACCTTTTTTCCGTCGACGGAACAGTGGCAGTCCATTTTGACGATCCGTTTGGCGGGGTCGATGTCGGTCACTTTCACCTCGGCGTAGACAACATCGCCGGGGCGCACGGGGCGCAGGAATTTCAGCGACTGGCCCAGATAGACGGTGCCGTGGCCCGGCAACTGCTCCCCGATGACGGCCGAAATCAGCCCTGCCGTCAGCATGCCGTGGGCGATGCGCCCCTGAAAAATCGTATCCTGCGCATAGTCGTCATCGAGGTGGACAGGATTGCGGTCGGTCGAGATGGTCGCGAACATCTCGATGTCCTCATCCGTGACCTGCTTGCGGATATAGCGGAACATGCCGATTTCGATGTCTTCGATGACGATTGTGCCGCGCGGAAGATTGTCCAACATGCCTGCCCTCTTTGGTAATAAAAGTGCGGGGAAACGCCCCCGATTGGAACTTAATTACTTCGCGCGCGCAGAATTGCAAGGGAAAACTGCCTTAGCGCAGATGCCCGATCGTAAAAGGCGGGGCGCTGTTTTCCGCGTCCAGATAGGATTTGAGCGCCGCCGCATCGGGTTGCGGATCGGTTTTCGTCTCGGCCGCTGCCAGTCCGCCCGAGATGAACAGGGAATCAATCCCCTCGTCTATCGCCCCTTTGACGTCCGTCCCGATGCCGTCCCCTATCGCCAGAATCGCCTCGTCCGCAATCGTGTTGCCCAACGCATGCAGCCGCCGCCGCGCCAGATCATAGATTGGGGCATGGGGTTTGCCGAAATACAGGCTTTCGCCGCCCATTTGCGTGTACATTTTCGCAACGGCACCGGCACACCATTCGCGCACATCGCCACGGTCCACGACAATGTCGGGGTTGGCACACAGCAGCTTGAGGTTCCGCGACAGGGCCAGCTCCAGATCGGGGCGCCATGTTTCGGGATCGGCCTGCGCGTCAAACGGGCCGGTACAGACAATGCCGGTCGCGGCCTCTAGCGCCACACGCTCAACCGGTACAGGATTGTCGAGAATTTCGAGCGGGTCGAAAAACCGGCTGTCTGTCACAGGGCCGTAGTGCCACACCCGCTCCCCCACCACGCCGCGGTACATGGCCGACCGCGCGCTGTCGCCCGAGGTTGCGATGTCGTCATAGGCGTCGGTAGGCACGCCGAAATGCACCAGCTGCTTTGTGACGCCTGCGCGCGGGCGCGGCGAATTCGTCACCAGAATGACCTTGCCCCCCGCGCGGCGATAGGTTTGCAGCGCGGCCACGGCACTGGGGATCGCGCGCACTCCGTTATGCACGCAGCCCCACAGATCAACGAACAGCGCCTCATAGTCGGCGGAGATTTCAGTCAGGGCGGTGATGATGCGGGTCATGGGAGGCCTCCGGCAATTGGGTTCTGCGCGCAGGGGTAGCGCAGGCCGCCGCAGATGCAAAGCGCCGCATGAAAAAGACCCCCCTGCGTCCAGAGGGGCCTGCTGTCTTCTGGCGCGCGGTCTCAGACCTTGAGGTTTGGAATGATCTGCTTTTTACGGCTCATCACGCCGGGCAGTACAACAGTGTCGCCGCTGACTTTTGCATCAAATGATTTCTCCGCCACGGCTTTGGTCAGATCGTTGGGGATCAGCATCGTGGCCTGCTCGTTCAGGATGTCGACCACGAACAACAGGACCTGATCGGCGCCGTCTTCCTCTGCCACGGCAGGCATCGCCGCCATCAGCGCCTCTTTGCGGTCCAGAACGGACGCAGGCGAGGTGGTCTCCAACACGGACACCCGAAACTGCTTGCCGCCGACTTCGTATTCCTTGCTGTCCATGCGCAACAGCTCTGCCTCGGAAAACGACGACACGTCGGATTTTGCTGCAAACATCTGCGCGGCATATTCCGCAATGTCCACGCCCAGACCCTCTGCCAGCGACCACGCAATCGCCTTGTCCTCCTGCGTGGTGGTGGGGGAACGGAATTCGAGCGTGTCGGACAGGATGCAGGTCAGCATCGCGCCTTTGATCTCGCGGGGCATCTGCGCCATGTCCTTGCCGATCATCTTCCACATGAGGGTGGCCGTACAGGCCAGTGGCTCGATGCGAACGGGGATCGGGCCTGCTGTCTCCAGCCCGCCGACCAGCTTGTGATGGTCGATGATGGCGGTGATGTTGGCATCGTTGATGTTGTCAGGCAATTCGGCAGGATTGTTGGTGTCCACGATAACCACGTCCTGACCCGCTTCGACCCCGTCGATGATCTGCGGCTTGTCGAGATTCCAGTGCTCCAGCATGAACAAGGCTTCGGTGTTCGGCTCGCCCAACAGCGCGGGCTGTGCGGGGGTGTCCATGATCTGTGACAGATACCACGCCCAGATGATCGGGCTGCCGGTGCTGTCCGTGTCGGGGGATTTGTGGCCGAAAACAAGGGTTGTCATAATGCGCTCCTGCACAAGGCTGATTATTTGCGCGCCTTATATCAGGATCAATCGCCGTGTCACGCGGCGATAGTGTCGTGCACTGCCCTCTGCCGCGTTGCTTCATTTTTCAAACTAAACTCAAATCCCCCATCGTCGCCGCACACGCAGGTCGCGCGGCAGCAGCACAGGCTCAGACCAGCCCCAGCGCAGCGCGCTTTTTGCGCGTCAACCCCGCCGCCACCATGTCATAGGAGGCACGGATGTGCGCGCGCAGGCTTTCGTCGCCCAGTCCCGGCGGCGCGTAATGCTGTATCCATTTCAGTCCGCGCGACGCCATGTAGGGCGCGGGGCGCAGGCCGGGGGCGTCCGATAAAACCTCGAACGCCAGATGCGAGGTTTTGAATGTCACGGTGGCTTGCGTGCCGCCCATCCCGACAATGGCGAACACCTTGCCGCCGATCTTATAGACATCCGCACCGCCCCATTGAATTACATGGGTGGCCTGCGGCAGGCCCGCACAATACTGGGTCAACATCTCGCGGTTCATGTGCCCACACTAAAGGGTCGCGGGCCGTTTGGGAATAATGATAGGCTTGCGGGCATGAGCGCGCGCGAAACCGATCTGTACCCCCCCGTCAAATCCTTCCTCGAGGATCAGGGCTATGTCGTGAAGGCCGAAGTCGGTGCTGCGGATGTTGTGGCCCTGCGCGGCGCGGAGCCGCCGGTGGTGGTCGAGCTAAAGCTGGGGTTTTCGTTGGCCCTGTTCCACCAATGCATCGAGCGGCTGAAGGTCAGCGATGACGTCTATCTGGCCGTGGCACACAAGACCGGCAAACCCTTCTATAAAGCGGTCAAGGCGAACACGGCGCTGGCGCGGCGGCTGGGGCTGGGGTTGATGACGGTGCGGCTGGGGGACGGGCTGGTCACAGTCCACTGCGATCCGGGCGCCTTTGCTCCGCGCAAGAACGTAAAGCGCCGCACGGCGCTGCTGCGTGAATTTGCCCGCAGGCAAGGCGATCCCAACGATGGCGGACAGACGCGCGCGGGTCTGGTCACGGCCTACCGTCAGGACGCCGTCAAAATTGCCGTCTACCTGTTCGAGGTGGGCGCGTGTAAAGGGGCGGATGTCGCCCGCGAAACCGGTGTAGAAAAAGCCACGGCAATGATGCGCGCCAACCACTACGGCTGGTTCGAGAAGGTCGAGAAAGGCGTCTACGGCATCACCCCCGCAGGCGCGCAGGCGGTAGCAGTTTCGGGCCGCGTTCTGGGCGCGGACTGACGCAGGCGGGCGCGTTTGAAAAATTCTGCGCACAGTTGTTGACTCGCGCCGCTCTCCTCCATACCTATCGCTCGTTATCACTCACCAAGGTTGAGTGCTAATGGCTGGCCGCTTCAGGTGAAGGGCCGGTTTTTGAGATTAACTTTGAGCATCAAGGAGCTACAAAGATGGCATTGACACCGCTTCACGACCGCGTGCTGGTAAAGCGCACAGAAAGCGAAGAGAAAACTGCTGGCGGATTGTTTATCCCCGAAAGCGCGAAAGAAAAACCTTCCGAGGGTGAAATCGTCGCCGTGGGCGAAGGCGCGCGCAAAGACAGCGGCGAGCTGATCGCACCAGCCGTAAAAGCAGGTGACAAAATCCTGTTCGGCAAATGGTCCGGCACAGAAGTCACCGTCGACGGCGAAGAAATGCTGATGATGAAAGAAAGCGACATCATGGGGATCCTGTCCTGATCCACAGGGCAGGCGGGTATGACAGCCCCCCTCACGACACGCGATCCATCACAAACCAATTTTAGGAGACTCTGAATATGTCTGCAAAAGACGTCAAATTCGGTACCGACGCGCGTAACAAAATGCTCAAGGGTGTGAACATCCTGGCAGACGCGGTCAAAGTAACATTGGGCCCCAAAGGCCGTAACGTGGTTCTGGACAAATCGTTCGGCGCCCCGCGCATCACAAAAGACGGTGTATCTGTCGCCAAAGAGATCGAGCTGGAAGACAAGTTCGAGAACATGGGCGCACAGATGGTCAAAGAAGTGGCCTCGCGCACCAATGACGAAGCTGGCGACGGTACAACAACCGCCACAGTTCTGGCTCAGGCCATCGTCAAAGAAGGCATGAAATCGGTTGCCGCCGGCATGAACCCGATGGACCTCAAGCGCGGCATCGATCTGGCAACAACCAAAGTGGTCGAGGCGATCATCGCAGCGGCGCGCCCTGTCTCCGACAGCGACGAAGTTGCACAGGTCGGCACGATCTCTGCCAACGGCGAAGCCGAAATCGGTCGTCAAATCGCAGACGCGATGCAAAAAGTCGGCAACGAGGGTGTTATCACCGTCGAAGAGAACAAAGGCCTCGAGACGGAGACCGATGTTGTTGAAGGCATGCAGTTCGACCGCGGCTACCTGTCGCCCTACTTCGTGACAAACTCCGACAAGATGACAGTCGAGCTGGAAGATGCGATCATCTTGCTGCACGAAAAGAAATTGTCCTCGCTCCAGCCAATGGTTCCCCTGCTCGAGCAAGTGATCCAGTCGCAAAAGCCGCTTCTGATCATTTCGGAAGACGTTGAAGGCGAAGCACTGGCGACCCTCGTGGTCAACAAACTGCGCGG
>ENA-ORXR01002089-ORXR01002089.1-marine-metagenome-genome-assembly--contig:-NODE-2089-length-19628-cov-23.133088_pt1 | contig 19628 bp, 19 predicted proteins | sample MGYA00237866_ERZ511479 | MGnify/ENA metagenome assembly ERZ511479 | reverse complement strand
TGTTACCCAAGACATTAACAATGATGATAATGCCGATGATTAAGAGTATGGTTGTGGTGTTTTTCATTGTTCTATCCAAATTTGAACCACGAAGCGCACGAAGGACACGAAATTGTCGAACATACGCGGAGTTCACTAATAATATTTGTTTTATGTGTTTGTTTTTTTTTCGTAAAAATATTAACAAGATTTAATGGTCGGAACAGGCGGAAATCCACATACACCGAGCCATAAACCTCTGAATTTTATATGGTCTAAACTCAACAAGAAATCTAAACTATAATTTCTAATTTTATCTTCTGTAACTTTTCCGGCGCATAACCACAGGTAAGTTTTAAATTCAAATTCATTAAAAATATGTCTATATCTGTCACTGATAAAATCGAATAATGTTGTTCTGTATTTTTCTATGAGATTCACTTTATCAATATGTTTGGTACGTTCCATATTTTTCAATTCAATCAAATAGACCTTGTAAATTCCGCTTTCACAATGTTGAACAATAAGACAATCTACCGAAGGCGGTCTCGTTTCTACATTGAAAGAATTGTAAAAATCATCCACTTTGATAATCAAAATATTATTCTCATCAACATCTTTATCTACCTCAATACAAATACCTTCATCCTCACATTCGGGGCGAAAAAAGTCGGTAATAGTTTCCTCATTTCTCAGTTGGTTTAATAGTTCCATAATTAGTCTTGGTGGAGGATTTCGAGGCGTTCATTATATAATTGCTGTGCTATATCTGCAAAATTTTCATCCGTAATTCCTGCGTCAGTTAAGTTTTCTTCATTCTTCACAATACTACCTTCGTCTGTCTGAACAATATGATAATTAGCAATTTTTTTAGTATTTAATTCATTGGCTAATATTAAGTTATTTACTTTATTGAAAATATAATTACTATGCGTAGTTAATACGATTTTTATATTATGATTGATAAGTCGGGTAAAAATATCTATTAATTTCACTTGAATTTCAGGGTGTAAATGTGCTTCGGGTTCTTCTATGAAAATGATTTTTGAGGGTGGAGAAGGATGCCCGTTTGTATTTTTATGCTCTTTGATAATATATTTTAAATGCGCTACAACAGGCGCAATTTCAGATACCATTGAGGAAGTTTCTGATAAATCTAATTTCAATTTCAACTTAGGATTAAAATATTCTAATCGTTTTTTATGGTCATTAAATATAATTTCTGCATCAAGTATATCTTTTTCAATTTCAGATGAAAACTTATTGTAAATGTCTTTTTTAACAGATGAATCAATATTTGATAAATTTAGAAAATAATCAGAGGTAGGTTCGGATAATGCCGGAATTTCTATCTTCTCATTTAAAGCGTTTCTTGATTGGGAGAGTTTAGCGAAAACGGAACTGAAAACGTTCATTCCTTCATATAAGCCTGACCTTGAGGCGGGTAGGAAAAAGATATTACTTACTATACCTGAAACTGCCGAAAAGGAAAGGAGAATTTCAGTAAAGCACTCAATACTTATATCAGTTAAAAGAAGATTATAATTTTCATTTACGGGAAATGTAATTTCGGTAATTGAGTTTTTGATGATGGTATTATTTGTGAAATATGTATTTACTTTTTTACTAAAAAATAAGTCATTAATAATGAGTTCGTTAGAATTATCTAACACTAAATTGAATTTAATATTTTTTAAATTGATACTAATTTTAAATTTATCATTAGAGAGACGATTTTGTATGTTGTCAGCTTTTGAAAATGAATTTTTGAATGATTCGCGTAAATTAGGAAGCAAATAAAAAGATAATGCTTCTTTAAGCATATCGTGAAAAATCGGTGTTATATCAACTGATTTATTATCCGAATTACTATTTAATAATTCATTTAAATTTTTCTCAATATTTTCAGTATCAAAATCAAGTGTGCGAATCACGAGTCTTTTATCATATAAGTCTTTCTGACAAGTTAGAATAAATTTCAGCACCACATACACCACCGACATCGCATAAGATTTCCCAATATTATTTTTCCCATAAATAACATGAAAATCCTTATTCAAGTCAAAATCAAATGATTTGATAGGTCCGAAATTTTCTATTTTTATTTGCATAATATATCGTTTTCAACAAATATACGTGAAAACATTAACTTTTGCTGAATGTCATCATAATGTATTGAAAATCAGTAACTAAATAAGCGCAGGAGAGACAGGAACGTCCGTGTTACGTACCTACGTTACGCTCTCAACCGCCCAATACTCACCTCCGTCAACAACAATCCAAGCGCAGTCACCGAGAGAAAATAGACCACATCTTTGGTGTCAATCACACCCCGCGCCATAGAACTAAAATGGCTGTTGAAGTCGAGATAATTGAGGATTTGACCGAGAAAACCGGGCATCGCGCCCGACACAAAACCAAAGATGTATTGAAACAAACCGCCCACCACGAGCGCGAGTAGGAAAGCAACGATTTGATTATTGGTAATGCTACTCGCAAATAAGCCGATAGCGATGTGCGCCGCACTCATCAAAATCAAGCCGAGATAGCCGCACCATATTGCGCCGTGGTCGATATTGCCGAGCCGCGCCACAGTGAAATAATAGGGCAAAGTAAAGGCTAATGCAATGATTATCAGTAGCCAACACGATAGAAATTTTCCGATGACGAGTTGGCGGTCAGAGACGGCTTTGGTGAGGAGGAGTTCGATAGTGCCGACGCGCTTTTCCTCTGCCAAAAGCCGCATCGTGAGCGCAGGTATGAACAGGAAAAGCAACAGGTACGCCCACGAAAAAAAGACGTACAAATCCGCCTGTCCGCGCATAAAAATGTCGCTGCCAAACATCCACGTAAAAAAGCCGCAAAAGCCCAAAAATATCACCAACATAATGTAGGCAATCAGCGAATCAAAAAAGGACGCAAGTTCGCGTTTTGTAATGGTTAAAATCGGATTCATCGTATATATAATGAGTGAATGAGTGAATGAGTGAATTTTGAATGAGTGAATTTTTTATCCGCAGTTGGTCAGTCCGCAGTCCGCCGTTTTAACGTGAAATAACTCGCGTACTAACGGCGGACTGATAGACTGCCGACTAATTCAACGTTAAGTCGCGGAAAATATCTTCCAATTTAGTTTCAAACGGAGTCATTTCGGTCAATGCCCAGTTGTTATCCACGCAGAGTTTAAAGACTTCGCGCTTAGAGGACATGTCTGTAACTGATTGAATTTCAAAGAAATTCGTATCAGAATCAACGACATCTACTAATTGTGTCGTATAAAGATTTTGCAAAGCTGCATAAACTGCTTCGTTGCTACCGTCTTCGATGCGGACGCGGAGAACTTCCTGCCCTTGCGCCTGTTTGCGAAGGGTGGCGGAGGTGCCGTCGGCGACGATTTTACCACGATTGATGATGAGGATGCGGTCGCAAGTTGCCTCGACTTCGGGGAGGATGTGGGTGCTGAGGATGACGGTTTTCTGTCGCCCGATTTGTCGGATAAGTTCACGGATTTCGACGATTTGGTTGGGGTCGAGTCCGGTGGTGGGTTCGTCGAGGATGAGGATTTCGGGGTCGTGTATCATCGCTTGCGCCAAGCCGACACGTTGACGATAACCTTTCGATAGCTCGCCGATATTTTTGTGCTTCTCGCGGTCAAGTCCGCATACGCGCACCATTTCGCGGATACGTTCCGGGATGCGGTCTTTGGGTACTTGCTGCAATGCCGCGCAAAACGCCAAGTAATCCAAGACAGACATTTCAGTGTATAGCGGGTTGTGTTCGGGCAAGTAGCCGATGTGTCGCTTGAGCGTGTCGGCGTGTGCTTTGATGGATTTACCATTGATGATGATGTCGCCTTCGTGGACTTCTAAGAAGTTGGTTATCATCTTCATCGTGGTGGTTTTGCCTGCACCGTTGGGTCCGAGAAAACCCAATATTTCACCTGTTTTCACCTCAAACGAAATGTCATCCACCGCCTTTTGTGCGCCGTATCGCTTGGTGAGATTTTGTATTTTGATGTTCATATACAGTCGATAGTCGATGGTCGATAGTCCATAGTTGGACGTGGGGTATTGACCGAGTTTTTAATTTAAATGAAAAGGAGAGAATGAAGGTAAGGAAAGTCCAAACCGTTTGACCTCTCGTTTCGGAGGGCAAATTTAAGGAAATTTTGTTTTTTTTGAAAAGAAATCGGGTTTAGAAAAAGGAATTTGTATGGGCTATTCTAAATCTAATAAATCACTTAACACAAATCGGATTTTTAGTAAATCTGCCTCTGAAATATTACCTTTCTTAGCGGTGATTCTTTTTGTAGATACTGTTCTGATGTGTTGACAAAGTGCATAAGAATCATAGATCAATGCTTTCCCGTCTTTTTCTATTTTGACCAGATAAGGATGCATTCTTTTCGGCTTTTTAGATGTGAATGGAACAATAACAACCAATTCCATAAGAGGCAAAGATTTGATAACAATGCAAGGTCTTTCTTTACCTTGTTCATGCCCTTTGATTTGCTTCGGGTCACTTATATCTCCTAAGTTGACTTGTATGATGTCTCCGGATTGGTACTTGGTTTTACTCATTATCAATCATTTGCCGGTATTCATTGATACCTGACTCTGCTACTAGCATTTGTTCTACTAAATCTTCTTGCTCTAATATTGCATCATAACTTAATATATGTTTCTTATTCCCTACAATTCCCAAAGACATTGCACAAGCACCGTAAGTTTGAGCATTCCCAACAATAATTTCACTCAAGTCATTCACTTTTTCATCTGATAATTTTGAAATCAACTCTTCTTCTGCAATAAGATGAACAGCTATCAGGCAAGCCTCTAACATTAACGAGGCATCGAAGAAATTTACAATATTTTTTTGTGTATTTTTTCCGAAGTTGTCATATGTTGATTTTAAATAATGTCTAAAGTTTTCATATGATATACAGTGTTGACCATCAATGTTTTCTAATGGTTTTAAGATGACTGCTTCACGAGACTTTAAGGCAATTTTTCTCAAAGACCTAAAAGCAAATAGGCTATTTTCTACTAAAACATTTACATTTTCGTTGGACTGATCCGCTATAGATTGTATTTGAGTATTCAAATTGTCAGATACTTCATTGAGTACCTCAAAAATATCAATTTTATGCTCTTTAAAATACAAGACAGCCTCTATTCTCAAAAGAAAAATTTGATGAATAGAGTTGTAAATGGAAACCGAAAAATCTTGATTAGATATAATGGATGCCCTGATTAATGCATTAACATCTTCAAGATGTTGCTCTAATTTACTTCTTGCATCAGTCTTTGGACAGTTTTTTAGTAATGTCGAAAGAAGAGTTGTTTGCATAATAAATTTATTTTTTCAAAGATAAGAAAAATACGTTGGTTTGTCAATGTGTATTTCAATTTCACCTTTTTACCTGCGTAAACACCACTTCCCCAGCCACCGCTTTCTCCAAAAAATTATCCACAAAACCATTCACAATCCACATTTCGATATTGTTTTTCAGACAAATATCTGCGGCAATCAATTTAGAGCGAATACCGCCTGTACCGAGTCCGTTGTCGCTGTCTTTTTCGAGGTGTTTGTAGGGGGCAATGTCCTTGATTTCGGGGATGATTTTGGCATCGGGATTTTGGTTGGGGTCGCTGTCGTACAAGCCGTTGATGTCGGAAGCAATGACGAGCAAATCTACGCCCAACAAGGCAGCCATAAGTGCGGAGAGTTTATCGTTGTCACCAAATTGGATTTCGTCGGTGGCTACGGTGTCATTTTCATTGATAATGGGGATGTAGTCGTTTTCGAGCAAGACGTTGATGGCATTGGTGATGTTTTGGCGGGATTTTTCGTTATCGACATCGCGGTAATTGACGAGGCATTGTGCGGTTTTGAGGTTAAAGTCATTAAAAATTTCCTGATAAATCTTGCTCAAAACGGGCTGCCCGATCGCCGACAATGCTTGCTTGACCGCTATCGGTGTACCGCCCTGTAATTCAATGAATTGTCGCGCCGTAGCTATCGCGCCGGATGATACGATGATGAATCTGTACCGCGATTTTAAGGCTGATATTTGCCGTGCGACATCCTCTATTTTGCCACGCGAAAGTCGGTCTGTGCCGCGTGTGAGGGTCGATGTTCCTATCTTTAGAATGATTGTTTGCATTGATATATTGTTTCATGGTTTGTTCCAATCAAATTCCAAGTTCTACGACTTGTCCTTCATCCACCAATTCATCAAAAATAATTTTCTCGTCGTCCGTCACTCTCAATCTCAATTTATCGCCTTCCCGATTCACGTAAATATTAATAGGTTTTCCGAAAATATATAGCTTTTCAAATTCGAGAAAATCCCATTTCGAAGGCAAGGCAGGTGTCAATTTAATACGCGAAAAACCGTCCGGTTCCAAGCCCAACAGACCCTCCACAAAAATCCGACAATACAAAGCACTCTCGGCAGAAAGATGCTTCATATTATTTTCGGGATAGGCTTCGACGGGGTAGGGAACGTGGTCGCCCAAGAGCCTTTTTTCCGAATATTTCGTGAGTCGGTCGAGTGCCAAATCCGTTGCGCCGACTTTGAACGCACCGCGAAGCGCGTAGAGTGTAGCCCGATCCCAAAAGGTAGCGTTTTCGTTGGATTCGTCGGGATTATATTGTACTAAAATACCGTTTTCTGTCCACAATTTATCGAATAAAGCGGTGAGCGTTGCGTCTTTTCTTTGCGTGATGCCCATTGTTAAAGGCAAACAAATCCAATGTCTAAGGTGTTGATTTTCTGCGTAATACTTATAGGTGTTTAAGCCTTCCAAATTTGCGCCGAAATAATTTTCTATCACCTTTTCCATTTTGACTAATCGCTTTTCGTATTTTTTTGCTTTGCGCGAAAAACCCAATTCACGCGCCAACTGACTGCCATATTTCAGACCGCCGTAGTACAAGGTTGAAGTCGAAAGATTGGCATTTCCCGTTTCGATTCTGCCTTCCATTTCGTCTGATTCCGATTGAATTGCGCCGTCCTTATTGCGTTTTTTGTGGCAATATTCGAGCGACCATTCGATAAGTTCCCAAAGCTGTGCGGCTTGTTTTTTATCGCCCGAAAGCAAGGCAAAACGCGAGGTACCGTAAGCCGTCATCGCTGCATCGCCCCGATCAAGATGTGTCATTGGAAAATTGCCATCCACCTCAAAAGCATAGGGAATGTGCGTGTCGGTAGTGGGTATGTTTTGTCGGAATTTTTCGTAAGCATTATACGCGGCTGTATTGCCCGTTTCGTAACCCAAATACGGGAAAAAAGGTCCGCTATATTCAATCTGGTCATTCGCCCAAATTCCGACATAATAATTGCCACCGCCGGGAGAATGTACCAAGCCCATTGAGGAATTAAAAATGCTTTCGGCAGCTCTGATTTTGGCAAAATAGAAGAGCATATTGAGGTTTTCGTCGGGTGTTTTGAGTGCCAGATTTTCCTGCATCGTTTGGATATAGTCTAATCTGTTATTCTTTTCTAATTGATAATCAAAACCTTCTGTGCGTTCATCGTTTAATGCGGCGGCGTAGTACATCGCAAAGGTGTAAGTATCGCCCGTCTCAATCGTGACATTGGCTTTTGCATCGCTGTATGCCTCGAATTGGTACTTGCCTTTATAACCTGTTTCTCCGAGATTTACTTTGCAGTTGGTGATGTCGATTGTTGTTTTTTTATCGCCGATATTTTGGATAGTCCACTCTTCTACGAGGAGTCGATTTTCGGTTGAGGGATATATGGTTTTGGTGATTTGCAAACCATTTACAGGCGCGAAATAGAAGCTAATCAAGCCAGCAATTTTTACAGAATCCAATTGAGAAGGAATAATCACCAAATTATCGTGACTAATGACAGGGCTGATGTCGTCGGTCATCAATTTCCTGAAATAAGCACGGTATTTTTTCCAATTGGGTTCGTTAGATTTATTGAAAGTTCTTAATTGTGGGAAAATAATATCCTTCGATAGCGTCAGATTTCTGCTGGTATCTATTTCGTAATAAATAATGGCAGCGACATTTTTTCCCGCCATTTCAATATTATCATTCAAAGACAATCGCTCCTCATTTGTGAGGTCTAATACGATGCTTTTTCCGCTGATTTGCCAGTAATTTTCTTGGGTTTGTGCGGTGGCGATGTTTTGAAGTAATAAAAAATAAAGTAGTGTCCGTGTTAGATATTTCATTGTATTTTTATGTAAATCATTGAAATATAAAATGTAAAATTTCATATTAAATTCCCTCTCATGTCATATAAAAAATCTTCAAAGTGTTTTTCTCCCAATAGTTGTTTAATTCTCTCTTTCATTATATCATCTATCCATGAGTCTGCCTTCTCTAAATAGATTATAAAATTACTTCCTTTCTGAGAGAATAAACCTTCTCCACGTAATTCCATTAAAGCCTTGAATAATAAACCTAAAAGTTTAGGGAAGACGAAAAAAATAATCTACCCGTCTGAATCGTTCTTTTTCTCATATGTTTCACTAAATTTTCCTTATCCCGAAAGCATTCGGGACGCGTCAAATTTAGCCAAACATATGAAAAAAATAACTTCTTCATTTGGAGTAGATTATTTTCTTCCTCTTCCCTAATATTAATTTAAGTTTTTTTACAAATTCGGTATTATCCATAAAATATTATATTCCACGTTTAAATATCTGCTTGCCCAATTCCAACTCGCAGGGACGAGACCTTGTATAGTAATTACTTGAATGTCATATTTGTGAAATGTGAGTCAGTAATAAATTTCCATCCTTATCAACTTTCCACTAATCAATTCATACACACCTGAATCAAGAAGAACAATCTCGGCAAATTCATTTTTTTGAAAATCCCAAACAGGTTCTTCAAATTCAACATAAACACTTTTCTCTTTGCTATCCAAGTCCAACTTTAGGATCCTCCGATTTCCCATTTCAGTTATGAATAATGAATCGGCATAAATATGAATACTCTCCGGGTAACTCAATTCGCTGTCGTCTTCATATGGCTCACCAAGTTGAAATATTGTTTTATCTGTACTAATTTCTTGACAAAGAACTACTTGCGCTCCACCTGTCGCTGTCCAAACTTCATTTTTCTCCTCTATTACTTGGATTTCATAAGGAGTATAACTACCAAAAAAGCTCTTTTTTGTCTCCAATAAATCACCTTCTTTATTATGTATCAATAAATCAAATTTTTGGTAAAAAGCACTATAAATTTTGTCTGATTCAATGCTATTTGCATAACCCAACAAGTTACGAAGTTTGTAATTATATTTTCCAAATAAAATTTTGCAGTATTCTTCAAGTGTAATTTTTGTAAGGTGTTTCTCAGTTAAATCATACTTGAAATACTCTTTTCTTTCTGATGAATAAATGACTTTATCTTTAATTAAATACATCTAATTGGATATGTGATACACTCATTGAACTTGATACTTGCGCTTGAACTCACCTACGTTCTCACATGCCCGTTTCCATAAATAAACCACTTATTCGTCATCAATTGCTCCAAACCGAGTGCGCCTCGGTGGTGGAGTTTTTCGGTACTGATACCGAGTTCTGCGCCGAGTCCGAGTTGTCCGCCATCAGCGAAGCGGGTGGAGGCATTATGAAATACGTGGGCAGCGTCGATGTCGTTCATAAATTGCTCGGCGATGTCGTCATTTTCTGTCATAACCGTTGCGGAATGACCGCCGGAGTGTTGGTTAATTAATCGGACAGCTTCGGGCATGGAATCCACTTGAGCGAGTACTATTTTTAGGGCTAAAAATTCTTCTTCCCAAATGGCTTCATCGTCGTATTTTGGTAAATTTGTTAATTCGGAAACTGCCTCGTCTGCGAGCATCTCCACGCCCTTTTCGCGCAATGTTCCTGTGAGTTCTTTTAGAAATGCTTTTTTATAGGGTAATTCACTGTTAATCAAAACTTTATCCAGCGAATTACAAGCACTAATTTTTTGTGTTTTTGCATTGACAATGACCTTTAAAGTTGCCTCCAAATCTGCATCGGGATGTACGTATAAAAAGTTATTCCCACGCCCACTCACAATGACGGGAACACGTGCATGTTCGCGCACAAATTCAATCAATCGTTCCCCGCCACGCGGCACAATCAAATCCGCCGGACAATCGGGATTTTTCAAATATTCCTGCGTTTCTGTACGGTTGAAATTCAAATACGTAATCCAATCTGTACTGACACCCATTTCTCGTAGACTTTGATGCCAAATATCTACCAAAAACAGGTTCGATTTGCGGGCTTCCTTACCGCCTTTCAGCAAGATTTTATTCCCTGCTTTGAATGCCAATGAAGCCGCCTCAATCGTCACATCGGGACGCGATTCATAGATGATAAGGATATTGCCAAATGGTACAGATTTATTCTCAATCCGCAAACCATCCTCGCGTGTATGTGCGTAGCGAACTACGCCTACGGGGTCTGCACCTGCGCGTACATCATGTAGGGATTTTATCATGCCGTCCACCTTTTTGTCGTTGACTTTCAGGCGGTCACGCATGGATTGGTCCTTGCCTGTGTAGGCTTCGACTTCCTCGCGGTTTTGGGCGATAATCGTCTCGCGGTTGGCATCCAAAAGTTCTGCCATACGAGTGAGTACGGCGTTTTTCGTTTCGGTGGAAAGGCGTGTGGAACTTGTTGTCAGTTGTAACATAAGTCGGCGGTTAGTCTAGTCCGCAGTTTGTCAGTCCACAGTCTGCCGCTAATACACGAGTCATTTTACGTTAAGCGGCGGACTGCGGACTGTTAGGCTGCGGACGGGTTTACCCATACTGCTTCATCACCACCCGAATTAAGTCGGATAGTTCATCGCATTTTTCAATCAATATTTCGGCTTTTTCGGGCGTGATTTTTTTCAATTTGATACCGGAACGAACCATCGCGGCAAGGTCGCCGCAATATCCTCTGGCTTGGAGTAGTGAGTATCGCTGTCCCCCTTTATCTTCTTCCCCAAAACTATGTGCTAGCGACTTCGATAGCAATGTTGCCGCACTGCATGTTTGGTTCTCATAATCAATATCGAATGAGATACCAAACTGCGCGTACACCTCATCGGCGAGGGTACGGGCATGTTGCCACGCGGTGGTGTGTTCGATAGTAGGCATAGTGGTACGGATTTGGGTGCAAAGATAGTTCTTTAATGGTTAATCATTAACGGTTAATGATTAATATTTTGTTGTGATGAGTACGAGAAATGATTTATGAAAAATCTAATAATTTCCCTATTTTTATGGATAAAATCCACATGAATATTGACCTGACAACATCTTTGCGACATGAAATTTCTATCAATTCTTCCGGTAAATTACTTGATAAAAAATGAATTTGCCCCGCATTTTACTGATGAAAGAAATGACTTGTTGATGCACATTCTAAAAGAACGATTTACACGAATTAGAAATTTATAAAACGATATGGTACAGGATTTAACGGGTTTATTTACGAAAAGTGATAATGATACGGCTGTACGTTTGCCAAAAGAAACTTCTGCAAAATTTACACTCAAAATAGATGACTTGGCTATCGCATATCTTAGTTGTACAGAAGGTCTTTGGATATTCAAATATTCAGAAGAATTTAATAATCAAGAACATACATATCGTTATATTTCCGGTTTCCCTGATTTAGAGAAAACCTATACCAGTACCGTTTTGTGGCCCTTTTTTCGCATCCGCATACCGGGTTTGGGGCAACCTGCCATTCAGGAAATTTTAGAAAAAGAAAATATCGACAAAACCAATGAAGCAGCGCTTTTGCGGCGTTTTGGTTATCGGACTATTGCGAATCCTTATGTTTTGATTGCACATCCGGAGGCGTTACGCTACGCTCCGTCCAATTTCATCTTCTTGTAAGCCACAATCCCACTCAAACAAGCCCCCGGAATCCCCTGCCCCGGATAAGTCGTATCACCACAGACGTAGGCATTTTTGGCGAGTCGGGCATCGTTCAATGCCCAGGGTTTGATGCGGAGATACTGCGGGTAGCCGCCAACAAAACCGTATTTGCGCCCCGTCCAACCTTCCCACGCACGCGGCGTAGAGGAGTGCGTGTAGGCGATATTTTCTTTTAGGAGAAAACCCTTTTTTACCAACAAATCTGTGACCGCATTTTCGATTTTTTCTGTATCAAAATGATAATTTTTTTCGGGATGAAAAATATGAGTACTCACCGACATCACCGACATACCTTCAGGCGTGCGAGTCGTATCGGAGGGGTGATTCAGGCTAATGAAAATACTATCAGAATTGATAATCGGTAACACTTCATCCACATGAATTTGATGGTGAATACAGTCGAAATCCCGATGCGCCCGAAAGCCGATGCCCATGCTAAATGCACTCACCAATTCAGTAGATTCAAGGAGTGATTTGCGCTGTGTTTTTCCGGCTTTCCAGAGGTCGAGCGTATTGTTCAGTGGAATACCTGAGACGATTTGTTTGGCTTTCAATTGAATGGGCTGATTGCGATGCGTGGCTTCGATTTGATAGATGCCATTCGGCTGATGAATAGCTTGTACTTCGGTGCGATTGAACATTGTACCACCTTGATTTTCAATATATTCACAAAGCGGACGTACCAAATTTATCAAACCACCTTCTACGTAATAGTTTCCGTAATTCGTATAACATAAAGCCGTTGCACCAAACAAAATATTTACTTCATCAATGCGATTTTGTGCCGTAATTAGGAGTTGTTCATTCACAAAATCAACGAATTTTTTATTATTGAGTAAATCATATTTCGCTAACATTTTTTTCATGGAAACAAATGCGGACGGCACATAAGGCAGGTCTTTCGGACGAAAGTTTTTTATCATTGGAATAAGGTCGCGCATACGCGAAGGCGGAAAACTCAAATACCGCAAAGAAGCCGACCATACAAAGCGACTCACCCGATAACAATGTTCCCAAAAATCGCGCTGCCCTTGCTTGCCGAATACCCGTTCTGCCTCGCTAATCCAAGCCTCTAATTCGTGAAATCGTGTCACAGTTTCTCCCGTTTTGAGATGCACCTTCATGGGAATTTCCAAAGCTCGGGCGTTGATATTGATACCTGTTTGATCCAACAAATATCGTAGCGGCATATCCTCATCCAAACCCACCAGAGTCGTCGCGCCTGCTTCAAAAACATAGCCTTTCCGGTAGTACGAACTCACACATCCGCCGGGTAATAAATTTCGCTCGACTACTGCCACATCCGCCCCGTCACGCGCCAACAGGCAGGCAGTTGTAAGGCTGCCCATTCCGCTACCTATGACGATGACATCGTATGTTTTGTTTAACTTTTGTTGAATATTTTGCATGAAAAGTTAAACAAAATAATGTTTTTGATGTTCAAATGTACTGATAGAGCGATAATAAAATTGCTCAAATTTTTATATGGAAACGTAAAACGATTTTGCAAATCGTCTTTCAATGCAGAGGTAACGATTTGCAAAATCGTTTTACGTTTCTAACTTGCTATAATGCTATGAACGCAGAAAAGATTATGATGAATGGAAACGGTCATTCTAATGGAACAACTTTGCATTTGATTGGAGATGACCATGTGGGAACTGCCTACGATACCCCAATGCGCGAGGACGCATTTGACCTGAGTGATGAGGAAAAAATGGACAAAATCGCCGCTAATTTCCGGGAAATCATGAACACACTCGGACTTGACCTCACCGACGACAGTCTCAACGGTACGCCTCGCCGTGTAGCCAAGATGTTCGTTAAAGAAATCTTCCAAGGACTTGACCCTGACAATAAACCCGCCGCCACGCTTTTCGACAATAAGTATCAATACAAACAGATGCTTATCGAAAAATCCATCCCCGTACAATCGACCTGCGAACACCACTTTTTACCTATTTACGGAACGGCGCATATCGCGTACATTTCGAGTGGAAAAGTGATAGGCTTGTCAAAATTGAATCGGATTGTGGACTATTACGCATGTCGCCCACAGGTACAGGAGCGATTGACGATTCAGATTGCAAATGAATTAAAGAAGGTACTGAAAACCAATGATGTAGCTATCTATATTGACGCCAAACACATGTGTGTATCGGCACGAGGCATCAAGCATCACGGTTGTAGTACGGTGACTTCGGAGTATAGCGGCAAATTTTTGAATGAAAATACACGCGCTGAATTTCTCGCTGCTATAGGCTCGTAAACGTGCTGATGTGTTGAGGTACTGATGTGCTGACGAGTTACCAATCACTAATCACGATTAACTAAACAAATGGAAAATTTACTAAAGAAAAATGTCCTCGTGGTAGGTGCTACGGGGGGTATCGGAGAAGAGACGGTGAAGCTACTCAAAAGTAGCAGCGCAAATATCTATATCACCGGACGCAATGCGACCAAACTGAATGACATCGCCCAAACTAATGGTATTCCGACTGACCGCGTTTTTACAATGGACGTAGCAGAACACGCTGATGTAGAGCGAGTTGCAGCAGCAATTCATGGCGAAGTTCCGCAATTGGATATTGTGATTAATGCGGCGGGTATCGGGATTATCAAGCCATTGGAGAGTCTGACTTACGAGGATTTTGACCGCACCATTAATGCGAATTTGAAGGGTACTTTTAATTTGTTGAAATCATTTATCCCGCCAATGAAAGCCGCTAAAAAAGGATTGTTCATCAACATCCCCGGTGTACTTGGTAAGACGCCAATGGCGGGAGCAGCCGCTTATGCTGCCTCAAAATATGGTATTAATGGTTTGGTAAAATCTGTCCGCGAAGAATTGCGGCGCACGCAGGTACGCATCACAAATGTCTATCTTGGCGGAGTGGACTCGCCATTTTGGGATGATATTGACATGCGGGTGCAACGCGATAAATTTATTACTGCCAAAGAAGCTGCACGGACGATTTGGTTTGTCTGTCAGCAACCGACTTCGGGAGTGGTTTCGGAGATTGTGCTGCAGCCGTTTAATCATCAGGCTATTTGAACGGTGGACGGCTGACGGTAGATGGTGGACGGCAAATCACAAAACCCTAATCGTAGGGGCAGGGCATGCCCTGCCCCTACGATTAGGGTTTTGTGATTTATTGTTTTCGTAATCTCTTATTACATTTCTGCGCTTCCTTTTTCACACCTTCACTCGGACTTTCAATCACTTTTTCAATCACTTTTTCAAATTTCGGACTTGGGGCGGCTTCGATTTTTGGGTCGTCTCTTTGTCGTTTGACTTCACGGTAATATTGTGATTGCAAACAGCGAATTCTTAATTCTTCGGGAGCTTTCTCATCAGTAATAACTGATTGTATAACGCCTAAAAACTCCTTATCCATCGTGGCATTGAGGTGGGCGAGTGCGGCAATTCGTAGCTCCGTTCCTGCTGCTCTATCTTGCAAAACTTTTGCAATCGCACCTTGTGCGGGTGTGTAATTGCCCAATGCCCGCATAGCTGCTAATTGCGATTCGTAATTTGGTGGGTTCTTTAATACATTGAAAATCAAGTCGTAATAATAATCTGAATCATTAATCACACCCGATAATAAAGTAATTGCCTTATCCGGTGCAATGACCGCTTCCGATGGGTCGCGCAAGCCATAGCCGAGTACGCGTCGCGCCTCTGCGTCGCCATAATTGATGAGGGTATATATGGCACGTTCCCGAAATTCGGGCTTGACATCTTTGAAAGCTACTTTCCGAAAAACATCCAGCACAATTTTCCGTTGCTCCTCCGGTGTAGTGGGTTTGAAAATGTACATTTGCATGACATCAATCGCTGCCTCGCGGAAATGTGGCGGTGTGTATGGCTGCTCTATTTGTCGTAAAATCTTCGTACGTGGTTCTTCCATGTGATGAATCATGTGGCGCACTTTGAATATCGCTGCTGCCCGTAATCTGTCCGGCTCAGTCGCGTCCATGACGATGGCGAAGGCGCGTTTTGCCTGCTCTTTATCTTGAAATTGGTCAATACGCTCAACGGCTAAAATGCGCTCTCCGGTAGGTTTTGAACGGTCAAAGAAGGTGGCTAACCCCGCATCCGCCGCCTTTTTATGGGCTTCCAATTGAGCGATATAGGCTTCTTTTGAGGTTTGGGCGAATGTTAGATTTCCCATTAAAAAGAAACCAAGTAGTACGTATATTTTTATTATTTTTTTCACGGATAAATATTTTTAAATGTAAAATGTAAAATAATAAATCCCGTCATTCGTCGGGACAAGTTGTAAAATTTAAAAGTGATTACATTCCTATAATTATCTAATTATGAATTATTTATGTGTAAAAATTTGTGTTAATTTAGTGTTTAAAAATCATACCTTACTTCACGTTAATTTAGTATTTACCAACAAAAAAATCGCGTTCTATTTCACGTTAATTTGATATTTTTATAAAAAGAAAAAACAAAATAGTACGCGGACGCAAGCCGGAGGCGTTACGCTACGTTACTTACAAACGCAAAAAAACATTGTCGTATTAACGCATTTCAGCATTATCGCATTCCAATTCATTCATTCAAAATTCAAATTCACTCATTCAGAAGGGCGTATCATCATATGCAAAACCCATACCCGGATTAACGGTATTTTTACTACGAATACTCAAATAATCAATCAAATCACGAATCTGTGGCGAAAGCGGTGGTGAGTCCTCAAGACCATAAACGGGTTCGAGCATACCACCGGGGGCAACGGTAGGGCGTTGGTCGGGGTCGGCACTGCCATCTCCGGTGATTTCGTTCCAGGGCCAGGCAGTGTCGTTGAGGTAATGCCCAATGTGGAACTCCGCGGATACGCCCGTTGGAAATTCGCCTTGCGGGGAAAAGGTGGAGGCGGAGTTGGGGTCAAAGCGGTTGTTGACCCATTGCCATTTTGCCCAGAGCCTATCGACATTCGAGTGGAGTAGGAAAAACAGTGGGTCGCGCACTGCGGTTGGTATCGTGCCTATCCAGCCTGTGGGTCCGGCAGCGAGTCCGTGAGCGCGGTTGTGCGGACCGGATTCGAGTCCTGAATTGAAGGCATCGTATTGGTTGCTGATGTTGAGGGTCGCAAATTCGCTGATGATGTCGGGTGTTTCGCCGGGTGCAAAAATGGGGTCGCGGATAATACCGGACATATTTTCTATTCGCCAGAGTGCCAGTGGATTACCCGCCGAAAAAGACGGTACGCCTGTATTGGAAAATCCGCCCATAAAATCAGGGCTGAATACATTGGGCGCAGCCTCATCGAATCGCCAATAAGGAACGGTCACAGCAGGGTCGATATTTTGTAATTGACGTTCCAAGTCCAAGACAAACGCCCGATGCCAGGGACCAAACGCCGGTCCGAAATGCGCCTCACGGATGCCCAACGCATGTATTTGGTTGAAAACTTCGTACATATCGAAGGTCTGATTGAGGGTAATGAGTGCATCGAGGAAGCGGTCGCGCTCGTCGGCTTGGAGGTTGTTGGCATTCTTGCGGACGCGTACCATGAGGGCTTCGCGTCCGAGCAACTGACCTGTGGTGCTTGTGATTTCGACTATCGCATCTTTGTCATCTACACTTGGTCTGCCGAACTGTCCTGCCATGTAAAAATCGACCCAACTACCATCTGCCGGAAGGGTGACATTGGTAAGCGTGACATTCGTAGCGGTACTCGTATGCGGTGTAAGTGTACCGTCTCGCGCAAATAGTACGCGCCCCTCCGCATTTGCAAAATTGCGGAGATTGACCGTGAGTGGTGCATCACCATCTATCTGTCGGATGCGGCAGGGCATGGGCGACCAAGTGAGGTAATCGTCGGCGGAACTTGCGTTGTTATTGATTTGCAATTCAATGTTGGCAGGCGTGAAATTGGGCGGTGAGTCGGTAATCATCATCGCCTTTCTGCCGAGAATAGTGCCGGCTCGCGGTCCGCCTGCGGGGTTGGGGCGGCGTAGGGTCATTTGTACGATAACATCTTTATCACGTTGACTTTGTATAATATTACTACTCGGGCGAATGTAAATATCTGCCCAGTCGCCATTAGCGGGTATGAGCAGCGTAATAAATCCCGATTGTGAGGCGGTTGTCGTGTAGGAAAAGAGCAAGGGTACGCCACCGAGTCCGGTATTGATATTTTCGATGCTCACTTGTACATCCGTTACGAAATCTAATTGATTAACTACTCGCAAACGGCATGGGATGACACCATTAATATAGTCATCGCCTGTGGTAGCGGTGTTGTTGATTTGCAGTTCGATTTCGGGCATGACGCCTCTATCCACCGATGGGTCAACGGGTGGTGGGGGCGGCGGTGGCGGTGGGGTATCGTCTGGTGCGGGTGGGCAGCCGCACAGGATGAACATTAATGCGAATATCAACGGGAGAATGATGGTATTTTGATATTTGGACATCTAACTTTTTTAAAGTCAAAATATTAAATGTAAAATGTAAAAGTGAAGCAAGTACAAGCGCATACCGATAGCTATCGTGGACAAGTTCAAGTTCAATTATTCGCGGGGTGACTCGTCGGACATTTTTAAAATGTCAGACGAGATTTATTTCAATTATTTTTATATTTAAATTATTCGAAAACAAATAAATAAGAAAATATTTACGTTCCCTCGTGTACTACAAGCTACTTTTATATTTTACATTTATTATTTTACATTTTACATTAGTGATTACTTTTTTTCGGAAGAAAAACTTCTGCTAACATACATCGCGCACTACCGCCACCGTACTTTTCAATAGTATATAACGGACTGTGGAGTATAGTAGTATGACGTTCAATGTGTAAGATTTGTTCAGGCAAGAGGGATTTAAATGCTTGTTCGGACATCACAAGATACGTTTTTCCTGCCTCATTTTCAACTTGCAACATATTTCCTGCAAAATTATTCATTTGTTCTAACGAAATATTGATGATTTCTTTTTCTGTTTCTCTAAAATAATATTCTAATTGCGCTTTTTCTTGTTCGTCGCGGATGGTATCCATGCAAATGACGACAAAATCATCGCCCATTGCCATCATTACATTGGTATGATAGATGTCTTGTCCGGTAGCATCCACAGCATCAAACTGGATTTTTTCGTAATCTGCCCATTCACAAAATTCTTCCAATAAACCGACATCAGTGCGTGGGCTTTTACAGGCATATGCCAAACGATTTAGACGGTCTAAAACGAGGCTTCCTGTGCCTTCTAAGAATCGTTCTTGCGCCTCATTTCCACTAAAATCTATGCGGTTGAGAATGTCGAAATCTTTTGCCAAAATATTGAATACATCGCCTCTGCGCTCCTGTCTGCGTGTGGGTGCGTACATGGGATAGGTGACGACTGTGCCGTTGGTGTGGAATGAAATCCAATTGTTGGGAAAAACGGCGTCGGGCGTAAGGGGTTCGGGCAAATCTTCGACCACGACCACGTCTATCCCTACACTACGCAATTTTTCTACAAATACGTCAAACTCTACCAGTGCTTGCGTCTGAATCGTTTCTTTGTTTTCTGCACCTTCGGACTGCTGGAAAGCGTTGCTGGCTGCGGTTTCGGGATTGTAACCGAAGGCGGCGGGGCGTACCATGAGTAAGGTTGAGGTGGTTTGTTTTCTTCTAATCAGCATAAGAAATAGTTTAAAGAGTAACACAGGCTTCCAGCCTGCACTTTGACGGGATTTCTCCCTAAAACGCGATGCAGGCTGGAAGCCTG
>ENA-ORXR01002087-ORXR01002087.1-marine-metagenome-genome-assembly--contig:-NODE-2087-length-19645-cov-14.912766_pt1 | contig 19645 bp, 28 predicted proteins | sample MGYA00237866_ERZ511479 | MGnify/ENA metagenome assembly ERZ511479 | reverse complement strand
CCCCTCGTACGTGGTCCAACACACGGCCGCGGCGGGGGCGTGGAACAAGACGCGCGGGGCGAGCCCCCGCGCCAACCCCCGCGCGCCCTCCTCCCGCGCCACCGCCCGCAGCGCGTCGCGCATCCCCCCGTAGCGGCGCGCGCCAACCTCCCCCTGCGTTTGCAACCGCGTCTTGACCACATCCAACGGCGTCGTGATGGCCGCGGCGGCGGCGCCGGCGAGGCCGCCGGCGAGCGCGTGGCTCGCCGCGGAGAAGGAGCCGTCGGCGGGGTTGTTGCCCGCAAAGCGCGCGCGCAGCAGCGCCGTCTTGGCCGCGTCGTAGACGCTGTAGTGGGCGGCGAGGAAGGGCACGTTCATGAGCAGCGTCGTGCGGAAGCCGGCGAAAAAGGCGCCGGGGCCGTGTTCCGCGTACACGCGCGCGACGCAGTGGCGCACCGACCCGTCCGTTGCCGTCAACTGCATGCGCTGCTTGACAACGTCCAGGGGGGTCATGAGCGCGTCGCTGCACAAGGTCGCCGCCGCGCCGGCAGCGACCGTGGAGAGGGGGTGGTAGACCATGTCGCCGCCGCCACCGCCGTCGCCGCCGTCAATGCCGGAACGGGCGGCCCCGCCGCCCCCCCCGGCCCCCACCCCCCCGCCCCCCCGGAGGGCCTCCTCCAGCGGCACCACCCACCCGCGCACGGCCTCCAGCACGGCAAACTGGGCGGCATGCGCGGGCCCCGCCGAGAGCGCAACGGCGCCCACGCCCCGGTAGAGGCGCCCCGTGCGCGCCAAGTCGGCGGTCACCCGCCACAGCGACACGCGGCCGTCGCCCGCGTGCGCGTACGATTGCAGCCGCGTCTTGACCGTATCCATGGGGAACATGGCGAGGTGTTCAATCATGCCCGCCACCGCGCCGGCGGCCATATGCTGCGCCGTCGACAGCGACTCGTCCTCTTCGTACGCCGACGCGTCCTTGGCCGCCGCCGCCGCCACGGGCGGCATTGACGGCGCCGGCGACGAGCCCCGTCCGCCGTCGTCCGCCACAACGTGGCCGCCGCGGGCGTCCCCACCCGCGCCCCCGTCCTCCCCTGCCGCCGCCGTCCCCGCCGCCGGCGCCGCGCCGCCCGCCGCCGCCGCCGGCGGGCGAAAGAGGCCCGACGGCAAGAGGCCCGCCTGCCGCGCCGGCGCCGCAAACGCCTCTGCCGCCGCCGGCACGGACGGGGGGGTGACGACGCAGCGCACGTGTGCGGGTGGGGGGGGGTGGGGGGGAGGGCGCCCGCCCACGGGCGGCTCCATCACCGACGGCGCGACGAGCGTGGAGAGGCCGACGCGGCAGCGGCCGCCGCCGCTGCCGCCGCTGTCGCTGCCGCCAAAGCGGCCGCCGTCGGCGGGGCCGACGCGGCCGAGGAGGTCCGCAACGACGGCCCGCGCCGGGGATGACGATCCGCCGTCGTTGCCGTGGCGCGGCCGGCCCGTCGCTGCCGCTGCCGCCGCCGCCGCGGCGCCCCGGCGCCGCTCGACACAGCCGCGGCAGCCCGTGTCGCCCATGGTTGCCGGCGACGGCGGCAGCGGCGACGGCAGCGGCGGCAAGCCGCGCGGGAGAGGGGCAGGGGACGGTCGGGCGGAACGCGTGTCGGCGGCGCGGCGTGCGCCGGCAGCGACCACCGATCCGCCAACGGCGCCCCGTGGGCGGGGGCGGACCGCGGCGCGGCGGTCCACGCGGGCGGGCGGCGGGCGTCAGGCGGGCGAGCGGCAGGCGTCGAGGCGGGCGGGCAACGCGCCGGCGGCGGGCGTCCACAGTCCAGACGAAATAGCGTCGGCCGCCCAAACAGGCGGCGCACCACCGGCGGCCGCCCACCGCCAGCGGCAACGGCAAGCGCCAGCGACGGCCGGGGGCGGCGCCGCACGGCCCGTGCGGTGCGGTCGGGTGGTCTGCGGCGTCGCCTCCCCCGCGCAGCGACGCCCGTGGGCGGTGCCCCGCGCAGGCACACGCACACGTCCCGTACCAGCGGCGGGGACACGCCAGCACACCACAGGCCCGTGGTGGCGGCGCGTGCCGGGCGGTGTGGGCTGGTCAGCCACCTTCCAGCGAGCCCCCCCCACCCCCTTGCGCTCTTGCCCTTGCTACACCGCCCCTAGACACCGTGGCCCGATGGCGGTGCGCAGGAACCACCAGTAAGGAGACGACCGATGGATCCGAGAGGCGAGGCCAGACGAGGCGCGGGAGCGGGGGCCCTCTCGAAAAAAATGGCCGACGGCCAGGGGGTGCACTCCTACCCCCTGGTAGGAGCGCGCAGGGGCGGGGCGCCGCGGGCCCAGCTGGCGTGATATTTTCGACCACGCGTGGAAGGCCGCTCGTGCCAGTCACGACGGAAGAGGGGCGGCGGTCCCCCTCGAGCCGGGCGCCAGTGGCGGGGGGAGTGGACGGCAACACGGAAGCGGAGGCGCCCCTGCAGCAGCTCGGGCCACCGCCAGCCTGTACGGCTTGGTACCAGCAGAATGAAACGGGTGTCAAGTGACCGTAACGTGCTGTACCGTCGAGTGGAGAGGAGGGGTCGGGCGGGGAGGGGCAGGGGCGACGACACAGCCGCGGGAGCAAGACACCCCCCGTCGGTGGGTCTGTTCCCGCCGCCGAGCCGGCGGCGCCGCCGTCGGGCCGCGCGGGTCGGCTGTCCGCTTGATCCGCCGCGCCATTGGGCCCGAACCGAGCGCGGCTGGCCACGTGGCCGCCTGCACCCCAATCTTCGTGCGGCTGGGGCGCGTCCCGCCACCCCCCCCGCCGTCGTGGTGCCGCTCCAGGCTTATTGGCGGCGCGGCCGTCGATGGGCGAATCGAGTAGCGGCGGCCCCGCCCATTGTAGCGCGCGTGGCGGGACGGCTCGCGGGGAGGGTCAGGCGCGTGCACCGCGGCAGGTTTCTCCCGGCCCCGCTTGCGCCACCGTGCGCAAGGGGGCAGGATGGAGGGGTGGTGCCGCGCCTGTGCGCGCTCCGTTTGATCGCGAGGGTGCAGGTGGTGGAAAAGTCAGCGCCCTCCACATGAACAGCATGGCAGAATGCAGGCAATGCAAGGAATGAATACATGGAAAGCGCCCGAGGCGCGGCAGTGCCGTGGTAGTGCGTGGCCGCGGGTCAGCCCAAAGTTGGACAGCGGACTGGGAAGGATCGCCCGTCGGCAACAGCGGCAAGCACAGGGTCAGCGTCCTCGCGCCACTGCCCGGCTTGGTCGCCGTGCGGGTCGTGTTCGTGTTGCGCGGCACGCCTCGTCTATGGCTATCCAGGAAAGGCATGGGTCGGTGACAGAGGGTGCTCAGTCGCAGCTCTTTCCCGCCATTCTCGTGGAGTACGTGTCCTGCAAGGCACCCTATTCGCTCTCACTCTCCCACCTGTTGCACGCATGACGAGCCCTATGACGTGCCGTGCCGTGGTCTTCTACTCAAGCGGGCATCGGCCTTGGGGCATTGACAGGTCAACGACCACTTTGACGCGAATGCCACGGGTAGATGCCTCTCACAGGTTCGTCAGAGGTCGTGGTTCACAAGCCACGATGAGACGGCACGCGGCGTACGCGGGCCTCCTCTGATATGGCATCCTGATGATGAGCAGCTCGGTAGTTTCCACAGCATCTTTTTGCAGCAGAGGGGGCAGGCCATACAAAGCAGTCCCCGCTTGCTTGGTGGAGGCCCTTGACGATGGGCTCTATCAAGAAGGAAAGCAATGACAGCAGAGACGGCTTCTTGAGCTTGCCATACAGTACAGACATGCCATACAGTACAGACACTCCTTGCATCCGTTCCATTCACCCACTGAGTCACGGGTAGTAATTCACATTTCCGGGTAGTAATTCGCAGCTGCTCGACACATATGGTGCGTGTCCAAAAAATGAGACATGCTCGTTTTCTGAAGAAGTGACACCTCACCGCACGGTAGGGTTGGTGAGCACGAGCAATTTTGGCCGGCGTGAGGGCGTGACACGCTGAATCACGCTAAATAACGCCCAAACACGCCCTTTTTTCGATCAGCACGCCCATCACGCTCAAAGTAGCTCCCCCATGAATAGACTCATAGCCCCCCTTGTCGATGGTTTTATGAAATCCAGTCACCACATCGGTTCCATGTTTCGGCCGTGATGCCAGACGGACGCGGCGGCTGCACCTGGTTCTACTGGCCTCTATTCCGGAGGAGTATGACCATGGGACAGCCCCATGGGTCTGCATGGAACGTACACCATCAGAGGTGACCATGCCGTCTGGGCGTCGGCATGATGCGCACAATGTGGACATCGTGCCGATGTCATGCAAGTATTCGTTCATCTCTCAAGATGGGTGTCCCACACGAAATCCAATGACCTACACCTGTCTGATGCGAGATGCTCCACGAATTATTGGACTTTCAGTTCGGTAGTAATTAAGCACGCCCTAAGCACGCCCCTTGAATGCTGGGCGTGAGGGCGTGACACGCCCTAAATCACGAGTTAAAGCACGCCCCGTGCCGGGGCGTGAGCACGTCTGGGACGTGCTCACCAACCCTAGAATTTCAGGAGCTGGACTTCATGAGGTCGACGCTGTGGGTAGAGGATGCGAGCGGATTATGACAGGCGGGGTCCGTGTGCTGTCTGAGGCCCGTTCGCAATTGCAAACCGCGACGGTATACCGGCGTAACGTTGATTTAATTGGCCGAACCCGTCCCGGGACGGTGTACCGGTATAAACGTACGCGGGATCCCCGCGTATGCCTGTACCACGTTATACCGGCACAGAGTCCAGGATTTAACAGCTGGTGAGCTCAAAATTGCGCGCACGCAACAGTCAGACGAATGGTCGCTGGAGCATTCTGGCTTGAGGCCACACACGCCGCTGCCTAAAGTTAGAGCAGCACGCAACCGACATCCCACACGAGACGAGAGGCACGACGATGCGTGGTTCAGCTTGTCGCAGCGCTCCTCACCCACCTCCCCCTCCGCACTGCGCAGCCTCCCCTTCGCGACCTCCCCCCCCCGCGGCGCGCGCCATCGTCGCTGCCTCACATGACGTTGCGGGTGACTGGGAAGCTGGGATGACTGTTGGGTGGCCGCGGCGAGGTAGGCGGGGACGCGAAACACCCCATCAAGCCGTGAAAGGCGTCCTCGAACATGCGTACGACGTGCTTAAAATGGTTGCCATATCGGGCGCGCACATCAGAAAGAAAAACACGAAGGGGTTTGTATTGGGAAGGGGGAAATAAGGCACTAGGGAGAGCCTCTACAGCACCAGCTACAGATGAAACAAAGGTACCCGCACGCAGGACAGGAGAGGAGTCCATGTTGCGCTTCACCCGCGTGTCACAAGCCAGAACGACGGTCGGTGGCGGGGTAGCGGTCTGCCAGTTGCTCTTTGTGGCGACCCATTGCGACGGAAGTCTTGTGTTTCGGCTGCAAAACTTATGTAATTGAATTTGACCTCGAAACGGTACGGCACAGTTCTCTCGCAGGTATATACAGGTATACCGTGCCGTCACGTGCAACTGCGAACGGGCCTGAGTCGGTGCCCGTTGTATGCATATGTATCTTTCCTGAATCCCAGTTCTGGCGCCAGACGGTGTCTTCTCTGGGTGCTCCTACAGTTGAATGATCCGCGCTCCCGCGAAGAGAAATCCGGCTTCAACTGCCTTCAAAACAAGGGGCAATGGAAAAAACCATGATAGTGTTTGTGCCGGCGCCAAGCTGTAGGGATTCCGGGTTGCTTCCGCCGGAGTAGCCCTGCGGCCTCGTAGCGAGCCTCAATTGATGCGTGGAGTGTCCTCATTGAATAACCCGCGCATCAGTTATCCGCATCAGTATCCGCCTGATTGATTTAGCTCGCACGAGTTGACTAGTATAAACGCCACTACCCCGCGGCCGACGAGCCGCGAGGCGCCCAGGAAACTAGCAGTGCTGTGTCAAATGTCGACCACCGCCGGAAATGTTGACCAGACTCGAGACCTCCCCACGGGGTCGTACGCGCCGATTCCGTGACCTGGATAAAGGCACCGCGGGAATGCTCTGCGTACCAGAGCCCAGGCGACGGCCTACAGCAGGTCCAAGAGTGCCTTTTTCTCCAGATGTATGCATGTAGGTCTTGTTGATGTTTTGACAAAAATGGGACACCGGGCACAAGCAGCCGTCTCGCGCTGATTATTATTCTCTTTTTCCTGTACTTCTCGGGCACGCCAGGAGGCGCCTCAGAAGGCCCTGCAGGCCCCCGCACCCCCCAGACCGTGGGAGAGGCCCTGCAATGCGTCCGATTGATTGGCGTGTGGCGCGCCACGTCAAAAAACCAACAGCATGATTGGCTGGGACGGATGGTCAACATTAAACACACATCTTGTTACACCATTTCTTCTTCTTCTGCTCATAACTCATGATCAACACACGCTATGAGGAAAAAAACAGCACCATCGTACTCCGCATGCTCTCCTCTTTCCATACGTATGCATTTTATGTCGTGGAGCAAGCGTGCTGCTGGGAATGTCGACAGAATGGTCAAAACATTTGGTGCAGACTGACTATCTCACGCATATTCACATGGAGGAAACTGGTCAACTGAGACTTCCGATGAACCAGGAGGCCGGTGCGCGTGTCTTACAGTCATTGCTCAGTCATATAGCACCCGTTTGTATAGCACCTGCTATACACGTGAGCGGTGGTCGACCGGAATTGGCCTCGATCGCAACCTGGATGTCTGGAATCGGTCTCGATCACACGTGATGATCGCAGTCGATCTTCCACACGATCGGCAGTCCCGGAATTTTAAAGAACGGTCAATTTTATTGACAAATGATGGCTGGTGTCAAAGTGAACCCCGACGAGCTTCCAGCACCGCCGCTTCTGGCATACCTCCAGGGCCCACATCTCCTGCGATGCCGTGGTCGCCCACAGCCCTGGTCCTATCCCGGTCACCACCATCTTCCCCGCGGTCGTTACCGTCGCCCCCGTAGACACGCTCACTGTCCAGCGATGATGGCGCCCCGCCCCCACCGCCCCGCCCCAGCGACCTCACCCCTGGGATCTTCCTACCCGTCCACTTCCATCTTGCGGCGAGCTGCTGCTGCCGCAGCAAACGCCGGTGCTCAGCACGCGTAACTGCTGGCGTCGTATGAGACGCGGCATGCTGTCGGTATGGCGGCAGCGGTGGCATTTGCTGCAGCTGTTGCGGTTTTGGAGGGCGCCGGCGCATCCTCCAGATCTTCCCCGCACGACACTGCGGGCGGTGCCGTGGCACACACGGGCGTCCGCTAGAAGCGTCAGTCGCTTACGCTGAGAGACAAGCTGGAGATTTGTCGCCTAAAGGACTCGGGATTGTTTGACACGACGTAAGACTTTGTAACTGCATTTCCAAAACCTACGTCGGTCGCTGCCATGCGGGCCGTGTGCTCGGTGAAGTCAAGGATCGCTTTGCATGCCCGCTCAGCGAGCGGGGAGCAGCTCTACCGCGTACGTGTGCGACGGCGTTTGAAACAGGACGTGGACCGCGAGCTGAGGCGTTGGTACGACATCGTCGGGGGCTTGAGGCCAGACACAATGACGTTGACCATGGCGAGCGTACGTGTGAGATTGGGGGGCAGCAGGGCATTTATGGATTTGCGGCATCCCCGGGATTTGTACGGCGGTGGGCAACGAAGCACAACCTGGTTATAATTTCTCTTAAGAGGACAGGCGGGTCGGCGGCCACCAACGTGGTGGCTGAACAGGGTCGGAAGGCTCACAAACGGGAGGACGTGTTTGCTTAAGAGCCCGACCAAACCTATGATATGGATGAAACCGGCCTGTTTTTTCGTTGTCTTCCAGAACGCGCTTACGTGACCCCTCGGTGGCGACGGCGCACTCGTGGGACCAATGCTATGAAGGTCAAGGACCGCGTGACGCTTGTATTGGCGTGAAATGCGACAGGCACCCACAAGGTCTCGGTGGTCAACATTGGCAAGGCCCAAATTCTACTTTGCTTTAAACCTCCGCGGGTGTCGTTCCCTCTACCTTAATTCCATCAGCAGTCGGCCTGGATGGACGCGGACGTCTACGAAGAGTGGTTCAAAAATATTCCTGTGTCAGCAGTGCGGGCGCGGACTTCGCTTCCTGTTGCACTGGTCGTGGACAACTGCGCCATGCACTCCAAGATGAATCTCGCGCAGTTTAAAACCATCCCTTTGCCGCCCAACGTAACTTCCACCCACCAGCCTTTTGACAAGGGCATCATTGCGGCTCTGAAGCGTGGGTACAAAGTGCGACTGCTGGTGTTGGTAGTCGAGGCGTTTGAGCGCACCCGCGAGGCGCGACTGGCCGGCGCTGGCGATCTCCCGGGCACTTCCGGTGGTGGACGGACGGCGGTGGGGGCGCCCGCAACTGGTATCGGCAGAAGCAGCCGCGAGCCGGGATAGATTGTGTATTTGGTGCTGCTGTCGACCGCCGGTGAACCGGACGGTCGGGTTGGTAGTTTAGGGCCGGCGGTGGCGCTGGGGAACGTCGCAACGGGGGCGGTAAGAACCAGTCTGGGTGTGGCTGGACGAGTTCGGCCAGAAAGCGTGGCGGGCGGTGGTGACAACGTTTCCTCAGTACTGGGCGGCAATGGACCTGTGGAGTATTCATCCGCAAGAGCAACGGCAGGAGCCGTCATGCGCGAGTCCGGCATGAGGCCGCCGGCGGGTCATTCATTGGCGAGGGGCAACCCGCGTCTGCTCCCGGAACCAGGTGGCGGTATGGTGGCGCCGAGCACAGCCACAACAGCGGGCATTCAGGCCTCGACCTCTGCCTGGCTCTGTTGCGTCCGCGCTTCCGCGACGGCCGCTCCTATTGAAACGAATGGACGTGGCACTTGCGCTCCACCCTCTGTACCTGGCGTGCCCGTAGAACGTCCCCCCCTGCTCCCGAAAGTTTGAGTTGAGCCCCCTCCCCCGGAGGTTCTCCCCGTTTCTGGTACGCGGCGCGCCCAGCGGCGGCGTGCTACAGCGCCGCGTCAGGTGGGGAGTGCGCCGGACGGTGCGGAAGCGCATCTGAAAGATGTGTTTGTGCTCTTCAAGGAGGAGTGGGAGGCTATGGAGCCGACTACCATCACACATTGCTGGGTGAAGGCGCGCCATCTGCAAGTCGAGATGGAGAAGCGCCTCACCGCCCAACACGGTTACTACCGCCACTCCCTACGCGCCGTGTCCGACCACGCTGCGGAGATGACGACCCGCTTCCAGTCTTTCGAGCTTGGTGGCACCTTTTTTGGGGAAGCACCTCCAGCCGATCGACAGGTGACAGTTGAGATGTGGTTGGACCTGGAAATAGATGCAGAAGCCATATTGGACGCAGCTGATGCTGACTTACAAAGACAGAGCAGCTCGGAAGACCCAATGAACACCGGGTCGGACAGTGAGGGAGACGAGCAATAGAATTGTGCAACGCATTCGACCAATACCGAAGCACGAAAGCATGTGAGACGCATCAAGTAGACCACCAGTCAATCGCTCCTATAAGTAGTATCATCCTGTCAAGAGCACCTGCATTCGACCTCCAAGCCCTGCAGAACCAGCGGCGGTTGGCCAAGAATGGAACTGCGCAACTCCGTGACCCCCTATGTCCACCTCTGACGTATTTGTCTCGCGCTGCGCGCGGATGGGAAACCCATACAGCGGAGATTGCGAGGCGCATGGATGAACAAACAGAGCACACGTGTGGCAGGAAAAGACGAGAGACACACGAGCCACTGCCAAGAAAAAGAGAGCACCCATTTGGGCTGCATAACTTCCTGTAGCCACCATCTCCACGTCAGAGAGGACCACGAGAGGTTGGACAGCGGTCGATAGACACGATGTGGATGGAAAAAGCCTCCCTGTCCGACTAAAGCAAGTTTACAAACGTTACCCGAAAACACACGCGTCGTAACCCCCTCAGCAACAGGAACGCGGTACATGAAACCACATAGAGGTACCGACGAAAAAAAAACTCACAAGGCACACCATCAGTCCCGCTCGCGCTTCCTTCCTGGTCCTTGGTGTTACTAACAATGGGCAGAGGTAACCTTGGGGAAATCGAAAAAGGGAAAAAGAGCCGACAGAAAAAGACTTGGCAGACGCCCGCCATGAGTGGGATAGCCCGAAGTGAGTGGGCTTGCCTGTCTGGGGTAGGCGCACCCGTAGGGGCTGGGCGCGGCCGTAGAGGGTGGGCGTCGCTGTCGGGGGTGGGCGCTGCCGCCGGTGGTGTACGCGGCCGACGGGGGTGGACGCGATCTTCGGGGAAGAACGAGTGAAATAGGGCTGGACGCGGACGTCGGGGTTGAAAGCCGGTGTCGGGGGTGGGCGCGGTAGACGGTTTTTGGCGTTGCCGTCGGGGGTGGTCATGGCAATCGGGAGTCGGAGCCATCGGGTGTGGGCACGGCAGCCGGCAATGGGCGCGGCCGTCGAGGTTGAGCGCGACTGTCGAGGTTAGGCGCGGAAAACGGGGGCGTGCGTGGCTGACGGGGATGGGCGCGGAAGATGGTGGTGGATGCCGCCGACGGTGGAGAGCGCTGCCATCGGGGGTGGCCACCGGCGTCGGGGGTTACGCGGCCATCGGGGGTGGCCGTGGCCGTCGGCCGAGGACGCGGCTGATGAAGGCAGGCGCGGCCGATGAGGGCGGGCGATGCCGTCGGGGGTGGGTGGAGCCGTGGTAGATGGACATGACCGCAGACGGTAGGGCTAGTCGCCATCGACCGGCCATGTTGTCCTCCGTAGAAAATTTCAATACGCTTGCGCATTTCCACAGTTGGCGGGTGCGCCGGTGGTTCTCGGGCGAGGCGGCGGTCGGCAGGAGAGTTGGAGGCTGCCGGGCGCGCTGGTGATGGGCGTGTATGCCGGTTAGGTATGTGTGCGTCGGTGGCAGTTCGGTGTGCTGATGTTTTGTGCGTGTGCTACAGGTCTGTAGTAGTGGCGAAAATGTGCCGGTTTTCAGGTGGTGTGCGGGCGCGCCGGTTTTGTGCGGGAGTCCCGGTGATGCGCAGGCGTCCTGGTGATACGTGGGCGCGCCGGTGGGGTGTGCCCGCGTGCCAGCGGTGTGCCCGCGCTCTGGCGGTGCGTGGGAGTGCCGGAAATCTGCGGGTGTTCTGACGGTGTCTGGGTGTTTCGGAAGTGTGTGGGCGAGCTGACAGTGTGTTGGCGTGCCCGCAGTGTGTAGGCCTGCCCGTGGCGTGCGGGCGTACCGGCGGCATGTGGTCGTGGCGGCGGCGTGAAGGCGTGGCGGCGGCGTGTGGGCGTGCCCACGGTGTGGGATGGATTGATACTGAGGAGTACGCGGCCGCAGCTGAGCGCCTTGCGCCCGTGTCTGAGGCTTGAATCGGCCAGTGTGTGGAGCAAGGGCCGTGCATGGAGGCACTTCCATCGACGCCGGTCATCACACAATCTATGCGATCAACGGGCGATCAAAAGTTACAATTACGCAGTCAACCCGTCATGTCGGTCCTCAGACTGGGTCATCGGCCTTTGCTTGTGCCAGGACGCCCCTGCAATTTGTTCCATCAACGGTGGGCTACATATTGAGTGGGGTAGGGAACAAAGTGCGCACCAATTCTATAGAACCGAGCAATGGCTGCACCTACACTTTTAGCGTCTGGGCACTGCCGTTTTCTGGACATCTTAGCTCGAAGTGTTGCGCCACTGCTACAAGTAGGCCTCTGCGCTGTGGTGGAGGCGGATTCGCAACAGTGTCGGAGTTGTTGAGTTCTTAGAAGAAACGTCTGTCAGACAATCGCCTGGAACTGTAGCACCCTACTTGAGAGATACTGGGCCGTACTGGGGCTCCGTTTACGTAATGTGGGGCCGAAACGGCGGTCCAGAGACCAGAACTGAGCGCGGCCGCACCCCGGCTTGTGCTAGGGAGGCAGAAAAGTAGGCCACAAGTCTGCATGTCGCCCTTTGGAAACGGAGACCATACTCCGCCCGTTGTAGCCCACCTCTGAATCAGGCTGCCAGAATATCGAGACACACGAAAATCGGGGCCTCAGGGACCCCTTTAAACGGCACAACGGTCACTCTGGCCATACCCAGGCGTCTCGCAGGTTCTGTGACTGGTAGCCCGTCTGAGAGCAGGCTACAAGTGGCGCGTTTCGGCAAAAATACAGCCACCTCTGGGCAGCTTGGCGTTGGCTGGCGGCTCCAGGTCACCAATCAGAAGAGATCAGTGGCGCTGCATTGTCGATTGGCTTCCGAGGTGAATACGTACGCAGCTGAAGTATTCGTTTCTGCCAAATGTCAGACGTCCTGCTTGGTGTACAGTTTAAGGTTGCCCTGTCAGCAGACTCAGTTTGTAGAGCCAAATAAGGACGCTATGGAGCACTGGAATTGCTTCTGTGATGCGCCTACAGAGACGGGCTCACACGCTGTCAGCCGTGATGGTCGTCGCAAGTTTGTCGGCCACCCCAGCTTAGTGCCTGGGTCAATTTTCGGTCGTGCGACACGGCCTAACGCAAAATAACCGCCGTGAAGATGTCGGGAAATCTACCTCCTGTACACTCTTTCGCGGGAGCTCCTCCCCGCGGTGCATGACTTCAGGCCATTCAGATGGCTGCCCAAGCGGCAGAGCGAAGCCACGGCAAATCTGATCCACAGGCACGACCTTCGTGAACACACGACGACGACGAAGTCTAACGACAACGGCTCCCGTCTCACCCAGCCTTCTCATCGCACCCACCGTATTCTCCGCCCTCCACCTCCCCTTTCCGACGCCATCCTTTCACACCCGATCAGCGGCACCCTGCCACTATTTTTATTCTTTCATGTCCTGCCCGCGCAGGGCATCTCTTCTGACACTGACAATGTACTGCACGGCGGAGACAACGGTCGACTCCGTCTGTATGTCTTAGGCATGAGGTTTTCTTTTCGTACTCATGTGGCGAAGAGACTGCTACCTTTATTACTCGCGTGCGGTTCATCTCTCTGTTGGACCGCCTAGTGCTATCAGACCCAGTGCTGACCAATACACGTGCTCCCCACTCCTCCTGAGGCCGACTGGGATAACTGATTCGCTCTGCTGGGTGCTTGTCTGGTGTGATTACGATCTACGGCCAGGCGCTATGTTTCTTTCGTGTTGATTGGTGCTTTCACGGCCTTCATATCATCGTGTTAGTGGTCTTGTGCCGCTCTCTGCGCTCTTTTCTGGATGGTTTCTCTGTGTCTGCGTCTCGCTGGTCTCTTGAGCGTCCCCTTTTGTCAGCAGGTGTGTGCAAGCCTGTAACAGTGCTACTATAGCCGTGTATGTGGTCGTGTCTCGCAGGGCGGTTGAAGCGCATGGCAATGAAAGCCCGGACGCAGTGTCAGAAATCCTGTGGAACGTCGGACGGCCGGCCTGAAGCGTAGCGCGCCAGCATATCGGGCAGAACACATCTCTGTGTGCCACGTACCGATGTCGGTGCGCAGTACGCTGCAGCGGAATTTACCAACACGCTTCAAGTCCTGTGCATTTGCCGTCCGTCTCTACAGCGCCCGCATAGAGGCTGTGAGGGGGGATTCTATGATAGCCACCTCCCCTCCCAGAACCATCAGTGGCCAGTGTCACAGTACATGAAAGTCTTAAACCGCGAATAGTCGTGCAAGTCCCCAACTGTAAGAGCACTGTAGAGGATCGGGGCTTGTACATACGCGAATATGTGTACGAGGCCGTCTCATTCCAATACTAGAAACGACGGGTAGTACTGGGAAGTACGCCAAAGTAGGGTGGTGCAGTTTCCCGACGATGGCTATGCCGACATCTTGAATTTGGTAAATAGCGAGTCGTGAGTCTCACTGAGTGGTCTACAATCAGCTGGAGTGTGTGATCGATCTGTCACCGCAAGATGACGAAGATGCTTGCGAATCAGTCCTGCAAATACAGTACCATCACACATGAAAAGATTGAGGCCGTCTCAGACGCCGAGCCCCGGCGTGTGGTGCGGTCATGTTCTTGTTCAGACGAAGAATGCTGCCCACCCCCCATTGGGAACGCACCATCTTCGCCACCACTGCCGTCACTTTTTACGTGGCCGACGGCGGCTATCCCCACCCGTTGTGGCCGCAACCATCCAGTTGCCGTCCAGGTATCCTGTTCGAGCGCCCGCTTCCCGACGTTCGTCGACAGCAGCTGCGGCGGGCGGCGGTGGGGGCTGCACCATGGCCGGGGTGGCGCCCACCCGCGTCGCGATCCAGTTCGCCTCCTCCCCGCGTGCAGACGCCACCCTTTGAGACGGCCCACCGCCTTGCGCGTCCTTTTCTGGCTGGAAGAGCCATCGCGGCGGCTCGAAAAGGCGAGGCGGGCCCGCTTCTCTGCTCGTGTCCTGTTAATTATTGCGCCCGTATTGTCGCATTCGAGCATGTGCTTTCAACGTGCGACCTTCCGCACTTGCTCCCAACCCACACGTCACGTTTTCTCGGCCGCCCGCTCATCCTCCTGCTAAATGTTCCCTTCCAACACCTTTGACGCTCCCCCATCACCCCCCAACTTTGCGTCACCCGTTGCCCGTCTGTGTTTTTGCCGACCCCACTCAACTACTGTACCCCGCCATTCCACCGCCCCACCACTCCGCCGCCCGAACACTCGACCGCGAGACCACTCCGCCACCCCACAGCCCCAACTTCACTTCCTCTCCCCCTTTCCCGTCGATATGAATACCCAGAGCTCAAGCCGGATGCTCTAGCTGGGCGTCGCCGCCCACTGTGGAGGCAATGCCTATCATTCAGTCCCAAATTATTGCAGTGTCTCCAATGATAGCCGATACGGAGAAGAACTAGTGTGCAGTGCAGGTCAAGTGCTTTCCATCAAGTGATTCGCAAGCGTATATGCGCCTATTTGTCATGCGTACACACGCGGATGCTTTGTAGTCCTCTGAGACCGGATCTACGCCCCCGTGAACTTCTTGAGGTTGGAAAAGTAAGACTGAGCTGGCAGATCCCACGTGGTTTGACAGTATACTAAGCACCAGTCGATACACGCATGGCCCATTTTCTTCCCAGTAATATTCCCGGGTATCTTGGTAGTTGACAGCGGGCTTGCTCCAGATTCAACCCACTGGGCCGATCTTCACGTCGCCGACCTCTTGTCCGACCTGCAACCCATGCAACGCACGTCTCGCTCAGCAGCGGCCGTGCAGCGCGGGACTCCTGAGACGGCTCCTCAGATTTCTGGCCATCCACGCAGCGCTCACGCTGACACTGGTGTGCAACAATGACAAAGAGGGGTCCCCCGCGACAAAGCCAGCGGGGCCTGGAAGTGAGCTCGGGTGCATATTTGCGAATGTCCAGGGCCCACCGCGATCCGTTCCCCACCCGCGCGGCTGCCGAACGCCGTGCCTCCTCCTCTAAAAGCGCTGCTGTCGCAGCCCAGGCGCCCTCCCTGACTCACGCCGCTGTCGAACGTCGAGCCTGGTCTCGCATCCGTTCTGATGTCGAGAGCTGGACGCCCTCCCCAACAAGCGCTTTTTTCACGAGCCGACGGCCCTCCTCCACTCACGTCGCCGTCCCTCAATCCCCCCCAATGGAGGAAGAAGTCCATGCCTCGCAGCAGGAGATACCTGGTTCTGTTGCTTTTGCGCCCGCCAGGCCCAGCACATTGTGACCTAAAATGCGTCGCGCTGCTGATAGCGAAGAGACCACTGGGGAGGCCGACGTGCCCTCTAACTCCGACAGGACCAGTCTGGGACTAGCGAGAAACCCCAGAGAGCTGCCTGCCTCCATCATCCACAAATGTGTCGCGTACAATGTGACGGTGAAGACCGCCGTGCTCAAAAAGACGAAGTCAAGCGCGTGGGGCTTCCTGGATCTGTACAAGAGTCAGCACGGGGCGGGGAAAAAGAAGGAAAAGCTCGCTCTTTGCCGGGTATGCCACCGGCTGGGCATGCGCTCTCCACTTCTGCTAGCAGACGCCAACGTGCGCAACGCAATCAAGCACTTCCGACAAATGAAGAGCCACGACGTGCCCACCAAGATGTAGCCTTTCCACTTCAGGGCGGCCACTCACGTGTCCATGCATGTGACCGGTTGCATCCGGCCCAATCAGTTCACTGACAGAGAATGTATTGAGCGGTTCATGCCTTCCAAGAAGGACCAGCGATCCTTCCACCTGAAGCTCGTCCTCGTGCTGGTCATGACGCTGTCCCCGCACTCACTCGCGACCAGCGAGTACTTGAAAATCTGTCTCTACCTGATCGCCTCCTCTTGTCCTCCTGCAAGCAACACCGTGAACCACGTTAGTTCGGAGCTGTACAGCTGCGTGTTTCAAGCCCTACGCCACAAGCTGCAACGCGAAAAGAAGCACTACAGCTGCTTACCTTGTTCTCATTTTGTGACGGACCTGTGGAGTGAGGACCAGCAAAACACGTCGTTTGGCTCCATTTTCTTCCGCCATTTGGACCCCGAGACGAGGGAGATGGAAGTTGCGCAATTTGGGATGTCTCTCACCCTGAGCCGCAACGTTCACCCCACCATCAAACTCTGGTTCTTAGGCCGGCTGGAGGTGTTTGGGGTGCTTGAGTCGGACTTTGAATCCACTATGACAGACTCTGGGGCCAGTTTGCGGGCAGCTATGCTGCGCGTGCGGCCGCCGTGGCTTTCGTGCATGGCGCACTCCATGCACAACGCGGTGAGCAACGCCCTGGGAGCCACAACATGTCGTGTGATGGGCAAAGGCCGCCGAGACGCGGACGTTATCATACCCAGCCCCACAAGACGCAGCAAGAACGCACCCCAAAAGGCTCTCGTATCCAAGATCCTCAAGCTCAACGTCCATTTCTTCAATTCGGAGAGGATCGTCGCTCTCTGCTCTAAGTTTATCCCTCCGCCGACCGGGCCATGCCGCCAGCTGGTCGAAGACGTGCCGACGCGCTGGAGCTAAACCCACATGGAGATGGAGCGGATCTACACGTGCTGTCCACGGTTGGGAGTTTTCTTCTCGTAGTCCGAGATGGGCGAGGCCACCAAGAAGGGACGTGCGCTGCACACTGAGTGGCATCCTACACGACACGGGATTGGGGTCCTAAGGCCATGTTTTGAGCTGAGCACCATGATGCACAGCGCTGTACAGCCGGTCTCCGATGTGCTCCCGCTGCTGTCCTCTCTGAGGGAGATTATGAGTGGGGACGTCTTTTGCGAGCCGTGCTTCCCCGCGATGCCTTTGGCAGTTGGTGACGCCGCTGTGGACGCCCCTATCGACAAGCACTCACAGGAGACGCTGCTAGTCGTGGAAAGCAGCCTGTACGCCGCTGAAGATCTGTGCGTCATTGGAAACGCGGACGGGGCTCCGCTGTGCAACGAGGCGGCTACGGTTGTCACGGTGCTACGGCAGCAGCTCACGGATAGCATTTTCAACCGAGATGGCGACAGCCGCATCGCGCTCAAGAGTCACCCTGTCGTGATAGCGTCTATTTGGCTCCTGGTGGCCCGGACTCGCTGCGGTTGGCCATTTTGACCGGGGCCGCCGATTCGACGGCGTGGACAGTTGCGCTGCTCAAAAGGCAGTGTGAGAAGCTGGTGACCCCCACCTGCTCCTTCCAAGCGCCGACACCACTCAACCCTGCCTCCACAGTCAACAAGGCAGAACGACGGGCGCACTTGTGCTTGTCGGGTACGCCGCCCTCAGCGACAGCCTTCAGCAATAATGCTGCTACCAGCAACATCGCGTCGCGCGCGGGGGTAGCCAAGTCGGAGCTGAACGCTGTCCTGCAGTTGAGCAGTGTGGACGGCATGCCCTGAACCCTGGTGTTTTGAAACAAGCACAGGGGCAAGTTCCCTATGCTTGCTCTCGTGGCCTCTTCTGTTCTGGGGGCCGTTTCCTGCACGTCGGATTCGGAAAAAGACTTCTAGGCAGCTGAAAACATCAGTGGTGACGACAGCTCCACGATGCTCACGCAGCATCTGGAGATGCCTTGTCTGATCAGGAGCAGCGTCGGCTTGTCTCCCAGGGCTCTCCCCGAGGTGGCATTTATGACGCGGTACGAAGTACGGCGACTGCCATTCAATATGCCTCGGGCTGGCCGGCCCCAAGTCAGGGACCATGAGAATCTTCCATCCGATGAGGACGCTGTCGATGGCTCATTTTGGTAGTGTGGGTGAATGGCACGGTCCTTGACCCCTGCTGATGTGCGTTCTGGTGTGTGTAGACGACCGCGAACTTGGTGTGACGTGGTGAGGGTAGCTTTTTTTCTCCGTTGGCTGCCAGCTTCCTAATCACCGAATTGTATGGCTCTAAACGCACAATCGAGGTTCTGACCGGAAAGAATGCGCGTCTCAAATTCAGAGTGGAAGACGTCGCGAAAAGAATGCTCGCGCAACCTTCTCCGTCCATCCACGCTCCACAGACCGCCCAGAAGATGAAGATGCGGATTCGTGTCGCCTAAAACACAGTCCGACCGGATGCTTGCATAATTCTTGGTCTTGTGAAATTCTTTGATCCAGATGGGCCGAGTGCCCTGCACACACGTCCGTGCCGAAAATATGTTTGATTCGCATTTTGCCTCTTGCAGAAGTTCTGCAAGTGATAGGCTGTCGTCGCTCCTGAGGGAGCTTCTCAGCCATCCGAAAACGCTTCAGACATTTGTGTGCCACATGGGAGCATTCTGATCCACGGAATGGGCCTGTGCCTTCGTAGCAGGACTTCTTTTCATGAAATTTAAACATTTTGCATCATGTCTCAATCAGTCTTCTCCATTTGTCTGCTGTCCACAATCGCTGGTCTCCGGAAATACTCAATGGTAAATCGAGTAGTTCTCGATTGAATACAAATGTCGCGGCCATTTCCACACGGGGCAGACTCTTTTTGGCCTGGTTCCCTCCCTGTTTTCTTTTTTCCCCATTGATTCTTCCGCAGGGCTTAGCACACGCATCAGTAACCAGCCGTGCGCACATTTGTGTTCCATGGCCACCTATACGCAACACGCACGATCATATGAGCATCATATGCGCTTCGGTGGTCCTTCTACAGTAGCTCAGGATTAGAGGCACCTTGATCTGCTTGATGGGTCGCTTCGTACCAGAGAATGTGCATATCTCTGTTGCTGCCCGTCTCCAGAGAGACTACAGTATCAATCACAGTCGTTCGAGTAACTTCAAGTAGGGACTTCTTAAAGACGTGACAATGAAACTGCTTTCAACCACGGGGACGGGCGCCGCCGTCAGCGAGGGCGCGACGCCGACCACAGTCGAAAGCACAGCCACGGGCTCCGCCGCCGTCACGGAAGGCCGGGCAGGTCCCTCCCCCCCACGGCCCGAAATAGCAGAAACGGCGCCACCACCCTTAACGCCGACGTGTCGGGCGCCGGCGCCGTCGAGGGGTCGCCGTCTCCCTCAGCCGAACACACCGTCACGGGCGCCAACGCCGCCACGGCTGACCAGGCCGCCGCGGCCGCCGCCCATTGGTATCCCCCGCATAGTACCGATGACAGCAGGAGGGGCGCCGGCTCCACAACAGCCGAAACCCTTACTGATAGAACTGGGCGCAAAACCCGCATCTTCTAAAGCAAAACAGCGTACTCGACGCGCTATGGTGCTGTTCCGGAAGCCGTTGGGGATCGACTGATGTGATGACAGTCATCGTCTTACGGACGCATCGCTTTTCTGAGAGCACACCGGATCAGACGCGATCTTTAAAAAACACGCTGCCTGTGGGATTAATGACGTTGGTTAACTAACCAGTAAATGGCGACCGACCGTAGACGCGCGATAAAGCGAACGCTATCG
>ENA-ORXR01002085-ORXR01002085.1-marine-metagenome-genome-assembly--contig:-NODE-2085-length-19664-cov-11.623985_pt1 | contig 19664 bp, 24 predicted proteins | sample MGYA00237866_ERZ511479 | MGnify/ENA metagenome assembly ERZ511479 | reverse complement strand
GGGGGGGGGGGGGGGGGGGGGGGGGCGATACTCGGCCCGGCCAGCAGATGCCTTCTGAGTGCGCTTTGATACAGTTTTACATACGAGGGTCATCCTCAACGGGCCCTCTTCACGTTGGGCGTGAGTGGCCAGCGCCCAGCTGCACAGGGCCGACAAGAACAGGGACAACGTGAGTTTGTACGTGACAAGAGGCCTGGTTTTCCACTCAGATGGCCCGAAATCGCCGAATCTGAGTGGGCATCATTTGATGCTCACGTGAGCAGCTCTGTTCCGGTAGAATAGACACTAGATCAGGTTTTCGCTTGACTTCGGCTTGAGTAGATCCCAAAGGTGCTCGCGGCAGCTACGTTGCGAGCGCGGTCGAGGGGGCGTAGAAGATCCAGGGAGAATCGCTCGTACATCCTCTCAGTGCAGCCCGCGTGTATGGCCGTTGACGGTGACGGAAAAACCGCAGAGAGAGCATGTGAGTGCGCGGCGAGATACTGGTCCAGGACAACCATTCATGCCCGTTTGACTAGGAGTCTGAGGGGCCCGGCGGTCCGCCCGCGCGGTGGGAGAGCAGAGCGATGCCCTCGTCCAGGTACGGGGGACCAAGCGATCCGTCCATCATGTGTTGGGAGAGCGCATGGATTCTTTTCCTTTCGAGATTTTTCAGAGACAGGCACGCATCAATACTCATCAGCTCTTGTTGTTGTTCGTTCGCTTGCTTAGCGTGACATCCACTGCGTAGCTGCTTGGCTTTGGTTTAGAATGTTGCGTCTTTTTGTCGCTGCGAGTGCACCCCTGCCCTCTTTGAAGATTACATCCCCGACGCAAGAACGGGCCGGAGCCTTCTCCCCCACCTTAAATCGCTCAGACCTTACCCTACCCTTCGCCCTGTAGCCACCGTCAACTGCGGCCACGCTGCCAGCCATGTGGGGTCACAGTTCGCTCCCCCTACCCGCGTCGTCGCCTCGTTGCTCATCCCGTTGCGCCCCACACCACCGACCAATTTCCCTTTCCGCCCCCGCAACCAACATGCCGTCGCCGCCGCCGCCATCGACGACGCCTCAAGAACCGCAGCCGCTGCAGTCGCACTCGTATCCGACGAGGTGCGTTGTTTCACTCTGCCATAGCGCATGGCTGCCGCTAATCGGCAATGCCGCCGGCCGCACCGCCTCAGCCACCGTGGTTCGCGCCGCCGCGTCTCTGCCTCGCGCCGCCGCGAAGGGAGGCCCCGCCAGTTGTGCGAGTCGGCAGCGGGCGTGCGGGGTTGACACGCCAGTCGCGACAGACACAGCAGTCCCACCCGCACTATGGTGCCAGCGGAACGGTTGGCCACGGCGGCGGAGGCAATGACGGAACCGGTTGGCATACGGACAGTGGCCGTGGCAGCCCCCCCACTCGCGCGGCCAACGCGACGCGAACATGGGCTGGAGAAAACCGGTGTGCAAGAAGATGGGCTCCAGGACAGCGGAGCACAGTGGAGCAGACCACGTCGGTCGGTTGTCGGAGGTGGCGGCGGCGGTTGATGTGCCGCGCTGCTTTTCCCAGCCATCGGCTGAACAACGGCGGCCTGGCGCTGCCGCGGCGGCCCTGTGAGGGGACGGCGCCTCTCACCCCCCTCATTGGGTAGGCTGACGGGGGTGCAGCCAGCGCCACCCCGCCGCCCCCCACATCAGGTCAGCTGATGGAGCTGTGGCTAGCAGCTCTGTCCTCTTCCTCACACGCCGATGTGAGGCGTGGACAGGTTCATGCGGAACCCGTGGGTTGGCACCATTGAGCCATGCGACTCCCTGCTGAGCCGAACCGGCCCTTTCGGCGCCGTGACGTCGTGAAAGAGAAAACAGGTCCGCTTGTGAGATATGCGTCGCCCGGAGCATGCCATCTGATTTGTGCGTCCTCGTCTCAATTTCGGGCCTCGAACGACGGGATGTCAAGCAGAGCACTACAAACGACGCACGCAACGAGCCGATCATGCAACGTCACACGTGGTGACGATCGCGATCGTCAAATGGCTTCGTCAGTGATGTGACAGCGCTCGGATTCACGTGAAATGCTCGACACAGTCGCGAACAGGTACAGTCTTTCTCCATTAGAGACCCTCGGCAACTGCGACGTGGGTATCGAATGTGGGTAGTTTGTGGGTCGCCCGACCGGTTTTTTAAGGAAGCCACATCCACCTCTTCGGAGCTTCGGCATGTATCAAATGTGGGTCCGGCAGTCCTGCCACACTCCTTGCGGACTCGGTTACAGTGTGACCGGATGGAGACTCCGTTCGGCGCCGGTGACGACGCCGTGACGGACGAGAACCAGAAGAGCGATCGGGCGACTGTCCTTCGGAATCCGAAAGACTGGGCATCGAGAGCCAACGGATGCCAGCGATTGGCGGAAACTTCCATGTAAGCTACTCATGGACTGCTTCGTGGCTGCGGTCACCTTGGACGGTACTGGTTCTAGACGTGGGTCCAAGGGCCTCCTTAGCCATAAATGGGATCGAAATGTGGGTCGAAGACTTAACGTGGCTACTAACGTGTCTCCGACCCACGCCGTCGACCCACATTTGACATGTCGAAAGTCTCTTTTGCCATGGTCTCTGAGTGGGGTTGAATGACGTCAACAATCACCAGGAAAATCCATCTATGGGCTTCTCTTGAAGATGAGAGATTGAGTTTGACTTTATAAGGCAGAAGGAATCATCTGGGGCGTGCGCGTACCGCAGCCAGGGGACCAACCCTTAGTAGGATGGTAGGACGGCTCATTGGGACAGGTATGGTCCGGCTAATGGAGTAATTCCGGGAGGCCTCCATCGTCTTACTCTCGGGAGGGGACTCAAGTAGTTTACAGAGCCTCTCTCTCAGGTCACTGTGCAGGTGTTCTTGGGACACGTCGGTCCCCTGGCGGTCCCCTCGCAGCCGCGTGTGATCCCCTGTCAGAAATAAGGAGTAGTCCAAGGGTACTCTTCAGGCAGGGGACCGCAGCGCACCCCTGCCAGAATATGTCCTGGGCGCCTTCACTGTCTATAGCGCCCCTCTCCTCTTCCACCGCATCGATCGACCTCGACCCCTGTGTCGACCGTCACTCGCATCGCCCGCCCAAGCGTGGCAGTGTCGTCGGTATTGGAGCTTTTCGCCCAAGCGCCGCCGCTGGCATTGTCGTGTGGACCGCAGCGTCAAGGCCGATCAATGCTTTCGTCTTGGCGCTGCTAGGCACGGTGGCCTGCCCCACGCGGTGGTCGGTCGGCCTCCCCCTGTCGCGCCCGTAGCGTCTGCCGGCGGCGACCGGCGACGAGTGGGTAACTGCCGCACACGCGCACGCTGCCGCCGCCGCCACCCTCTCTCGTGTCATCCAACACTGCGTTGTCGCATGCAGTCGCGTCCGAGGTGACCGGCGCGACTGCGTGCCGCCTTTCTTCAACCGTATGTGCCGCTGCGGCGACAACGGTGGCGGCAGCCTCGACCACGACCACAACTCACCGCTGGCTCTCATTCAGAAGTGGTACCGCGCGCCGGCGGCTCTTCCAAGAGCCCATGGCGCCCCCGCTGCCGCCGCCGTCGCCGCCGCCGCCGCCACCGCCGCCGCCGCCACAGCCGCGGGGCCTGCACCTTGCAAGCGTGCGCGCCGAGCGGTACGGAGAAGCTCGTGCTGACCACCACGAGGTCATCGCAAGGGCCACACTATCACGCTGGCAAAGACGGAGGCCACCGCGGGCGCACACTGCCGACAGCTGGAGCTGTGGTCAAAAAGCGGTACCTGACGCGTTCCTGAAGCACTGAGTGGCCTGCACGACCTCACGATGCCCACTGCATCTGTAGACGTCCGGCGCCTCGGCTGCCCCGCCCAGCGTCGGTCTCCGAGGCGGCCCCACCTCAGCGCCCTCCCCGTTTACCGGACCATCAGTGCCACTGAGCCACCCTTTGCTGCTCTACGGCCATGAATTACATGGAGCGGGGTCGTCCCCGAGCGGAAGCAGTGCACATCACCGTCGGGCCGTTTCGAACATGGCATTGCGCAGAGAGATGCGCTGACAGAAAAACAAAGTATGCAGTACCAGCGGAGAACTACGCTCAGTCACTTTTTCTTAGCCGTTTTTTGTATGCCACACCGCTGCGGCGAGAAATCTCTTTGTCTCTCCACCGAGACGAGCATGCGCTGTTCTCTTTCTCTTTCACAGCGGCCCAATAAAACTGGTCCAATCAAATTGCAACGTGAAATCGCCGGCCAGGCTGACAGTGCGGGGCTTGATCAGGCGCTGGTCGCCCCGCCCCACCCGTCCCGCTTCGTCCGCCCTGCTTCGCCGGTCTCACCCGCTCACCCACCTTGGACGTCGGGGCACCCTCTCACCCCGGCGATGCACGCCCACCCGCGCCGAGGGTCCACCCCCCCCGTTCGCCCACCCGCCAACGGGCGCTGACCGGGTGCTGGACGCCCTCCCCAGCCGGCCGTCCGCGTGACAGCCGGCGACCAGCCGCCGCCAGCAACCTGCCTCACAGCAGGGTCCGGATCTGTGCTCACACAGAAAAATATGTGTTTTCGCTCAGAACGTTCCCAGAAGATGCTTCAAGAACATATTCTGGCGGAAGCACCAACTCTGGTGACCGGTTGTGGCCCTCTCAGGAGAGAGCAGCCTGAAGGATGCAGAAGGGCACCTGGTTTGGTGGCCTTTCCGCACCCCCTCCGCCTGGAGTCCAATTTCAGTGCCTCATATGGGGTGCACCGCCCGCAATGAGGGGAGGTGGGCGACGACCTCTGAGAACAGCTCGGAGGCGCTGTGTAAAGCAGGGGTGCCCGAGGGCTTGCTCTGGCTGGCCCTGTTGAACCCCCGGGCTCCAGTAACCCTCTCGCGGAGCTGCACCTGAACGACCTCTTTCAGGCGTCGCCGACGCCCTCCAACAGTTGTGCGTGAGCCCCCACTTGTGGGCAGTCCCCCATTTCTGGTTGTCCCCATGGCTAGCAAAAGCCCGAACACATGAGAAAGCTATGCGGCTACGTTTTCGTTTCTCCCTGCCGTGGAGGATAGCCTTGCTCTCGTCCGCACAGCACTCCAGAGTTGGTGCTGTCATGTAAATTACTACTGCACTCTCTCGCAGAACAGGCACTGGTGCAATCATGAAGCGTCAATGCCCTGCGGACGCCATGGCCCATGGGTAGATGCAAAACACGCGACTCGTCCAACTTCCAAGCTCCATGCGCGGCACAGGCAAACTGGGACACCACCGAGGACGGCTGGCCGTCTGACGCAACCCAAATTGCCACGACACGAAAGAAGCTCACATGAAAACTGGGCTCGCCCTCCTCGCCCACGCGCGCCACGTGCACATCTTGAACGCCGGCACCACTCGCCACTAGCACCACCACAGTATCCGTCGGCCGGATGGCAACCCCCCCCCTGACAGTGTGACGAGGCCAACTGACATGACCCGTTTCCGCCACACGCCCCGCGACAAGGAGCTTCGCCGCGATTGGCACATCAGCTTCCGGCTGTCGGTAATGTCCCGCCGTCCACTTGCTGTCAACAAGACTGCTCGGGAGCGGCACGGCAGAATCACAAAGCTTCCGCAGCGAAGCATGCTGGAGCCAGTACCGAGGCAAAGAGAACTTGGACGGCTCCATGGCCAAACGCGACACAATCTCATTGTCCATCATCTTGGTCATTGCGCGGCGCACGTCGTCGTGTCCATTGCCGCTTCGGATGGAGTGCTTGAGGGGCTGATGCATGCTCTCAAATAGGAGCTCAAACGCGTCGCGAATTGAGCCGAGGAGCTGTACGGCATGCCACGCCGCCTCACTCATGCGGTGGATGCTGCGAGAGTCAAAACTTGCGGCCAGGGTGGCACAGTCTGGCCGCGCGCACGCTGCACGGATGGACCGCAGAAGAACAGCCGCCCGCCGGCGCAGCTCCACCGCGGCGCCGTCCCTGTCCATACACGCTGCTTCTCCGTCGAGCTCGGCACGGGGATACAGGGACGCGAGGCGCACCACGTCGTAAAAGTCTTTCAGTAAGTCCACAGCCACACCCAAAGGCGATGTACCAGTCACCGGTTCCGTTAGCAGTGCATCAGGGGTGGCTCGTCGACACGCGTGCGGTCCGATGATGCACACCGCCGCGCACTCAGAGATACCTAGGCTGTTGACGTACATCTTGTTGCTCGCGTTGTAAACCTTAGTGCAAGGAAGCCCGGTATGGGCGAGGGACTCGCGGAAGGAGTCCCCGAGGGTCGGTCGTAGGTCGGGGGTAAGGAGGGTGACGATGGCCTGCAACAAGAGCTTGGATAGGCCTATGAAGAAGAGGTGGTCGGGTGACGGAATAACACTGCTGTGCCCGTCAAACATGCCGCTTGGCAGGCGGGCGCTGAGCTCGTGGAAAACACTTTGGTCGCTGTCCAGCCGGAGCCCGAGGCCAAACAGGCCAGCGTCAACGTGCCTCATGGCGCAAGACGGGAAGACCGTCGCAGCAGTGAGGCACGCGATGCTGAGCAATAGAAAGTGGCGGGACGACCGCGCGGGCGAACCCGCGTGCGCCGGGGCCGACCCGCAGCCGACCCACGGCCGTCCCACCACCAAGGTGAGGTTGAAGGTCGCCGGGTAGAAGAGGAAGAATGGGGTGGTGCGAGCGCAACGCCGTGACGCACACGAGAACGTCCCTGCACTCCACGTTGGACAGCACGTCGGTGCTGGTAAGGATAACAGCACAGACGACGGCGATGGGCACCGGGCCAACGCGAGGGGCAGTAGTGGGTAAAACCGTGCGCCCACCAACACGCCTCCCACGAGACAACCACAGGCCTTAAAATGGGGGCACGGGCGGCCCCGGGCTGCTCCGCACAAGACACGGCTGCCGTACGAATGAGCATCAGCGATTCGCTCCGAGACGCAATCAGCAATGCCGAGTTAACTGACAGGACGGTGGAGGCGGGACGATTCACTTGGTGCAGGAGCAGAGATATAGGCGCGTTTGCTTCCAGGGCAAGCACAGGTGCCGTGGACAGTGGTTTCTCGGACACCCGACTGGTTCCTTCGCAGCTGGCTACTCGCATCCCGGAAATATTTGACGCCGCCACCTGGTGCGGCAAATCCGCGCGATGGGGTACAGAAGGGCTCCTCGATGGGACGCATCTCTGCATTGTGCCGAGTCATTCGTACTTCATCCATGCTACAGAATAAATCTTTCCGGCACAAATCTGACCCTTCCGTCGTGCGGAAGGGAGGCGTGTGTCGGCCTGCAGGCGGGTGTGCGGCCTCATCTTTTCCACGTGCAGCGCGACTCGGTTCTGCCTGCAGCCCATGGAGCCCTGTACCCTGTGCTGGCGACACACACCTCGTGCGGACGTTGGGGTGACGCAGGCGGGCTGTGGAGGGCATGTCTTTCTGGAGCTCATTGGCGCAGCCCGAAGGAAGGGGGGGGGGGTGCTGAAGGCAGCACGACGGCACTTCGAGTTCTCGAGGGAGGTTGAATCTCGTGGTTTTGAGGGCCGGGCGCTGCGCTGCCCTGACTGCTAGCAACTACGGGCCACGCCGGTGCGTCACTGCTGCTAGTGTGGTTGCCGGCTCGGACTTTTGGGTCCTTCGCGCCCGCTTGCATGTCTCGGTTCCGGCCCGCTCGGCGGGGACAGAAACGAGGTGCAGAGGTGAGCGATGTTGTTGTTGTTTCACAGGCCCGCTCTTACTTTTGCTCCCAAACGTCAGATTAACATGGCCCTGAAAAACGTGACGCGCTTGTTGGTGGTCTTCATGGTGCCCGCAACCCTGCACAAAACGACAGGCAGAGTATTTGCACTCGCATTTTCCATCTCATTGACGGCACCTCTCGCAATGGCGACCCGTGTGTCTTCAACCCTCTTCCTGCCCTCAACGCCCCAAACGATGCCCTTCCCGCGCTTCACCTACATTCTGATCTCCCTCCTCATGCCTTAATCCCTCAGGGAGACAGCGTCCACCCCCCTGAAGATGATCCTCCGTCTTTGGAACTGCGCCTTCGCCTTCCATCTATCGCCGTCAACTCGCTCCGGGCGGCCCATCTTGGCCACCAGCCGCGTTCCGGCGGTACTGGCCGAGTACTCGATGCGCATGTCGCTTTTCATCCTGCGGTAGACCATCTGGCTGACTATGCCGGTGGTCTCGCTGACGCTGTTGTGGACCCATTCACTAACGGCCGTCACGTCGCTTGTGACGCTGCTTTTGACGACCGTGACTGTGACGATGGAGCCAGCGTGGCGTCCAACTACCTTGGAAAGGACCCCTACGATGGCGCGTTTGATGTCGAAGTCGGCACATATGATGTTCCGTACCCCGTCGAGCACGTGAGCACTGTGAGCAGTGCGCTGGGAGAGCTTCCGTTCGTGGATTACACCGAGTTGTTCTGCTTTTAATACCTGCGCGGCCAAGCGGGAGTCACCAAGTTGCAGTTTGACATCATGTGTGCCAACATCCATGACGTCATTCCCGGGTCCAAGCCACAGTCGCTGAGCTACATCCGGAAGCAGGTGCTCCCTCGTGTTCGAAATTCCTGGGGATTTCCGCTAATGACCGTTTCGTCGGGGCCAGCTGTGGAGTGCGGTCAACAGCAACCCCCGTTACTGCTTGTTATTCCGAGCGACCATGTTGCCCGCGACCTTGCATTTAGAGAGACATTTTAGCTTTTTACGGCAGCTGACCGGCGCACCGACGCCGATCGGGATCTTCACCCCGAGTTTAGTGACTCTCGGCTATTCCAGGACCGGCAAGAATCAACTATGGCCGGCGGTACCGTGCGACGCTTTTTCCTGGGAGGAGAGATGCTGACATGCGGGGATGCCGCAACGATTGAGTTCATGGGAGGCGCGGAAGGGCCACGCGCTGTCACAATCGGCGCGGGTTCGTTTGCGACTAGCGCAGCTGGCCTGCAACCAGGAGACGCAGTGCACGTCGGTGATTTCGTCGTTGCCTGCACTTCGGAAGATGCTATGGTGGGGTTCCTTTTCGTGCGCCATTGGCGGAGAGCCGCCAGCTACGAGATTTGTTGTGTGACCGTAGACGGCTGTGTCGTTGGCGTTGGCTGCGTCAAGCTCCTTCGTCGCGATGATGCAGCAACAGGAGCTGCAGTCGACGACCCCCCAAGACGGCGGTGGCGATTGAGCGGCATCTCCATGGACGGAGAGCGATGGTACACTGCTCCGTTCGCATTATACTCGGACCGTTTTGACGGACTCAGGTGGGTTTACATGAGCTATTTGTCGTCGCTGTTCAAGCACCTTACGAGTCGCCTTGATGGCCGTGTGCTGGTTACTCACTGCTCGAGGCGTGTGCTCAGATGCGGTGTTGCGGGCAGTTATTAACGACTTTTTTGCGGGGGCCCACGATGGCTGGGTTGTCCAGGCCCCTGACGGTGTCAAGGTGCACGTGTATGCCGACGTCGCGTTCTACGTTGGCGACTACGAGCAGGTGTCGAAGTCGAGCCACCTCCGCGCCCACAGCGCCCGGGCGCCGTGCAACTTGTGCGTGTATGCAAAGGCAAGGGGTGGCCAAGGCAGTGTGTACGCATAGGAGGGGACCTTCGAGCATATTGGACTGGCACGGACAACCGCTCGCACCGTTGCAGAAGTGCAAGCTGCATTGGCAGCCGATGTACACGCGTGAAAATTGTAGTAATACACATAGATGTTGAGACATTCGAACGAGAATGCCAAAGACCTGTTTCTGTCCACAACGTCCTCTCTAATCTAAGGCTTTGCAGCACTACAGCGTACGTCCGTGCTCGAGCATCCCTTTTCATCAGAACAAGAATGATTACAGCATTTTAGCGCCCCGGGCTATCACGCGTTGCCGGCATGGTGTCAGTACTCTGGCGTAGCGCGCACCACCGTGCCGTCGCTATCAAAAATCAACGCTTGTTTCTACGTAAGACTTCGTCATCCACCATCAGGTGCTCATCATACATCACCCAGCGATCTGGATCATCGGGAGCGGTACCTTGGGTTTTTCTTCTTTGGCGCATGCGCACACGTTGGCCAGTCCAATCCTTTTCTGGTGGTCATCTTCCACTTGCATTTGAGGCGGGGGTGGTGCCTCCCGTGCCTCCGGCGAATGGTCCTTCGATTCGTGCTTAGACACGAACACGAGCCCGGGAGATGAGCAGTCCCCAGACTCAACCGACAAGTTCTTGGAAATGGAGCTTCGGAAGCTGTGGAGGCAGCGCCAGTTGGGAATCTTCCACCTGTCCAGGAATTGAAACTGACAAAGCTATTTGAATTCGAAAACCCGGTGGACTGTGCTCGGGCATCATAACTCCCGCCCGCATGTTGACCATCCCGACGCCGCCCGCGCCGCGCGCTCGGTCTTTGCACTGGACAGCCGTGTGCCCCCGCCAAGCGGCAACGTCTTTTGACATCCCACGCCGCTACGGAAACCACCTGTCTCCTCGTCTCTACACCGGTGTCCTCGTCGCTGCACTGGTGCCATTGTGCTCACTCTTTGTCGCCAACTGCACTGGTGGCTGCCGGCCGCTATCCACATCGCCAACCCGCACATCGCCACCTGACCGCGCCTGCCCCTGCTCATGGAAAACTGTGAGTCAATGGCCACGACGGACGTTGCCTGGGCTTGACTTCGATGACATGCTCGCGGCATGTTCTCGTTGCTAATACAACTCTCCTTTTTATACGACTCGCCCTCTGTGTCTCTCCAGCACCTGTGTTCTGACACGTCCCGTACCCTGCGCTTTGCCGATTGATGCTGTTGCTATATGAGGCACATGTTCCACTTCTTATCGTCCAGTCCTTCCTCACCACGCGATGATTGCTTGCTGCCTCCTCTTTCAGACTCTCGCGACGGCGATGACGCGTCGCAAGCTTCATCACAACGACGGCACGGCGCATCAAGTTTCTTTCAAGCGTCGGCCAATGGCGCTCCTACAGCACCCGCGATGGACCCAGCTGAGATACAGTTCTCTCGCCCTCTTCACGGGCCCGCCCAGCACGCTCCTGTGCTACCATTCGGTAGCGCCAGACCGGAAGCAGTTGATGGGCGAGGTCCTCCTCCTGCTGTCTCTATCGAGTCCTTGGCGGTAGAGGTCCAGGGTATGCGGCGGCAGTTTGGGGAGATTCACCGTGTGGCAGAGTTGCTGTATGGCGTTCCATCCGCGCTGGTTGCGCTCGCCCTTGCTCTTGGTCGCTCTCTCCAATCCACGCTGCGCGGAAAGTTCCTTGACCGTTTCGAAGTGCGACCGGGTGCCACAAGTAGCGGCCATGATCAAGCTAGCGCCAAGGTGGAGCTGGAGTGTACGTACGGGGCGCTCGTGGACCTCGTGCGCTTCCGGCGGTTGTCGCTGTCTCAGTTCACTCTCCGGAAGTGTCGGGCATCTTGCGCCTCGCAGCTGTCGTCTCCCCGTGCTTTGCTCGACGCTCTTGAAGGTCTGGCGCACATGGTTCAGACTGCGTTTTTCCGCTGCTTCTCGCGGAAGAACGGCTACAACATCACCCGACAGCTCCTCGAGCACCACGTGGCGCCAGACGGCTCCGTATTCTTCGTTCTCGGGCGCGACAAAGAAATACGTACCATGTCGGTTGCCGTTCTAGACTCGCAGGACTACGACATAGTGCGCAATCGACACCTGCATCCTCTGCGGCGGCGTACCGTGTCCAATGACGATGTGAGCAGCATCCCCGCGCACGCTCCGTGTCGATTGTCATGGCATGGTAACATGACGAGTTCTCGTTTGGAAGCCGACGCCGCAATCGTGTCGGGACGGTTTAGTCTGGTTGTACCTTCTACTGTTATCGCCGGTGATGGCATGGAGCTGGTGGTGGAGACTCGTTGTACGCCAGCTGCGTCTGAGGTGCACGGACCCTATCAACAAACAAACACACTTATGTAGCTCATAGTGCAGCCAGCTCGCTAGCTGCGTGTCGCCTGGCGGTGGTGGAAGTGAGCCATCTATCCTAGTGCTTCAACTCGCTCACCGTTTCCGGTGCCATGTGCCGCTTCGTGTGTCGAGGACCGACGATAGCGACAAGCTGGCATCTTTCCTCGGGGACCTCCATCATATTCAGCACCTCTCCGCATTCTCAGCCAGGCAGAAGACAGAGCTCCGAGGCCCTCAACAACAGCGGCCTGGTGATCAGCGACAAGAGAGATCATCTCGAAGTGACACGTAGAGCGGGCCCCGGGGCAGCCAGCGATGTAATGGTCAGGCGCCAGGCGACATTGGACCCATTGAGAGCCTCCGGAATAGCCAGGCTTCGAGATGGGTACATCGCTGTGTGGAGGACACGAAACTAGTCTACTGATGTCCTGGTGGGTACTTGTCAAACGACGTTAAAGATCGCACCGGCTCACCGACGAGCCGGCGCCGGATCCTTGGTGTCACGCTGCCGCCGGAAGCCCCCAGGTTCTCATGGAGGTCCATGTGCGCTGGTTGCCATGATTTCCCTATCGTGGTGAAGCCAGCGTACGCCTATGGTCTCTCGCCCAGATCAGGCATCCTACACACGCCGCTCGGCAGGCCTCGAGACCGTTCGTAATGTGGGATGCCCGTCACACGTTCCGGTCTCGCTCCCCACCCTGCCAATGCCGCCACTTCTCTCTGTTCTCACACCGGCGTAGGCAAATGAGGGACCTATTGCATCGCTTGAAGACTTCTGGCTATGGGACCTGGAACGGCGGCCAACTGTTTCAATCTTGTGAGTGGCCTTTTTTCCGCCTTCCGCGACGCTAGGTCTCCGGCCCGCACTGTCTTCTCAAGGCGCCTCTCACATGTGCCCCTGTGTCGCGCTTGTGCAATGGTGTCCCTCTCTCGTTCTCTGCCAGCAGCTGTTGTCATACGCTGTTCCGAGGGAGCGAGACGATGAAGTTCGGAGCTAGGCACGCGGCCTGCGTCTTTTAAACTGCGGGGAAGCGTGGGGGTACATTGTCGCCTCGGGCGTTGCTGCTGCAGCCATGTGACGGACCCTGGTATGCAGCACATATTGACAGCCCGGACGAAGATTGGCCGAAGCGGAGCCACCAACAGTGGTACATGCGTGACTTTCTACGGACTCTCGCGTTGCTCTTTGGGGTGGGAGCGGTGAACGGCGGGAGAGGCCCCCCATTCAACTGCTTGCTACTCAAGACAGCTTGAGTAAGCGCCACGTCCCGTATAATTGGCCACAGTCCCTGGTCTCGCGCGTCAGCTGCGTGACAGCGCGCGGCGCTGCTGTGTGGCACCGTCTCTGTGGGTCTTTAGCGACGGGCGGGGAAAGGTGGAGACCTCAACGCGAGGAGCCGCTACTAACGAGCAACACCACACTTGACATCTGGTAGCTGTGCTCATATTGGCCGTGGACGTCGCGACTGCGCATCACCCTGCTTTCACGCAATCACCAAGAGTCTCCTAGCATTAACATTCCCGCCACGGCCAGAACGCGGACTGAAGATCTTCGGCGGCCATCTCTGGCACACATTTTACAATGCGGCCCCTACCCCCATCTTCATCTGTAACCAAAAAGCGACGGACGCGCGGACGTGGAACACCAGCCGTGCCCGCGGCTGCCGCGGTGGTCGCCTCTGCCGGAGCGCGCGTCCGGGCCGGGGACGGGACGAGAGTGGCGCCGGCTGCAGTGGCAACGGTGCCGTCGGGGGTTCCGGCTGGAGCACGGGAAGGGCCTGGGTCCAGGGTGAGGTCCACGTCAGGGGCCGGAGCGTCGCCGGGTACCGGGGCGTTGCACTCCTCCAACACCGCGGGAGCGGCATCGACAGCTCGTACCAAGTCTGTTGCTGCAGCTTCAGCCTCCTCCAAGCGTCTTGCTGTCGCTGCTACCGGGAAGGCAGCAAAGGAGGACGTCGCCAATCGTCGTGTTGGCGCCTTTTCTGCGGCGGCAGCGGCGGCAGCAGATTTCGGTGCTGTTGACTTCCCATATGCTGCTCCCGTTCGGACGGCCACCGCTGCTGCTTCACCATTTACCTGGACGGCTACCACGGCGACGCCTACTTCGCGGAGCCCTCGAACGCTCGGCGCGCCATTCACGGAAGGCTTTGTTGAAACAGCAGCTGCTGCGGCCCCGGCGGCAACGGCTGCAGTGGCGACTGCGGCGGCGGCTGCGGAAAGCTCCTCCACCGGCTTGGCACCCCGCGTTACTGATACCGAGCGCCTGGAACTGCGCCGCGCTGCTAAGCTTCGCGCCAGTCCGCCCGTCTATGAACGTGGCGCACCCCGGCTTGGTACTTTAGGCAATGCGCCGGTGCAGCACAGCCGAGGAGGACGTGCCTTCTCTGAGGCTGCTTCACACATGTCTCTCGTTCAGCAGAAGGTAAGCGCCGCTGTTAGGACAGTTGGTGAGGCCTGGCAAGCTATCGTACGCGAGGAGATTTCCACAGAGGTCTTGAAGTTTGCTGACCCCAATGGGCCCCTCATGCGGTCGTTCAAAATGAGCGTGGAAGACGCCCATGCTGCTCACGCGGCGCGGGCCGCCCCCTTGGAGCGTCCGTGGTCGGAGAGGGAGAAAAAAGTCATCCGCCCCGAGGTGAAGTCGGTCGTCGACTCCTCATTTGTCAGGCCTATTGCGGCAGTGGCCTTTGCCGCTATGGTTATGAAGTACTCAATGGAGGAAGAGCGCGGAGATGTTCTCACTCCGTTCTTCCCTCCAGTCAAGAAGGCTTCGGGGGGGCGGTCGGTCGCCATCACGTACTTCAACGAGCTGCGCGCGTCCGTGTTTAAGCGGGCCATGACGCTGCTCAGGGCGCGCACGATGCCGCCGAGCGTAATTCAAGGCTTGACGGGAGCATTCACCTCCAAGAACAAAGTCACCGTCAACATCCTAGCCGTCCTGCGCGCCATCGTGAACGACGGGCGCTGCCAGGCGCGGGCGTTCTGGTGGCGTACCGTCGGTGTATTCATCCTCCACCCGTCGCCGCTTGTGTCCATTGTATTGGTCAAGCCCTCTGCACCGCGACCCGGGCTGGAGTGTGCTGACGGCTCTCCTTACTTCGCCTTTAAGAGGGCACACATGGCGTCCCCGTCGGGCAAGATTTCGGTCCCTCAACCCGTGCCTGTGTCCATTCACGTCTTGACATCCGACGCCCTCGCCAAGTCTTCCTCACGCGCCGCACCACTTGCCCCCGCCTAGGGCACGACTGGCGCATTAGCGTTGGCGAATGCGGCGGCTGCTGGCACATCATCAACACTCGGTACGGGTGCTGGCTCAACGGCGGTCTCGGCAGTGGCTGTGCCTGGAGAAGTGCACGTCCAGGCCACGGGATGCTTCTTCCGCGTCGCGAGCGCGCTGTTACACTCCCTCTTAGGCCGTGACTGTTAAAACTTTCCTTTCTCTTTCATATTTTCCGTAGCTGTTAGCTTGCGCAAGATGGTCCCGGAGCCCCGTGCGCAGTGGACGACGGAAGAAGGGTTAGCTGCACTCGGAAGCGACGAGCGCAACATCCCGGGGCGGTGGTACCTGCTCATGCCAATCATGACGAAGCGTGCGGTGGAGGATGTTCTGCTGCAGACGCGGAAGGTGGATCAACAAGATACCGTCGACCACTCGGCGACTGCTGCTCTGAGCGCGGTGATGGATGTCCTCGCCGAGCAGCAAGACGCCGAGCTCGAGGAGGAGGGTCCTTTCGACCAAATCCCACTCCACCTTCCTGAACAGCCTCCTCAAGAACATGCATCAGACAACATGCAAGACGTGCTCTAAAGTGGTCGCATGTCGTTCCCTTGCAGTTTGATTTTGTGAGCCCCGACGTGTTGGCGCAGTGAGGGCACTAGCTGTAAGAGGATGTACGCACGAGATGGACTACATGGGTCGTGTGCCAGAGGGACTTGCAGAAGCGGCGTGTGAGGGCGATTTCCGGCGACTATCGGGTGCCACCTCACCCGCTGCGTGTCATATGGTACGTGCATCTCGGTATAGAGGGAACAGTGCATCATTTCACGATTCCTCGGCAAGGGACCAGAACGTGATCAGTCCGTCCACTGGGCAGAGTCACAGGCCTACCCGTCTCGTTCTCGATGTGATCTGATGTCAGAGTCTTGCCTGATTTAAGTAGGGGCAGGGTCGGCAGCGGAGGGGACTTGTGACCAGGGGCTTCGGAAAAATGATTTGGATAAAGCACCTCTCTGTAAGCAGCGGCATCCCGCTCCCAACAACATCTTATGTTCATCAGTCTTTCCACGAAGAGCCTGAGCATGAGGTGAGTTTTCCAGCAGGGTCTTCCGTTTTGCTCTCACATTGGATGGCGAGAAGATTCCAACGGATATATCCGGATATATCTGGATATATCCCAGATTCTGCTGAAAAACCCGGATTCTGAGCAGCCCTGCTTGTGACAACTGTTCGACAAACATGACATCAGAACAGTTGGTTCCAAAACTTGACTGGCCGCAGTACATACGGCGCATGAGCATCCACGATGGACGCATCCGGCCGAGGTCTGATTGGTGGCGGGAACTGGCTGCATAGATCCAGTAGCGAACGTGTGCTGAGTTTCTGTGACCCCACGCTCGAACGGGCAATTCTAGATCGTCTTGCCGCCTTTTGTGGCGATTCGTCATAGCATCTTCAAGTCTTTAAACCTCCACATCCTGTGGGACACCCCCCCTCCACGTATTCTGACTCATCGACTCCAGGGAGATTCCGTCGAGATGTGAGTCAATATCACAAGAGTCTCATGTCGCATGTCGTGGGTGACACCCTTCGCTTTTCCGCTTTTCACTTGCATCCTGACGGCACCGCTGACGGTGCCGCCGCATCTCCCCCCTCGGCTTCTGCGCGGTGGTGAAGGCTATATCATTTTGTGGAAGTCGGCTGATATGGCCACACAGCACGGCTGGGGGTGGAAGAGAAGTAAGGGCGCGAGCTGGAGAAGAGGTGGCGGGGGGCAGGAAAAAGAGGGTGAAGGGCAGGGCGCATGAATTGTAACTCAAGTCGACTGTGTCTCCTACGCCAGCGTTACTTCTAAGCCGGAGAGAAATCCACTCATAAAGCACATCTGAGAAGTTTCTCTATGTCATAGCGCCTGGCGCGGCACGGCCGGGCATGAGCACTGTAGAATCAGCTTGGTTGTTGGGCACGCATTTCACATTCTCACAGCACGCGCGAGCGAAAAGAACGTGCACTTTCATGGCCACGTGCTGCATTTTGCATGAGGGACGAACTGAGAAGCGGCGCGGCGCCGTGAAAGAGGACTTGGCGCACTATTCGCCTACCACCCGAGCGTGAGCGTGCGCTCTACGACCCTCCTTTAGACGGAGAGGAAGGACCTACTGAGACCTGAACTCTATGACGCAAACATACCATGCTGTCATGGGCGTGCCAGTGTGCGTGTGCGACGATTTACCTGAGCTGCGTCTACGAGCAATAACCTGAGGTGCGTCGGAGAGTACTTACCTATTGGGTGTGCGGGCGAATAGCTGGCGTGCTCGTTCCCATCGCACCCTGGCTTACCTGGACCAAGACAGTGGGACGAATACTGGTCAACAGGGGCGGTGGGTGATGCCGGTGGGGAGAATGACGGGCAGCTGGGGGGGTGTGGTGGGGTGGGCGGTCCTACTGCTGTGGGTCGGGTGCGCTGCGTCGTGGGTTTGTGCCATCAGACGGGTGATTTCTTGGACGGCAAGACACGAATAACTAGGCTCTCGTTGCCCACGCCCCCTGCTCATTCTGTGTCACCACCAAGGATCGGTCCGCCGAACTCTCTCTGCCCCAGCCAGATCAGGCAGCCTGCGACTGGCGGTCCTCAGATGCTTCCATCTCCCTCCGGGCCCGAGCACCCCACCCCAAGTGTGGGGGTGGCGCCGCGCTCACCGGTGCCTGCCCTGTTGCAGCCTCGCCCGTGCCACCAACGCCGACGCGCGACGTGGCGCGCTGGTCCTCGTCCAAATCTTGGGCTTCCGCCCACCTCCCCAGGTGGCGTGCTGATCCCCATTTACACCATCCGCTGGCTGTCCGTATCCTCCCAGCCCTGTTCTGTGCAAGCCTGACGCCGACGGTGCATCCCATTCGGACGACGGCGCCGACCGACCGCTCCTCGCTGCCTTCTAGTGGTCCGCCCCCCCTCCGTGTGACCCACCTCAACTGTAGCGGCTACGCACCGCTTCTGGGTGTCTTCCCTTCTGTAGGTGGGCCCATGCCGCCCACGCTGCGTCACGTGGTGGCGCACCGCTCCCGGCTGGTGGCCTGTGGTCACGCCCCCCCCCTCTGGCTCTGACGTGGGCTGTGACCGCGGCAAACCAAGACATATTCTCCCCTACCCGCTGGCTGCTTGTGCGCCCCCTGCTGCGCTTTGTGGAGCTTCCCGGCGGGGCTGCGTCCCGCATTGAAGACGGCGCCGAAGCGCCGCTCCCCATTGCCTTCTCGTGGTGCCCCCCCCACCCGTGCAGCCCATCCCACCTGCGGAGTCGGCGTGTTGGCGTCGGCGCGTTGCTCGCCTGATACAGCCCGTGGTCTCGCCCCCTCCGCGTGCCTTCAATGCGGACTCCACCAGCGGCGAGTTGCTCCCCAGCTTCCGTCGTTGCCCGCTTGAGATGCCGCTGGCGAGAGCGGCGCCGAAGCCCCGCTCTCCACTGCCTGTTCGTGCCTCCCCCCCCTCCTTTTGCCTTCCATGCGTACTGCGCAAGCGGCGAGCTGATTCCTAGCTTCCGTCCCTGCCCGTTTCACATGCCTCTGGCGACGGGGGTGTTGACGCGCCGCTCCCCACTGCCTTCTCGTGGTTCCCCCCACCCCCGTGCGGCCGACACCATCTATGGCGTCGGCGCGTTGCTCGCCCCATGATGCCCGTGGTCCCGCCCACTCCCCCTGCCTTCCATGCGGACTGCGTCAGCGGAGAGTTGCTGCCTAGCTTCCGTCCCTGCCCGCTTGACATGCCGCTGGCGACGGCGGCGAGTCGCTTTCCGCTGCCTGCGCGTGAGCTCATCTCGTCGCTGCCCCCCATGCGCCGCGCAGAGGGGGCGCATATGGGGGGTACGCTTGAATGTATAAAGTCTGAGGAATCCTTTTCTCCATCTTCTTGGTTGATCCCTACCGCAGGCTGCTCAGCAATTCATCCCCTCACCCGTCATCTCCCCGCAGCACTCTCTGTCTCTGCCGAGCCCGACCACTCCTTCGTCACTCTGCTCTGTCCGCCGCCCCCCCTCCACCGCCCGCCCCCACCCCGCCTCCTCTGCAAGAATGGCTCCGCCGTTCCTCGACACGACGCCGTCTGCGTCGACCATGTCGTCAGGGGAGGCCTTCCGGTGGTCCCGTGCAGCGTGCCGCGTTGGAAACAACGGCGGCGGACCGGCGACAGAGACCTCCTACCCGAGTACGCCACGGGTTGGCTCGACGCCGTTGCCGCCACATGACGCGCAGCCCGCGCCGCCGCCGCCGCCGCCGCCGCCACCGCCGTCGCCGTCGCCGCCACCATCTTCGCCGTCACCGTCGCCGCCGCCGCTACCGGCCCGAAAGGGGCTACTCCTACCGTCCCAGATCCGCCGAGCTGCGTACTCAGCAGAAGTCGCACGCACTCAGGGGCGGGGAGCGCCCGCAGCGTCCGCTCTCTCCGCTCCGCCACCGTCGCGCAAGCCATCACCCGAAGCGCCTGCTCCGTTCCCTTGTCGGCCACCGCCCCCGCTGTCCCCTCCATCGCCGCCGCCGCCCCCATCCCCGTCCCCGTCCCTTTGCTCGCCGCCGCCCTCACCGCCGCCGCCGCCGCCGCCGCTGCTTCCGCCGCAGCCGCCGCCGCCGCCTCCGCCGCCG
>ENA-ORXR01002083-ORXR01002083.1-marine-metagenome-genome-assembly--contig:-NODE-2083-length-19680-cov-14.081059_pt1 | contig 19680 bp, 15 predicted proteins | sample MGYA00237866_ERZ511479 | MGnify/ENA metagenome assembly ERZ511479 | reverse complement strand
AATACAGCTTATGAGTTGAGCGAAAGCGCCGAACTTTATGCCGTTGGTACATATGCGGAACGTCAAACAACAGGCGGCTTCTTCTACCGTAACCCAACAAACCGTGGCGGCGTTTATGCCGGACCGCAGGTTAACCCGTTAACGGGTAACAGCTTGGTGACGGATGACAATGGCACGCCGATGGACACAACTGATGATTTCTTCCGGGATCGCAGAACAAATCTGGTTGTCGCCAATCCGAGTGCCTCCGTTCGCGTCGGTGACCTGGACGGCGGTGATACCTGTATTGACGGTGTCCCGCTGACGGGCACGGATAACCTGATCCAAGACGCAGCAATTTTCACAGCGGTCTCCGCGAGTGCGAACTGCTTTGCCTTTACCGAAACCATTCCCGGCGGTTTTGTCCCGCGCTTTGGTGGCGATTTGCGTGACTTCGGTATTTCCGGCGGTATTCGCGGTCTGATAGACTTGGGCACAGGCTTGACATATGACCTGTCCGCGACCCACGGATCATCCAAGGTTGATTTCTTTATCAACAACACTGTCAACGCCTCTTTAGGCCCGAACACGCCGCGCGATTTCGTGCCGGGTGGTCAAGAGCAGAAAGAGACAACCCTGAACGCAGACTTTGGATATCTCTACGATGTCGGGCTGCACTCAGACCTTTCTATCGCTTTTGGCGCGGAATATCGGAAAGAGACATTTGATCTCTTCGCGGGGGATGCGGCCAGTTTCGCACTTGGCCCTCTGGCCAACCAAGGCTTCTCGTCAAGCTCTAACGGATTTGGCGGGTTCCCGAGTTCTTCTTCGAATTCACAAGACTCCATCGGGACCTACATTGACTTGGAAGCAGACGTCTCCGAGCAATTTACACTCCAAGGCGCGCTGCGTTACGAAGATTTTTCAGATTTCGGAAACACGGTTGACTACAAAGTTGCGGCTCTCTTTAAGGCAACGGACAATATTTCCCTTCGCGGTACCGTCTCAACAGGTTTCCATGCGCCAACAGCCGGGCAAGCCAACATTACCAATGTGACGACGCAGAACGTCAATGGGGTATTAATTGACCAAGGTACATTGCCGCTGAATACTGCGGCCGGGCAATTGGCAGCTGATTTCATCGCAAGCCAAAATGCCGGACAACGTCCGGAACTTGGAACCGAAGATGCGTTTAACCTCTCCGCAGGTGTTGCCTTTGATTATGAGGGCCTGACAGTCACGATTGATGCTTTCCAGATTGATGTGGACAACCGCATTGCATTGGGTGCCAATGTTGATTTCTTGGCTGCCTTGCAGTTTGCAGGCGCGACAGCGACAACCGTCAGCGGCGCTCTGACAGAGCTTGACGCAAATGGGACCATAAACCGCGCTGACTTTGCCGGATTGGACCAGTTGTCACAATTCCGCTTCTTCACGAACAGCTTTGATACGCGGTCTCGCGGCGTTGATATTGTTGCGCGTTATCCATTCAGCTTGGGCGGAGGAACCTCCGCTATCTCTCTCGCCGGTAACTACACCGATACTAAAGTAACGGATCCTGGTGATATTAATCCGATTACGGCTGGACGTGTGCAATCACTCGAAGATTTGCTGCCAAACGTCAAAGGCAACGCGACCTTCACCCATCGTCAAGGTATGTGGCGCGGCCTTCTACGCGCCAATTACTATGGCGGATGGGATGACACAGGAAACGGTGTCGACGACATCGGATCTGAAATCCTGATTGATGCAGAAGTCGCAGCGGAAGTGCGTGAGGGTATCGAGATCGCAATTGGCGCAGCCAACCTGTTTGATAATTACCCGGATGAAAACCCGGGCGCAGGTGGTTTGGGTCAACTTTACCCGGAAGCCTCGCCAACCGGATTTAACGGTGGTCAATATTACGCGAAGGTCCGCGTCGAATTCTAACGCTGGCTTACACTGAAAATAAGAAAGCCCCGGATTTTGGTCCGGGGCTTTTTTTTATAGCGGATTACCAAGCGCCTAAATCTATAAGCTTGGCCCGGAAGGCCGGAGGTAAATCCCCTCCGGTCTCCAAGCCCGTTAAATCAGCCGGTTGGTCGCCGTCTTGCAAATAACGCCAGCCCTGAAAGGCCCGCCTTGGCTTAGGCAGCACGGGAATTAGCTCCGGGTCCATCAATATCGCGCAGGCGCGATGTCCGTTTTTCGTCGTGTCTTCCAAACCGACAATACGGTTTCTGCAAAGAATATTCCCCTTGATCACCCAATAAATTGAGCCGCCATCCAATAGCTCCTCGCGGCGTTTGGGAAACATGCGCGTGACGTGAATATGATGGGCAGACAGGCCTCGCTGCTGGCGGCGACGAACCACCAGATTCTGCCAATCCGCCAAAGTTTGGACCGATTCAGATCCTACGGATAATTTCTGTAAATGAACGGTCATCCCCGCCCATGTAGGGCGAAGATGCGCAAGTTGCTAGAAGTTGCGTTGAAACGGTTCCACATCAACGATGAAACCTTCGGCATTTTCATCCACGCGGAATGTCACCATATCAGGTTTCGATGTGTCCGGCGACAATTTCGTCTTCCGAAGCACGCGGCCGGCAATGGATTTAACATGACGTTTCAGATCGCCGTCACGCGTATAGGACGGGTCCATACCGAAACGTTGACGCAGCGTCGCATTGGTCAACATGGCTGCATTTTTCGCACCGGACGCTTTTGTTGAATATTCTGTTGTGACTGACACACAAAATGTCTGATTGTCCACGCGATGTGGTTGATTTAACGGCCATGTCAAGGCCGTGCCTTCGGCCAAATCAATTATTTCTGCGTCAGCATCAAATGTTTTATTATAAGGCAAATCATCGGCCAAATCATCGGAGACTACACTTTCATAGGCTTTATCCGAAATGAACTTCTGCGTCAGCGGATAAAGATACATCCGTTTCTTCCCGCGCACATGCCAAAGTATCGTTTCAGTTTTGTCGAAATGATACGGCACCTTGGCAACAGGAGACGAAATCAGAAGTGCTCCACGCGGGTTAAAGGCGCGGTTGCCGGTGCTTTTCGCCAGCTCGCCATACATCTGATCAAGCACAGTCTTATAATCTTCATGCACATTCATGGCTTCGCGGACGTTGATCCATACAAGCCCGGCCTTTGCGGCCTCTAAAAGTGTTTTCCCGGGAACATCGCGGAAATCGCCTGTTCGGAATTTATTAGGAAACAAAGGATGATCGGCTGCGCCCATGGTGCAAACGTCCAGTTTGTTAGACGGGTGACGCTCTAACAGCGAGATCAACGCCTCATCTGTGAAGAGACCTGTCGCACCCAAATTATGGCCGAAGCTCATAATTTTCTTTTGGAAGTCAGCCGTGTGTGCGTCAGACCAATCCGTCAACATTGGTTTCGCATCGGGCAGCGCATCGTCTTCATCCAATTGAAGCACATCAGTATTGGAATTATCTATCAACATAGCCGGTCTCCTACCGCATAAATATTGAGATTATGTTGCACCGCTCTAACGACGTGAGTTTATCCTTAACGCCGCGTAAATTCCCATGAGTATCAAGCCGATACCGATGACCAGTCCCGTGAACGCGATCGTGGGACCCCATGCGCCTAAAAGCGCGTCTGCCCCCTTAAACAAAACGCCGCCTGCAGCCCCTGCCAAAATGAAGCCGAGCAGAATAAGTACCCAAAGGCCGAACCCGCTATGTCTCTTTGGCTCTGTGAGTGCTGTTTCCGGCTGAGTTGTTTCAATATATCTCGCGGCCGAGTCTGTTCGGGCCCGGAACGCATCGTCTTGCGCCAGTTCATCTATCACTGCGACTGGCTTTTTGGGGGTCTTCTCAACCAGTGGCAAATCCCCTTTAATGGCCGCGGGAGCCTCATCCAATGTCTCCACCGGACGCGTTGTGCGCGTGTTCAAATCGATGACATTGTCTTGTGAGGATTTCGCAGGTTCAACTTCAACCGTCTCAGGCTCGATCAGGCTTTCGGGCCAATCGGCGTCCCGATCTTCGAAGCGGGTATCTGCATCTTCGATCAATGCATCAAGACGCGCCACAATATCGGTCGCGGCGGCCGCGATAGGTGACGGCCGTACATCATCTGTTTCCAGCGACAAATCGCCGGACCCAAACTTGTCTTCATCCAAATCAAAGGCGATGTCCGTGGAAAGGTCGTCTCCCACGGTCGGTCTGCCCATAATTTCGTCAGCCAAAGTTCTACCCGAGACTGGCAACCCCGCCTCGTCAATAATGTCGAGTTCCGAGAGTTGGAGTGCGCCGGCCGGGCCGTCCTCGCGGCGGCGACCGGACGCGATAGGAGTCTCATAGGGGGCAGTTGCGACGATACCGTTTGAGTCCTTTTCGGTAAACACGGGCAGCCCATCTTCAGTCGATAGGCCCTTTATCCCCGTATCTTGAACGGGCGGCAGATCCTCGCGCCCGGCCGCGAGATTTCGCTCCGTGCGCAAGAACAGCGCCTTTTCAGCCGTCCGGCGGCGCATCAGCGCATCGACGACATAGGTCTGGCCTGCGATCTCAGATTTACGCCAAATATCCAAGCCGTTGGCCGCGTCCAGCGGACGTCCATTATTCAGGGCCCGAAGCGTATCGCTTTTGAGAAAAGCCTTGGGCCCAATGTTGAAAGCGAAAGAGCACAGCGCATCAAATTGGCTTTGCGAAATTGGAGCGTGCACTTCCGAATTAATCATATCTTCAAAGGGCTGCAAATCTGAGCGCAAAGTGACTTCCGCCTCGCCTTTGTTCATCGTGACGGCGTCTTCGGAATAGAGGCGATGGCCATAGCCAACAATCCGCTGCCCTGTGATCAATTCACGGTCGACAGGGCGATAGCCTTCGAACGCTTTGATAAGCTTGAGGCCCATGTCGGAAATTGTAAGGTTCTGGCTCATAATCGTCCCAAATCAATACAGCTCGGGCGGAGGCCCGATTGACTTGAGGGAAGCGTTGCAATTGTCGGGCCGAATTCGCCCTAAAGGAGAATAAGGACAGCCGTGCCCAAAAATGCGAAAAACCCGACGACATCCGTCACGGTTGTCACAAACACCGAAGAGCTGACCGCCGGGTCAGCTCCTGCGCGCTTCAGTCCCAGCGGCACAGCAATCCCCGCCAGTCCCGCAAAAAGGTGGTTCACGATCATGGCAATAAAGGCTACGCCCGCGAGCTGCTTATCGCCGAACCAAAGATAGGCGATCAGCGCGAGAACCACCGCAAATATAACGCCAATGATGAGCGCAGCCACGCTTTCCCGCCGCACTGCGCGCCAAGCGGATTTGGTCGTCAGTTCGCGTTCTGAGAGCGCGCGCACGGCCACGGTCAGGGCCTGCGTCCCGGCGTTTCCACCCATACTGGCAACAATCGGCATCAGCACAGCCAGCGCGACGATTTCCGTAATCGCGTAATCAAAACGGGCAATTACCAAACTGGCGAGCACGGCTGTCAGCAGATTGACGAACAGCCAAGGCGCACGGGCGCGAACGGTTTCAATCGCCGTATCGGCCAGCCCCGCGTCAGAGACACCCGCCAAGGCGAGAATGTCTTCTTTGTTCTCATCTTGGATAATTTCGATGATGTCATCGACGGTCATCATTCCGACGAGGCGGCCTTCATCATTTATGACTGGCGCCGAAATAAGATTATATTTCTCGAACAAATACGCCGCTTCTTCTTGGTCGCTGTCTTGATTAATTTTGACGACCGTATCCGTCATCAATTCCGAGAGACGCATATCGCGTTGCCCGCGCATGAGCTGACTGACAGGCACATAGCCAATGGGCTTGAACGCTGTGTCGATAATATAAACGTTGAAGAATATTTCCGGTAGATCTTCGCCCGTGTCGCGCATGTGGTCTATCGCATCGCCGACCGTCCAAAATTCCGGCGCAGCGACAAACTCGCGCTGCATGAGGCGGCCAATGGTTTCGTCGTCAAAGGCGAGGCTCTCCTCATAGGCAACACGATCTTTTGGCGTGACGGCATCAAGAACGTCCTCGCGCTGCGCATCCTCCATCTCTTCCAGAATTTGCGTCGCGTCATCATTGTCCATATCGGAAAGCGCATCGGCAATCCGTTCCGCATCCAAGAATGGTAGAATGTCCTCAACAACGTCATCTTCCAGTTCGGCAAGAACATCACCGGAAATAATATCGGGGACGCGGGCGATGATGTCTTCGCGTTGCTCGGAGGAGAGCTGCTCCAGCTCGTCCGAAACATCTGCCGGGTGAAGTCGCGCGAGCGTTTCTGTCAAAGCGATATCGTCATCCATAGCCAAAGCGTCTTGGAGGGCGGTATCGTCTTCGGGCTGGAGGTCGGTCTGGCTCATGATGTCGCCTTGGGGAATCGATCTTCGACGTGACACGCCTAGACTCTGCCTGCCCTTGCGTAAATCCATTTTACGCGGCGATAGCGACGGGCTAGTCGAATTCCATGAACAGCATCGTCATAGAGTGGATTGGGAGCCTTATACTGCTCGGCGGACTGCTCCGTTTATCCATCATCGATTGGCGAACTTACCGCCTGCCTAATATCTGGACAATATCACTGATTGTTTTGGGACTGCTCTATAACTTCAATGTCTCGTTGGACACTTATCCTTATCTGCTTGGCGCGGTTTTGGGATATGCCGTATTTTGGGTGATTGAGACCGCCTATCGCCTCATTCGAAAACGCGATGGATTGGGACGCGGCGATGCCAAACTTCTTGCCGCCGGCGGGGCTTGGTGCAGCGCGCTCGCCCTGCCCTTCATCGTCCTTATCGCGAGTAGTGCGGGGCTGATTTATGTCTTGATGCAACCCGCAGAAAAACGCTCAGATATGAGACTTGCCTTCGGACCGTTTCTGGCCGCCGGAATCGCAATTACATTTCTGACGCTGAAATTTATCTAGTCCGTTGAAACACAGATTTTAATTTGGCTGGCAGGTTCGCACGATGGCGACGGGATGCAGGCGCTCCCATCCCTCTTTTGTCAAGGTCACGACGCGCGCAGCCGGATAGCGCATACCGCCGTCCATAGCTTCGCCCTCCCCTAAACGCAGGGTCACGACATTTCCGGACGGGTCAGTATATTTCGTCGAGGGAAAAGGCGTTTGGGCCGCGAGGTCGAGGGGACCATTTAAACCGGCATAGCGCGCCGTTTTTCGGTCTGCGTAAAATATGAAATCGCGACTGTCCCCCGTGGACCATCCAAACATACCGCATTGCCCCGGCGCGAGTTGGGATGTCGGCAGTCCTGACGCCTCGGCCGTAGACGGCGCTGTGGGCGGGGCCGTGCTTGCACAGGCACTTAAAAGGGCCGCACCGCAAAAAAGTAAGATCAAACGCATAGTCATAGCTTAGCGCCATTTACCTTGTTCTGTCAGTACGAAATTCTGACCCGCCCGAGAAAAGCCAAATAAGGGTAACACTGCATCCGCTTCCACCCGAACGGTTCGGACGGTCACATCCGCGCGGTAAAGCCCGTCCGGCATCATTTTCACGAGGGCCGTCACAGTTTGCTGCGCATCCCGCCCGGACAAGTCGGCGACCAAGGCTCCGTCTTCGCATCGGATCGGCCCGGCTAGCTCAGGTCCGGTCCACTGAATTTTTCCGCCATTGCGTTGCAGAACATCTGTTTGCGCCGTGCCTGTGGCAGATTGGCAGGACATATCAGAAAATTTCATGTCGGAAATCTGCGCCGTGAAATCGCCCTGTAAGCCCTGCATCCGCCCATCCGTGAACGGCACGGTCGCGATATCCAAATGCAGATTTATATCCTTCGCGTCTGTTTGTGAGATATCCCCGGCAAAGTAGTTTCGGCTCTCGCCCGACAGGACTTTCAGTCGGCGAGATCGCGGAGAGAGTTCCAAATTAGCCGTGCCAAAGAGCGGGAGACCGGAGACGCTGCCCCGCCAAATTGTGCCGCGCATTTTTAAACCGGGCGCAAAGGTTTCGATATTGTCGGGCAAAGCCACCTCCCCCGCCCAACGCATCGGGAAAAATGCGACCAACGCCACAAGGCCGCTTAGGATTGCCGGACTTATCCAACGTAACATTTTGACTAACGCGGGTTTATGAGAAGGGTATCGAGTTTTGAAATAGTCCGGCCGCTTTGATCTAAATCCTCGGCTCGGCTTTGGTCCAGACGAACCTGCGTCGCGGCGCGAGCATCATCTGCGTTTCGGATGATGGTGGGGCGCAAAAAGACCATCAAATTAGTCTTATTCCGTGTCTTGCCTTTGGATTGGAAGAGTTTTCCGGCGACCGGAATGTCCCCCAAAATTGGCACTTTCGCGACGGTGATTTGTTCATCATCCTGCACCAACCCGCCCAAGACGATAATCTCTCCGTCATTCGCCAAAACGGTTGTTGTTATCTCGCGCTTGTTCAACACGAAGTCTCCCGCCGCGGAGGTTAGCACGCCGGAGATGGACGATACGATTTGCTCGATCTCCAAACGGATAACATCCCCTTCGGAAATTTGCGGCAGAACATCTAATTGAATACCGACTTCCTGACGCTCAAATGTGCGGAATGGATTCAAATTTGCTGAGCCGAGGCTCTCGCCCGTGGTAATCGGAATTTCCTGCCCCACGAGGAAAGTCGCGGGCACATTGTCCAATGTCGTTACAAAAGGAGTCGATAAGATATTGCTGTCTTCATCCGTCTCTAGCGCATTGATGATGAGACCGAACAGCGTGTCATTACTGCTACCGCCAATCCCGAAAGCACCGCCGTCGAGGCCTGCGATGGAACTAATCGCTGCGGTTTCAAATGTGCCTTGCGTTGCGGTGTTGAGGCCAACATCATCTGCCCCCAAAGCTCCGATTACGTTCAGCAGGTTTCCGGCCTGCCGGGAAAAATTAGACGCAAGGAGGGGAACGGTTGAGCCATTGATTCCGCCCAAGGCAAATTGCACGCCGAGCTCTTTGGCGGCTGAATCCGAAATTTCCACAATGATGGCTTCGACCAGAACCTGTGGACGGCGTTGGTCCAGGCGGCGAATGATCTGCTCCAGAGCGCCCTGCACTTCGGCAGAAGCGCTGATGACAAGCGTATTTGATCCGGAATCATAGGCAACGGTCGGCGTCGGTTGGCCCTCGATTATATAGGTTGGCAAAAGCGCTTGGAGAAGCTCATTGAGGCCTTCTCCATCCGCGAAGCGCAAAGGCATAACCGAAATCGAGCCGCGCGGGGCCGTGCTGCCAACATCCATACTGGCGAGTAGATTGCGAAGCTCCATAACTTCTGAAGCGGAGCCTTCCAAAATGAGGCTATTGGTAGCCTCCAAAGCGACCACCTTGAAAGAAGGTTTTGAGCCGCCTAACTGTTTCAAGGCGTCTTGCGCATCCAGCACAGAGAGCTGGGATAGCTGGACCGTTTCTCGGACATCTCCGCCCTGCCCCATGGCGGCGACAATCGCGCGGGCCTTGCGCAGATTTTCAGCAAAGTCTGTCACAACGACGATATCACCGTCCGGATTGGCCGAGACTTGTCCCTGACTGTGCATCACAGGTTTGATGAGACGCGCGGCCTCTGCGGCTTTACCGTCCGGCGTGCGCAAAATAGTAGTCGAAAACTGGCCGAAAATTCCGTTACCCGTTTCAGAGAAAGGTGCGTCCTGCGCCGCCCCTTGTAAAAGCGTCACGCGATATTCCCCATTGGCGGCGCGAATGACCGTATAGCCATGAACCCGCAAAACTTCTTTGAAGACCGCAAAGACCTCCCCGTCATTGAGCGGCTTCTCTGACACGATATTGACTTTGCCGTTTACGCGCGGGTCGATGACAAATGTGCGTCCCGTGACGATGCCAACATTTTCAATGAAGGCTTTGATGTCGACATCCTGCATATTGATGATGTGATCATCGGCCGCAAGTGCAGGCGCGAGGCCTGCGCCTGTCAGCGTGATGGCCAATGCGGCTGTAGCTAAGAGTTTTTTGAATGACATGGTCATTGGCCTATGCGGATCGTGACGGGTTTGCCGTCGCGAATGACTTCATAATCTTGCGCGGCCCCGGTTGAGACGAGGTCCGTCAGTTCTTTAATATTCGTTCGGTTTGAATTTAACATAACCGGGCCCACTCTAGTCAAAATATCTCCGGACTTTAATTTAAATTTGGACAGGTCTGCCCCCGATCTGGCTTTAATCAGGAATCCCTGCATCTTCGTGGTTTTATCGGGCATGATTTTCAGTCTGGGGGTAAGTTGAACTTGCGAGAAGAGATTTTCAATATCTTCACGGGTCGGCCCATCTGAATTGGTTCCTGCAGTTGGGGCCGCACGCAGAATTCTGGATTTAGTTTCTTTCTCGCCAAGTTTCACACGTTCCAGTGTGAGCTTCTGCGTATCGCCATTCACGTCAAGCGTGACGAAGTCTTTCGCGGTCCGGGTTAAAGTCACGCCATTCATTACCTCTTCGCCGACTTCGACGGCTTTGTTTTTCCCATCAGACATGCGGAATGTGGCGTTGCTCTCTGACACGATCCCGATCAGTTTCAGATCCAATGTCGTCTCTGGTGCATCATCCAAAAGCTCCAGCGGCATGGCCACGACTTCACCAAAAGCAAAAGGGTTGGATGAGAAATCATAGGACATGGACGCCGCGCCTGTCGCGGCCGTCTTAACAGGTGCAACTACGGGCTCCGGTTTATAAAGGCTTTCAGGTTGAAAAACGCCCAACCCAATCCGCACCATCAGCCAGCCCAGAATTGCCACGAGGACAACACTTCCGACGTTCAAAGCTATCCGGATTGCATTCATGCGGACCTTTCAAATCACGACCGCTGGGCCGCACTGTGTTAAACCACAGCCGAAAGTCTCTGCCAAGGCAACAGCTCAGGGCGTTAACAAGTTTCAAGCATCATAATTTCGGTGCATTTTGGTGTGTAACTGTTAGGAGACCGTAAATACCGAATCCTCGAATTTTTCATGAGAAAGCGTAAAGGCCTAATATGAATAATATGATTGATGGCAAGAAAATCGCGGCAGAAACCCGGGCCGACGTAGCCGCTGCGGTGGCCGCTTTGGATATCACGCCGACCCTTGCGGTTGTGCTTGTGGGTGATGATCCGGCCAGCCATGTCTATGTTCGCAATAAAATCAAATTCACCGAAGAGGCCGGTATGCGCTCATTAAAGCACCGCTTGCCGGAAACAGCAACGCAAACCGAAGTCGTGGACATCGTCCGAACCTTAAACGATGACGCAGACGTTGACGGCATTTTAGTCCAGCTGCCGTTGCCGAACCACATCAATAGCGATGCTGTCATTGCCGAGATTGACCCCGCCAAAGATGTTGACGGATTGACGGATGTGTCGGCCGGCCGGCTGGTTTTGGGCCAACCGGGATTGCGGCCTTGCACGCCTACGGGATCGGTCATTCTCGCTAAAGCGGCATTGGGCGATTTGACAGGGAAACACTGCGTGATTGTGGGCCGATCTATCTTGGTCGGCAAACCTGCCGCGTTGATGTTCTTGGAGCAAAATTGCACGGTGACCATCGCCCACTCCCGGACGGAGAACTTGTCCGTTATGTGCCGCAGCGCAGATATCCTAATTGCCGCCGTCGGGCGTCCGCAAATGGTGAAGGATGATTGGATTAAAGCCGGAGCCTGCGTCATTGACGTCGGGATCAACCGCGTGCCGAGCGTGAAACGTCCGGGAAAATTCAGGCTCGTTGGCGATGTGGATTATAAGCCTGCGCGCGCAGTAGCCGGGGCGATAACGCCCGTGCCGGGCGGCGTAGGGCCAATGACAATTGCTTGTTTGCTACGCAACACTGTTTTGGCAGCCTGCGACCGACGCGGAATTGAACGCCCTAAAAACCTGACAATTTAAGGCAGAGCGGTTTAGGTTGGAGGCGCGATAGCAATCGAAGACGTTCCCGCATTTCTTTCGCGCCAACTCGGGCGATAGAACTTATGGAAGCCGATTTTCGCCTTAAATTCCAATGTCTTGGACCATTTCGGCGCGATTTGGAGCGTATGATAATGCGTCGAATTTTGCGTTAAGTCCGGCACAAAGCCTGTCAAAGAGATTTGCGCAATATCCTGTGACCGCTGCCAGGCTTTACCGCGCGGTGCGATATTCATTGACCCGTCACAGGCGAAAGAGAACTGACAGGCGAAGGGCTTTTCCGCCCCTTCATAGATAACAGAGCAAATCGTGCTTGGATAATGTTTGGATTTCACGCGGTTTTTGACGACGTCCGCCACAGCGAATTGACCGGATCGAGATTCTGACCGCGCTTCATAATAAACCGCTTCTGACAGACATTGGTGTTCGGACGCGCGCATTTCAGCCCAGCGGCGATATTCAACACCCATCGGTGAGAGCGAGCCGATATCGGCAGCATCCCGCAAGCGCGGGGTCTCGACCCGAGAAAAGGCGACGGTTTTAATGTCTGACGCACGAAATGCAGCAGCCGCTTCCGCCCATTGGGCCTCTGCCCGCTGAGTAGACGCTTGGGCGCCAATGGTTGGAATCACGATAGACGCTGTACCAATGACAGCTAACGCGGTTACCCAACCCTTTATGTTCTGCTCTTTGCGCATTGCGAGCGCTCCCTAGCTTAAAACCCTGAACACGCAATGTATTTCACAGTAAATGGTTGCGGGTCAGGGCTTTTATTTCAGCCTGTGACCCATTTGCAACGCTGTGGCCTGCATCGGTTAATGGGGGTTTAATCGATTGAACCCGTAGATAAGAACGAAAATTAGGTATTCAATACTAATTTCATTAGAAATCGAAGAGGTTAACGAAATCGCCGCCTGATGGGCTAACGACCTTCAGACTCGCCGTTCGGGCGGTCCAATCCACGTCAATCAGGCCGTAATTCGCCTCATATTGCATAGGATGGACCCGATATGGCCCGGCTTCCATGTCGGTTTCACCGCTTTGCGCGCGCCAATCGGACGCCGGAAGGTTCAGGGAGGACGCCGTCACCTCATAAAGCGGATAATCCACGACATCATCACGGCGATAGATAGAACCCGCATGGCGGTCACCTGAAAGTATCACGACGCCCTCTGCACCGGTGCTATTGATGAGATTATAGAGCTTTTCGCGCTCCGCCGGCATGGTGCGCCACGCTTCCCAGCCATGGCCATCCGCATGCACTTGAATGGAAGAGACCAAGAGGCGCAGATCGGCGGGTTTCTCAAGCTCCTCCGCCAACCATGCCCACTGCGCGTCGCCCAGCATAGACCCAAATTCTCCCGCCATCGGAACGTAACGTTCCTTGCCCGCTGCGCCGCGATCATCCGTCGCTTGCAGCTCTGTCCGGAAATAACGTGTATCAAGCAAGATAATCTGCACCCTTTGGCCCTCAGGCCCGATAATTTTGGACGTATGGACGCCGTCGCGGCTGCGGCGTTCATCCCCGGCGGGTACATCCCAGGCGTCGAGATAGATTTGCTCGGCAAGTTTCTTAAACGGGTAATAAGCCCCCCCGTCATTCGCGCCGTAATCATGATCATCCCATGTCGTCAGCAACGGAGTCTGCGCCCGGAAATTTGCAAATTCCGGCACCTCCGCCAGCGTATTATAACTGCCGCGCATTTTCGGCATTGTCGGGTCCGGCCAACGCGGGTCGGATTTATAGGTATCGCCGTAAACATTATCGCCAATGAAGAGAAAGAGATCCGGGTCTTCCGCCGCAATGGTGTTCCAAATTGTCTGCTCTTTCGTCTCATTCAGGCAGGACCCAAATGCAATGCGCGTTAGCGCTTTGGAGCTGTCCAGTTCCGCGGAAGACATGGGCGTGACGCCCGTATTAGCGTTCGAATTATTTAATGGCGCAGATTGACACGCCGCAAATAGAGTGGCCGAAGCCAGGAGGGGGAGTATATGTTTCATGCCGCGACTTTAGCGGGGTTTTGTGACAGAGTCATCTTAGCTCTTAGATTTCCCAATGCCGCAAACGGACTTTATGCCCGATCATCAAGCACATATAAATCACACACAGAACTGGATCTCATCCGTCATCATTGCGCATTTGTTTTGCCCCTTCGCGAAACGCGAATTTGACGCGGGCCGCCTCCATTATGCGGTGATTGAGCGGGCGGATTTAGAGACACAATTAGCGGGCATCATCGAACAATGTGCTGCTTTGGATCACGACTTAGGCCGGGAAACCAGCTTCGTCATCTTCCCGGATAGTCTATCCGAATTTGATACATATCTCGATCTGTTGGAACTCGCGAACGCTTTGTTGAAGGATGAAGGTTATGAGGGGATATATCAACTCGCGAGTTTCCATCCGAAATATCGCTTTGACGGCGCAGCCGAGGACGACCCCAGCAATTACACAAACAGATCGCCCTACCCCATGATACATATTCTACGCGAAGCCAGCGTTGAAGCCGCATTGAAAACCTATCCAACCCCGGAAAACATTCCAGCGCGGAATATCAAGGTCACGCGGGAGATGGGTCTGCACGCCATGAAGGCGTTATTGGCCGCGTGTTATGAATAACACGGGGAAAGCAAGATAGAACTCTCTTCCCCCCTTGCGTTTCGTTGAAACGCTGGGGCGGGGAGAAGAGATCCTTTCTTTATCCCTCTTTCTTATTTCTTCGTTTCTCTCTATTGTTTCGTTTATCTCTCTAAATTCGGTATTAAATGGGATGTTCGTGTGGGTGGTTAGGCTCTGCGAATGCGAATGCGGTATGCGAATGCTTTGAGCCCTCCCAGCTGGTGCAATTCCTGTGAAACAGGAAATGCACTAAGTGCCAAGAAGCCCCACACGACGACGCCTTTTTGCGTTACCGGCCGAACAGAACAGTCTTGGTTCAATCAGCTCTCGATAAGCCACCCAAGTCCTCGGGACATTACCCCTAAAGCTCCAATGACAAGCGCCGCTTCTTCCCGATTAAGTCAATGTGCACCTGACCGCCCTGTGGAAGAAGACAAGACTAAATATGCGGTATAAAACCCAAAGTGCGGATGCATCTCTTTGAGAAAATTATAAGTGGTTGAAAACGTGAGGATTTATTGCTCCGCAACGGTCCCCGAAACGCGGATGGAAACGAGAAAAAGACCTTAGACATGCGATAATAAGGCAATAAAAATGAAGTTCGAGGAAACGAGCTGAAGGCGTAGACCGCATCGCTCGCCACCAACTTGAAATTGTAACGTTAATCTGTTACCCCTTCTGGCAGGAGGAAAAATCATGAATCTGAAAAATAAAATCACGTTTACAAAGGCCCTCGCAATCGCAGGGATTTTCTCTTTCGCCGCAGTTCCGGCTTATGCTGGAAACGGTAACGAGGCGCCCGTCAGCGGCAATTCGGCTGACGCTGTTGTCAAAGTCAGTGCAGCCACCGATGTTCTTTCAGAGGAAATCGCTTTAGGATATGTCGTCGGAAGCAACGGCCTTACCAACCGCAAAATTAGAGACCGCTTTTACCGCCATCCAGGCGAGCTATTCCTTCACGATGGCAAGAACTACCGCAGAGTCAAAATCGTGAAAGATGACAAAATCGGCTATGTGAGCTTCCCCATCGGCGATAAGGACCCATTTTACAAACGCGATGGCAGCGCCCGAATCCAACCCTTGCGTCTAAATCATTTCAACATGTCAGGTAATGTTGAGTTTTTAGCAGCCGGCAACGTGTTTTAGTCTCTGTCAATACCAAGTATTACAACCCTTTAGAAAGGCCCGTTATACATATTGGGCCTTTTTTTCTATTTAGCCTTCGCAGCAATCGCCGCCTGTGCGGCTGCCAATTTCGCAATTGGGACGCGATAGGGTGAGCAGGAGACGTAGTCCAGTCCCGTGCGATGGCAGAAATCGATAGACGATGGATCGCCGCCATGTTCGCCGCAAATGCCGAGCTTCAATCCCGGCTTCACGGCTTTTCCGCGCTCTGTTGCGATCTGGATAAGATCGCCCACACCGTCTTGATCGAGGGAGACGAAGGGGTCTTTTTCGACGATCCCGGCTGCAACATAATCGGGCAGGAAGCGCCCGGCATCATCGCGAGACAAGCCAAATGTGGTCTGGGTCAAATCATTAGTGCCAAAGCTGAAAAACTCTGCAAATGGCGCGATGTCCCCGGCGCGCAGAGCCGCGCGCGGGAGCTCTATCATTGTACCGACGACATATTCCGTTGTGCCGACTTCGGCTGCCACGGCATCAATCCGCGCTTTTAAAATTTCCAGCTCTTTTGCGGAGGAAATTAGCGGGACCATAATTTCTGCAATCGGGTGCGTGCCCGTTTCATCCGCCACAAGTTTCTGCGCTTCGAAAATCGCGCGCGCCTGCATCTCGTAAATTTCCGGATAGGAAATGCCGAGACGACAGCCCCGATGTCCGAGCATAGGGTTGCTTTCTTGCAGCTCATTGGCGCGGCGCATCAGCTCGCCCGCAGGCACGCCAATTTCCTTGGCGACGGACTCAATGTCTTTTTCCGTATGCGGTAGGAACTCATGCAAAGGCGGATCGAGAAGACGAATCGTGCTAGGCAAGTCACCCATAATCCGGAAAATCGCAGCGAAGTCTTCGCGCTGAACGGGGAGGATTTTCGCCAATGCGGTTTCACGGTCCTCTTTATCTTCCGCCAAAATCATCTGACGAAAATTGGCGAGGCGGTCAGCTTCGAAAAACATATGTTCTGTGCGGCAAAGGCCGATGCCTTCTGCGCCAAAATCAATCGCGGTTTGCACGTCCAGCGGCGTTTCCGCATTTGTACGAATGCCTAATGTGCGGACTTCATCCGCCCACGCCATGACTTTAGCGAAGTCGCCGGACAGCTCAGGCTGTATCATATCGACGGAGCCTGCGAAGACCTGCCCCGTTGCACCGTCGACCGTGACGATGTCGCCCGCTTTGACCGTGCGGCCCATGACGGTAAATTCCTGCGCTTGATAGTCAATGCGAATTTCGCCCGCACCGGACACACAAGGCGTGCCCATGCCGCGTGCAACCACCGCCGCATGAGAGGTCATGCCCCCGCGCGCGGTCACAATGGCTTCGGCGGCGTGCATGCCGTGGATGTCTTCGGGTGAGGTTTCAATGCGGACGAGAATGACTTTATGTCCGGCTTTGGATTTCACCTCGGCTTCATCGGAATTAAAGACAACTTCGCCAATTGCAGCCCCCGGAGACGCAGGCAGGCCCATGGCGAGAATATCGCGCGGCGCATCGGGCGAGAGCGTCGGATGCAGCAATTGATCCAGCGCGAGCGGGTCAATCCGTGCGAGCGCTTCTTCTTTCGTAATTTGCCCCGTATCCGCCATGTCGACAGCGATTTTCAGCGCAGCGCGGGCGGTACGTTTGCCCGTACGGGTTTGCAGCATCCAAAGCTGGCCTTGCTCAACCGTGAACTCAATATCCTGCATATCGCGGTAGTGACCTTCGAGCGTCACGAACGTCTCGGCGAGTTGGCCGTAAACCTCAGGCAGCGCTTCTTCCATCGACGGCGCGGTTTCGCCCATCTCTTCGCGCGCTTTTTTCGTGAGCGTCTGCGGCGTGCGGATACCCGCCACAACATCTTCGCCCTGCGCGTTAATTAGGAATTCGCCGTAATATGTATTTTCGCCCGTGGACGGATCGCGGGTAAAGGCGACGCCCGTCGCGCTCGTCTCGCCCATATTGCCAAAGACCATCGCCTGAACATTCACGGCGGTTCCCCAAGCCGCAGGAATATCGTTCAGGCGACGGTAGACAACCGCGCGGTCATTCATCCAGCTGCCGAAGACTGCGTCAACGGCACCTTTTAATTGGTCTTGCGGGTCTTGCGGGAAGTCGCGGCCCAGCGCACGTTTGGTCGCGTCTTTAAATCCGGAAATCACTGTCTCCCAATCATTCGCCGTCATTTCCGTATCGAGCATATAGCCCTGATCGGATTTGTGATTTTCCAAGATGTCTTCATAGGTATGATGATGAACGCCGAGCACGACGTCGGAATACATCGTGATGAAACGGCGATAGCTATCCAGCGCAAAGCGGCGGTCGCCGGAAAGCTCGGCGAGCCCTTCTACGGTTTCGTCATTCAGGCCAAGGTTCAACACTGTGTCCATCATGCCCGGCATAGAAGCCCGCGCGCCGGACCGGACAGAAACGAGAAGCGGATTTTTCGAATCCCCGAAGGATTTACCCGTCAGTTTTTCAATTTCTTTCAGACCCGTTTGGATTTGGGCGTCCATATCTTCGGGATAGGTCTCATTATTTTCGTAATACGAGGTGCAAACTTTGGTCGTGAGCGTGAACCCCGGAGGGACCGGCAGGCCTAACGAAGCCATCTCGGCAAGGTTTGCACCCTTGCCGCCCAGCAAATTCTTCATGGACGTATCGCCCTCGGCTGTTCCGCCGCCAAAATTATAAACCCATTTGGTCATCACATTTTCCTCTTCTCCCCGCTTGCGGGGGGAAGTACCCGAAGGGGGATGGGGGGTGACGCAGAAAAATCGATCCGGTGGATCAATTTTCAAGGAACCGAAACGGCACAGCCGTTTCGGCGCTACACTGCAATCGATGTTTAATCGATTGCGGACGCTTCGCGCCCCCAACGACCTTTCGTTTACTATGTTACTCCGGCCACTTCCCCCCGCGAGCGGGGAGAAGATAAGATTACCGCACCCTTTATGCACAGAAGCAGCTGTGTAAACTCAATTTTCTGACGCTTTAGGAATTAACCCTGAATAGCCTCAAAGTCCGCGATTTGCCGCGACGTATCACTAATCATGCCAAGAAGTCGAAGGTTGTTCTCTTTGACAGCGGTGTCATCCGAGATAATTTGCGTATGTGTGAAAAAAGCGTCGATTGGAGCGCGGAGGTTAGCCAGATTGGTTAGGGCTTTTCCGTAGTCCTCTGCGTCTACCGCCTCGCTGATAGCTGGCTTGGCCCTTATCAACGCATCGAAAAGCGCCGCGCCATGTTCATCTTTGGGTCGATTCGCCTCCCCTGTTGGCAACTCGCCTTTTTTGGCTTCGGCTTTGAGGATATTCGCCGCGCGCTTATACCCCGCGAGCAGATTCTCACCGTCATCGGTGGTGAGGAAGACTTGCAGCGCCGTGACGCGGTTGACGATGGCGACGAGATCGTCTTGGTCTTCAGTCAGAGCCGCATCGATGATGTCATGACGGATGCCTTTGTCACGGAGGTAAACTTTTAAGCGGTCTAGTATGAAGGCGATAAGGCTTTTCGTTGCAGCGACAGCAGAGTCTTGGTGTGAAATGTAGTTTTCCGGAGCCTCGTCATCCAATCGCCATGCAATTGCATCCATTGCATCCAGCAAATGTGTCCTTTGTCCATCAGAATACCTAATACGAGTAGCCTCATGAAGCAGACGATTTTGAAGTGAGACATCCCCTTCAACACCTTTGGAATCTGACGCCCACATAAGTCCAGCCCAAGTTGGTCCATATATTTTATTAAAGATGCTCAACCGAACATCATTCTCCAAAATAATCCGCACAACACCCAGCGCGGCGCGTCTCAACGCAAACGGGTCCTTGCTCCCCGTTGGTTTTTCATCAATCGCCCAGAACCCGACCAGCGTGTCGAGTTTATCAGCGAGCGCTACAGCTATCGCGACGGGGTCAGTTGGGACGGCGTCGCTCGGGCCTTGCGGTTTGTAGTGTTCTTCGATGGCAGTGGCGATGGATTGCCGTTGAGCGCGAGAAAACTCCCCCTTCTCCCCGAGGGAGAAGGTGCCGCCTGCGGCGGATGAGGGGGATACGGCGTCTGCAGAGTTGGCTTCCGTTC
>ENA-ORXR01002082-ORXR01002082.1-marine-metagenome-genome-assembly--contig:-NODE-2082-length-19687-cov-30.162825_pt1 | contig 19687 bp, 15 predicted proteins | sample MGYA00237866_ERZ511479 | MGnify/ENA metagenome assembly ERZ511479 | reverse complement strand
GATGTTCTCCAACAAAGTAATCGGACAAATTTCGCCAAATGAACTTATCATAATTAGTTTGACTTACTACTTAGGAAGTCGCCCGATTACTCATTTACCAGATTACCCGATCATCGCACTGCGACATACAAATAATACCAACCATCCGCGGTTTCGCTTGCGCCAAACATACTTGCACCATCATTGTCGAGTTGGTCTGCAAATTTTTCGACATAAGCCGTTTCGAGATTTCGGATAGTGTCGAGGTTTTTGCTTTTTGTGAGTAAATAAAGCGCGTCATATTTGCCACCATAATTGCCGAGCCTGCCGTTGGGGTCGCCTGTTCTGCCTATTTTTCGGGTTTTATATTCCTTCATAAGCTCCTTTATAGAGCGCGTGATTTTGCGTTTCGAACTCGGTGCACCGTGTATTTCAAAATCAAATAGGTATTTATCGTATGTATGATTTGCGCTATCATCGTCAGAGCTTTCCGTGGGCGGATCTTCTTCTTTTCGCTCGCCGTCTTTTTTCGATTTCCCTTCAGATTTCTTTTTCGAGTTTTCCAAAATGGTAACTGTCGCAAAAGCGATAATACCTCCGACAATTAATCTTACTAAAAAATTCATGTTCTGTTAATATTTTGATTATTAGTTAGTTAGAATCCCCAAACAACAAACCGATAATTAGATGCATTTGTTATTTTTTCTATTAGAATTGAGAAATTTTGTATAAAAAATGGCATGTTTAATTTTAGTATCAGGAACAAAATAAATGTACATTCTTCGCGTCGTTATTTTTTCTTTAGACGACCCAAATTTGACGCGAATACTCACTGCATTTAAGGAAAATTTGGTGAAGTATAAAGGAAAAAGAACAAGTCGAGAATATACATTTATTTTGTTCCTAATACTTAGCATAAAAGTAGTGAACACTTTTTTTGAAATGTAGTAGGTTATCCAAATTTAGTATCATGCGGAGAATGCGGAGTTCTCAAAGATTTTATCATTAAGCCTCTGCGAACTCTGCGTGAAGAGTGTTCACTATATTTCTAAACATGCCTAAAAAATCGTTCAAACTTCACGCCAAACCAAACATTTTTAAAAAGAAGATAATATACTTATTTTGTATTTTTTTAAAAAAATCGTGCAACCAAACCGATAGGGTCTACGTCTGTGTTAACAGAAATTTGAATGAGAAAGGAAAGGCAAACAATACGTCCGTCATCATTTATCCCCAAATAAATAATTGAGACTTTTGTACCAAAGTAGTCTTCAATTCTATATCCACACACACCTTGTATTGTTTTCTATTTTTTATGCCCGAAAGATATATCTTTTTCGATATTTTTTATCGAAAAAGGAGGCATTATGATGTAATTTCTCAAAAAAAGCAAAGTAGAATACACTAAAAATAAAGATAAAATGGGTTTGATTTTCGAGGTAGCTTCCATTTGTATAAAGTTACCTCTCTTTTAGGCAAGGGTGGCCCACCGGAACAGTTCGGTGGGCTTTTTTTATGCGAGTTAGCGAGTCACGATTCACGAGTTAGTGGGTTTTTCGTCTTCCCTTACATTCTTTCTGCGTAGCGAAAAAACCCGAAACTCGCTAACTCGAAACTGTCAACACCAATTTTCGATGACCACCGTGATTCCTAAATTCGCACAAATATACGCCCTGCCATGTACCGAGATTGAGCTGCCCGTCCGTAATCGGAATTGTAACACTCGATCCTGCGAGCGTTGATTTTACGTGTGCTGGCATATCGTCTGATCCTTCGAGCGTATGCACATAAGCCGGGTCATTTTCTGGCACAAGGCGATTAAAAATCGTTTCATAATCAATGCGTACATCCGGGTCGGCATTTTCATTAATTGTGAGTCCGGCAGAAGTATGTTTGATAAAAACATGCAGCAGCCCCGCCTTCGGCAATTCTTCTAATTCATTCATTATCAATTCGGTAATCAAATGAAAACCGCGCGAAAAAGCAGGTAAAGTGATTTGTTTTTGTATAATCATATTTGGGAAATCAGGTAATTGTGCAAATGGAAATTAGGTGATTTTAGGTTTTAAAATAGGCAATTTTCATTTCAATCGCTTGCTTGTCAAATAGGTTTCTATCTGATAGAAATGCCAAATTTTCATCTGCGAGTCGATTGACCAAACACAAGCAAATAGCATCTATGATGTCATCTTTTTTAGCTTGTTTTCGCAAAGTATTATCCAGTACTTTTTTGAAAAAATGAGGAATGGCAGTATCGTATTTTTCCAAAATATTCAAGCGTTCCTCTACACCTTCGGGGCTTGATTTTTTGCTTAAAACTATTTTGCCTTCATTTAGGTATTTAAAACATAATTCGGGATGACTTTCGAGGAGTTGGACTTGTGGATTTTGAATTAAAAACTTATCGACTTCCCTGATTTTCGTACTGATATTGAAAGATTGAATGGAAATGCTTTTGCCTTCAATCTCTAAGTTTTTTATTCGTGCTGCGGCATAATTTTCGGCATAAACCGCCGCCCGCGAAGGCGTATTAAAGACCGTCGAAGCCCTCACGCCCAACTCGCCACGCAGTTTTTTATCAATCGTTCGCGGATGCGATAGCGTCCCCAAACCTACCGGAATATCTATCAAAAATCGCCGAATATCAGGGTTTTGCCGAATAAGTTCATGGATGTTTTCAAATACACCAAATGCGTAGCCTTCATCGTCACAACTCACCATCATCCAACCCGCTTTGCAGCCATCCACACCTGCATACGAGGGCTTATTTTTTTTCATATTATAATCTGAATTTATTGAAACCCTGTTCCTGATACTTAGGGAAGAGGAAGAACAATTCAGACGGGTAGATTATTTTTTTCGTCTTCCCTTAATTTGAAAAATTTTAGCCACTAGCAAAGATATTCAACTGACGACACGCCAATCATAAAAACCAATCTGATTAACCCGGAAAACGTATCACATCCTGTTCGCGTATCCACCAATTCGCGGATGTCTTTACCCAGTCGATTTTTTTGTCTGTTACTTTTATGATGGTGCCTTTTCTTAGAATCGTATCCAATTCAATTCTGTCATTTTGCTGACCATATACTGCGACACCATCTTTCTTTATGGTGCGGATATACCGCCAATCTGTTTTTTTATTTAGGGTAAAAGCCATGTTTGAATGCTGATTTTTATCACAATGAATATGATTTTTTTCAAATGACAAATCAAAGGAAAGTGAGTCGCGCATGGTCATTACTCCAAAAATTTCCTCCATACGATGCCCGATGCGCCAACTGATTATATTGGTTTTTTCTCCCGCGAATTTCCCCACAAAATAAAAATAGCAGCTATCGGAAGCGGCTTCGTTCGTATTAATTTGTGATTGATAAATGCCGGAGATTTCTTGGGTCGATTCATTGTATGCGAGAATGACATGCTTGCCGTATTCGCCGGAAATTGGTGGAGAGGATTTTTGGGCTTCATTACAGGAAATGAAGAAGAAAATAACGATAAACGATGAATGATGAATGATGAATGAAAGATTTAAATTCATTATTAGGGAAGACGAAAAAAATAATCTACCCGTCTGAATTGTTCTTTTTCTTATATGTTTCACTAAATTTTCCTTGCGTAGCTCGGCTATGCGCGTCAAATTTAGCCAAACATATAAAAAAAATAACTGCTTCATTTGGGGTAGATAATTTTCTTCCTCTTCCCTTATCTTAAGAATAAATATTTTACTATTTTTAAATTTCATCGTTCACCGTTCACCGTTCACTGTCTTCCTACACCTATCAAAAATTTGAGACCTAATATCAGTCCATCAGGATGAATAATGCCCATAGTAAATTTGCCCTCATCATCTAATTCAGCACCAAGGGTATCGTAAGATGAATGCTTATCACCTATTGGTATGGCATAGCCTGCAATGAGCGAAAATCTGCCCTTTTTGCCGAACCGCCAATTTTGTGAGTAGGTAAAATTCAGGGTACCTGTTCGGTTGAGTACGACGGGCGTCGAACCATTTTTGGTATCAACATCTACACTGGTGTTGCCGGTGCCTCCGGCTGTATAGTAAGCCAAATTGAGCCCTGGTCCTTTGAGAGCAGATTTTGGAAAATAGCCCGCACCCACACCAAATTTGAAGCCCCAGCCGCCGAGTCCGGCATCTGCGAATATCGCGATTTTTTCAGCTACAGGTGCTTGGAGTCCGAGGCTCAAAATTCCTGTATGATTGACGCCTAAGCCAAGCGTAATGAATACCGGCGCGGTCAGTTCTTCTACGCTTTCTTCTGAATATTTCTGGGCTGATAATTGGGTGGTGGAAAGTAGGAATATGAAAATTCCTGTTAAAAAGAGCATGTTCTTCATTATTGATTATTTTTTTATGTTAAATAGAATGAGACGTAAGTTGGGGTCAAAATACAAAGGTATAAAATTTGAGTAATACAGGGGCTTCTCCCATAGACATTTTTCAGGAAAAATAGAAAGTCGTTTAAATAGTGTCTGACCGAAAACACTGTTTTTTCATTTGCCTATTTTCGGCACTGCTGCCGGTATATCTGCGAGGCTTGTCAAAAAACGGTAGTGGGTCAAATCCGTTGATTTGTTATAATTCCGTTCTGAAAACATTAGGAAAATAAGGTCTTATTTCCTGTTGTTCCAAAGTTTATCAACGGATTTAACCCACTGCAAATATACATTATATTCTGTGAAAATTTGGAGTTTGTTATTTGGAATTTTCTCCGAGAATTACTTTTTACCGCCTCCGGTCAATGAATAACCGAGGGTAAGAATAACTTGCGGGTCGCCGGAGTCAAATGGGCGGTCGGCACCGAGTACATTGGCACTGCTGCCTGTAAAGTTGCCTTCATAGCGCAAGTCTATCACAATTCTTTTACCCAAATCCAATCCTAAACCTGCTTGGTAGCCGTACTTCGCGCTTTGGAGCATTGTTTCACGTTCTTCGGCATCGGTGAGTGCTTCTCTATCAAAAGCCATTCGGATGTAAGGTCCTGCCATTGCTCTTACTGGTCCGAGTTTTGTACCAAACATAAAAGGAATATCTAAGTCTTTGAGCGAAGTCACCATAAGCTCTGGCTGTACGAAAAAGCCAAGTACTTTGAGTCTTAAAAAGGCACCAACTTGGGTACTGACATTGGCTTGTTTAAATTTATCATTGAGGTTGTCACTGCCGTCTGCGGTAGCGGCTTCCAGATTTTTTACAGTAGCTCCGATACCAACTTTAGGTCCTATTTTGAACATTTGCGCAGAGGCAACAGTGGCGCAGAACATAAAACACGCGATGAGAGGGATGATTAATTTTTGCATAGTTATATGATTGTGAGGTGAAAATAAGATTCTTTTAAATTTAACTTTATCACTATACATAACTAAAACGATTACCATGCCAAGTCAAGTGCCTTTCAACCTATTTAACAAAAAAAAGATACTTTAACAGAATTTTTAGAATAAAATGCGAAAAGGTGTGTCATCATAAAATATAAAGTCATTTTTTATATACTTACTTTATCTACTCAATGCTGAAGACACCCTATTGTTGATGCTCTAATAGTTTTTATCTGAGCCATTAACATCGCCATTCCTAAATAAAGTCTATTGAATTGTTTTTACTAAATGTAAAATCGTAAGCAATTTATGGGACATTTTATAAATGCGATAACATTGTAAGGAGGGTATTTTTAATTTTAAATATTTTTTAATATAAAAACGTGTTAAAGGAATGATTTTTGTGAACAAAAAACCTTTTTCATCGGTTTCCATTTCATCAAAAACAATATAAAATAACACCTTTGCACCATGATAAAATACCTATTCTTTGTTCTCTCTGTATTCATCTTAATAGCTGCCTGTGATTTGGAAAAAGACATTGAAGTCGATCTTCCTGATTACGAAATTGAGATTGTCGCGGAATCTTATATTGAAGCAGGACAACCCCTTCGGGCATTGGTCACAGAAAGTCTTAGCTATATCGACCTACCAACTCCGCGTCCAATTGATGAGAATACACCGGTCACGGTATCTTCCGAAGGACAAACTTTTACTTTACCGCTTTCTCAACTCGCCGAAATCATTGCTGCAGAAGGCGATACTTTAGCCGAATATCAATTTGAGGCACTAAAGAGTTCGATTGAATTGCTTGGATTACTTAGTGGCGTAGATGTGACAATAAGTCATAATGCAGAAGATTACATGCTTGAGGAAGGTATTTATTTTGACCTTGATTATCTAAAGATATACAATTACGGACATCCTTTTATCGTTCCGGCAGATTACACGAACGACTTCTCAATTCAAGTCACTGATACATTGTTGAACCGCAACTTGATTGCTACGACAAGATTGCTTCCTCCTGTACCAATTGATAGTATACTTTATAACTTCAACGCTTCGGATACACTTGCTGCTATACAGGCTTGGTACACAGACGATGCTACTGTGGAAAACTATTACCGCTTCATGATACATTATGGGACATTGGATAATCTTACACAGGACGGCGAATTTGATGACGGTTTTTTTAATGGTAATAGTGTACCGCTCGGTACGGGTTTTGATTTTGGAATAGGCGATACGGCAATCGTGAGTTTGTTTCATATCGACGAGGTGTATCATGACTTCTTAGAAACTTACGATGAAGCCTTTTTTGCCAATGGCAATCCATTCGCACAACCCGCTCAAATCCTTACTAATATAGAAGGCGGACGCGGGATTTTTGCAGGGCTTTCGTATGTGCGAGATACGGTGATTATTGAGTAGTCTGCTTTACCTCAATCAAATTCACATTATGAAATTCGGAAAGCTACCCAATATCGACCAAGTTGATTTTACCTTACCACAAGACGCGACAGACACATTGACTGTATTGGAAAAACTCCCTCCAAGCAAACCTCAACTCTATGTCGGTTGCACAGGTTGGGGAATGAAAGAATGGGTCGGCACAGTCTATCCGCCCAAAACAAAAGCCAAAGACTACCTCCATCACTATGCCCGACAGTTCGGCACTATCGAACTCAATACCACGCATTATCGCATACCTACACTCGAAACCGTCACAAAATGGCGAGATACCGTGCCTGCCGATTTCCGTTTCTGTCCGAAGATACCACAGTCCATCAGCCATAGTCGCGATATGGGTTTGAATAGTGACAATACGATACGGTTTTGCGAAAACATCAGCAAATTAGCCGAAAAACTCGGTTCTTGTTTTGTGCAATTACCGCCATATTTCGGATTTGATAGGCTGAGTCTATTGACAAAATTTTTAGAGAAATTCCCACAAAACATTCCACTTGCCCTTGAGTTGCGACACGAATCATGGTTTAATGATTCCGCAAATTTTGAAGCTGTTTTTCAGATGATGCAAGGGCTCAATATCAGCCCTGTTATCACCGATGTAGCCGGGCGACGTGATGTCTTGCATCAAAGACTCACCAATCATACCGTCCTCATTCGCTGGGTCGGAAATGCCTTGCATCCAACAGATTATACGCGCATTGATGCTTGGGTGCAACGGCTGAAAACATGGTTTGAAGCAGGATTGCAGCAAGTGTTTTTCTTTCCACATGAACCAGACAATATACTTGCGCCGGAGATTGCCACCTATTTTATCAAAAAAATAAATGAACACTGTAAACTCGACATTCATGTACCAACATTGGACGGTAACAAAACGGAAGGTGTAGCAGGTGAGCAGATGAGTTTGTTTTGATGTGATAGGAGTCTTTTAATGATTTTTTTATAACGTCCCAAAGAATAAAAAAGCAACGTCATTCCGAATTTATTTCGGAATCTCCCAAACTACGAAGCGCAATTTTTGACAGTAGCACCTGTTTAAAATTGATTTTCACAGTTCGGGAGATGCTGAAACGAGTTCAGCAAGACGTTTTCTTTTTATAAGAAGTCTTATTCTAAATCAATTCATCATTGTGCATGTTAATGGCATTAAGGAAAGCATCGACATATTTGAGTTCAGGAGCGAAGTCAAATAATAGTTCGTACTGACGTTCTCCATCTTCAGATAGCGTATTTCGGAAGAGTAGGATAGCTTCCTTGCTTCGCCCGACTTGATAGAGACAAGCGATTTTGCAATAATCAAGCATGAACGTAGAGCTATTGTACATCTCGGCTTCTTCCAAGACCTCTATTGCCGCATCATAATCTTTATTGGAAGCGTGGAAAGCTGCGAGACGTATCCAGTTTTTACATTCATCAGGAGCCATATCGCAGGCTTGTTGAAAAAAATCAAAAGCCGTCGTGTAGTTTTCCAGTTGATAATGCGTCTCTGCAAGCGCGACGAGATAAGCGGCATTTTTATTGTTTAAACAAAAAGCAGATTCGTAAGCACCCTTCGCGCCTTCCCATTTTTGTCTTTTAAAATAACACTCTCCGAGTCGAAAATAAGCATCATCGTAAGCCGCATCAAGGCGAATAGCTTCGAGATAATAGGATTCGGCATCGGCAATATTGTCCAATTGCTCAAAGCAAAAACCCATTCTGGTTTGCATATAGGCATCGACATCGACATATTCGCAAGCTCTTTCATAACATTCAATTGCCTTTTCATAAAGTTCCAATTGAATGAGTGATTCGGCACGTTCGCAATAAGCGTATTTAAAATCTTGGTCAATCACATAAGCATACTCAAAACTCTCTGCCGCTTTATCATACCGTCCTGTATTGTAATAGGCATATCCGAGATTATACCATGCCAATGACGAATATGGAGCTTTGTCAATAAGCTGTCGATGTAAATTGATACTTTCTTTATAAAAATCGGTAATTTCTACCAAAAACCAGATTTTTGAGAGTGCGTCCTCATTATCGGACTGCATGAGCAATGCCTGTTTGAGCGACCCGAAAGCATGGCGGTATTCTTGAGTTTCCTCATAATAAAGTGCTTTGGCAAGATAAACGCTAACTTGTTCTTTTTCTGTAGCAATGAGTTCGGCACGTTCGAGAGCAGTGTAGGCAAGGTCATAATCACCCAAATCTTGATAAGCTTGCGCCCGTAATAAGAAAATTTGTGTTTCGGTAGCATCAATAGACTCAGCCCTGTCAAGAAATTGAAGTGCTTGATTTTCATTACTTTTATCTATTAACAATTGAGCTTTTTGAAGATAAAAGGTTGTCGTGTAAGCATGTTGGGCAAGTGCATAATCGGTGGCGAGTAATGCCTCATCCAATCTGCCGATGTCATCGTAGTAATGAATAATAAACTCAAAATCGGTCATATCCATAAATTGTAGATTACCCGAGCAGAGCATGTCTTCATAGGAATTTACCAAGTACCGGATACGGTCTTGTTCTTCATGAGAATGTAGGGACATAATGTTGGTCTTTGAGTAATGTAATTAAAGGTATTTGAGCCGCTTCAATTGCTCGAATACCTCCGATAATTGTTCCAAATCCTTGCGGTTTTGAAACAGGCAGTTTAAGTAGATTTTGTTATTGTCCTTTCGGGTTCGTAGCTCGTTATTCTTTTTATTCATTATAAAATTAAGAACATTTTTACAACTTTCAATAGTTTTGCAAAAAATTGAGTGACAGCCTTTTTGTGACATGCCTTTTTTATTATTATAGGTGAAAAATTATGCGACAGACTATATTTTTTATTTGACTAATAACGTTATAACTTTGCATGATTCTAATAACATAATCAAGTCGGGCATCACCTGTCTTTATTTAAATGATACAAAACGTTTAACATCAGATAATTTACCCAGATTTATATTGTTTAATATTTATATTTCACTTAGATACCAATCAACTAATGAGAACAATTATTTCGCTTATAACTGTTATTGCCATATTTAATTTTTCTGTAATTGCACAAGATGAAGTTTATTTTCAACAAAAGGTCAATTACGACATAGATGTGACACTGAATGACGTAGATCATACGTTGCAGGGGACGATAAAAATGGATTATACCAACAATTCGCCCGATAAACTCGACTTTATTTACGTTCATCTGTGGCCAAATGCCTATAAAAATACGGAATCGGCTTTTGCTCGTCAAAAACTCGAAGACGGCAGTACGCGTTTCTATTTTTCGGAGGAAGAAAAAAGGGGTGAAATTCGTGACCTCGATTTTAGCATCAATAATAAAAAAACAACTTGGAGTTATGACCAACAACACGGAGATATTGCCATAGTCCAACTCAAAAATCCGCTCAGAAGTGGTGAGACAATTGTTATCAGTACGCCATTTACCGTAAAAATACCGACATCGTTTTCCCGCTTGGGGCATGTCGATGAATCCTACCAACTTACTCAATGGTATCCCAAACCGGCAGTTTATGACCCAGAAGGTTGGCATCCGATGCCTTATTTGGATCAGGGCGAGTTTTATTCCGAATTTGGTGATTTTGATGTGAAAATAACGCTACCTTCCAATTATGTGGTTGGTGCTACGGGCGAATTACAGACTCAAAGTGAAATTGATTTTTTGAATAAAAAAGCCGCGCAAGCCGCGAGCATGGATTTTTCTAAAATCAATAAAAAAGCTAAATTTCCAGCTTCTGCTGCCACTATAAAGACGCTACATTATACTGCCGAAAATATACACGATTTTGCGTGGTTTGCAGACAAGCGTTTTCATGTCATGAAAAGCGGTGTCACACTGGCTTCCGGTAAAAAAGTCGATACTTGGGCGATGTTCACTGACCTCGAAGCTAATATGTGGAAAGATGCGACCAAATACCTTGACCGTTCTGTTGAGTTTTATTCCGAAAAAGTAGGTGAATATCCTTGGTCTCATGCCACTGCCGTACAAAGCGCACTCAGCGCGGGTGCGGGTATGGAATATCCGATGATTACGGTGATTGGGCAGTCGGGTACGCCACGAGCTTTGGACATTGTGATTACGCATGAAGTGGGGCATAATTGGTTTTATGGTATCCTCGCGACTAATGAACGCGATTACCCATGGATGGATGAAGGCATGAATTCGTATTATGAACAACGCTATACCGATAAATACTATCCCGGACAAGATAAATTGGGAGATGTTGCTCCCGGAGCTTTGGCAAATGTACTGGACGCAGACGATGTGGAGTTGGGTTATGGACTCTACCAATTTCAAGCACGAAGGCACGAAGAGCAGCCGATTCAGTGTCATTCTGCTGACTTGTTGAGCATCAATTATTTGTTGTCCGGCTATACCCGTCCGGCGGATGTGTTGTGGTATTTGGCGAACTACTTGGGCGAAGATAATTTTGATAAAGTCATGCAACATTACTACAATAAATGGCAGTTCAAACATCCGCAACCCGCTGATTTTAGAAAGGTATTTGAAGATGCGGTGAATAAAGATTTGTCTTGGTTTTTTGATGATATTTTATTGACTACCAAGCAATTAGATTACGCACTTACTCGCACGCGGGGCAAGGTCGCTACCATCGAAAATAAAGGCGAAATTGCAGGACCGTATTCGATTTCTTTATTGAAAAATGATAAAATTGTCAAGACGATGTGGTACAAAGGTTTTAGTGGAGAAAATCAAGTGAGCCTAACGACAGAAGATTACGACGAAGCCATTATTGATGCGATAAAAGTGATGCCCGATGTCAATCGACGCAATAATGGTCAAAAACGCGCCATGCAATTAAAACTGCTCGGCGGTATCGAAAATGAAGATAAAAAAACGCTCTACTACACGCCACTCATCGGCGGTAATGCGTATGACAAATTGATGCTCGGATTGGGACTTTATAATGTGGTGGTTCCTGCCAAAAACCTTGAAATTCAGCTTGCGCCGATGTTTAGTATCGGTTCGGGGGAATTGGTTGGGGCAGCCGGATTGAATTATTATCTCTATCCGAAGAAAGGAGCATTTCAAAGTATTGCATTAGGACTGGGAGCGAAGAGTTTTCATTATAATGAATACGGTGGCGAACAAGAAGATATTGATTATTTGGAACGCTATTATCGCTTTGCGCCAAGTGTCAATTTTGAACTACGAAAAAAGACAGCACGTAGTCCGATTTCTCAAAATATTTCACTTAAATTGCTTAGTGTTTTTCAAGAAAAAGCCACGTTGAGACTTGATACGCTCTCAGATCCGGTGGTTCTTGTATATGAAGGTAACGAAATCTCTAATTGGAATGTCCTGCAAGCCGCTTACAGTTATTCCAATAATAATACGATTAACCCCTTTGGTGTCTCTGTCGGTTTGGAGGTTTCGCCTGATGCAGTTGGTGGCGACCAAGCTTACGCCAAACTCTCGGTAGAGGGTAATTATCGCTATGTTTATCAATCCGGCAAGGGTATTGACTTGCGTTTATTTACAGGAGCTTTTTTGTATAATGCCGATAGAGATTTCGGCGGATTTACTTTTAATATGGTCACACAAGGCTTCCGTGACAATAATTTTGATGATTATTATTTCGGTAGGTCTGAAAATATAGAAGGGCTTTGGTCGCAGCAAATACAACCTCTGGATGGTGGTTTTAAAACACCTATTGTTACCGACGATTATGGTACGAGCAATTCTTTTCTCGTTTCGTTGAACATCAAGACAGATTTACCTATAAATCTGCCACTCAATCTACCACTCAAACCTTATTTGGATGTAGGCTATTTTAAAAATACTGCACCATCAGTAGATGCTGATTTTTCTTACGAGTTTATGTACAATCTCGGTATTGCATTGGAAATAGGTGATGGTCTGGCAGGAATTTATTTGCCTCTCGTTGCGAATAAACGGCTTAGTAATGATTTGAAATCGCGCGGCAGCTATTTGAATCGAATTGGGTTTACGATCAATATCAATCGTTTGAATCCCTTTGAGTTTGTGAGGAATCTGTCTTTTTAGATGTATTTTGGATGAAGGTATCAAGTATCAGGACAAAACAAATGCTTACATTTTTTCATCCTGATACTTTATACTGGGTGCAGGACAAATTTTTAGTCTGCCTCGTACCGACGACTTTACAGGCTGACCGCGAATACCCGTACCGACGACTTTAGCCGTCGCAGGAATGGAAAACATATTTATAAGTAATTGGTTTTTATTTAATTAAAAATTAAAATAAAATTCACTTGACGGCTAAAGTCGTCGGTACAAAGTTCGCGGTCAGCCTGTTTAGCCGTCGCAGAACAACGAAGCTCTTGACGGCTAAAGTCGTCAGTACAGTGGCATTTCAAAATAAAATTAAAATTTGTCCTGCACCCCTTTATACTTGATACCTCATACATTACAAACTCTAAAAGGACGCACTATGATTCTAATTCTTGTTTCGTACTTAGTGCTTCCTGTTTTGGATTGAATAAATTATCAGCGAGGTCAAGTTCCGGATTTTTGGACTGCCGCTCATTGATAATGGTGAGTAGAGAACTGTTTTTGTTGTAGGGAATCGGCGCGATTTGGTTGACGAGCTTACCGGTCAGTACCGGATGTTGAAGAATCTTAAAAGTAATCTTCGAGTTTTTTGCGTCAAGCGTAATCTTTTCGACGATGTCACCTAAGGCAGTTTTCATGTAACGGATGATTTCCTGTCCGGTTTGTCGAAGTATTTTGAACTCCTTAATGTCAGCCAGATAGCGATCTGGGTGCATAATTCTGTCAACATAATACTCCCAAACAGCTTGTACGGAAACATCAATACTAACGCTGCTAAAGCGCATGGTACTACTCATAAAATCGGTTTAATGTTTAAAAAAAATGATGCCTGAACTTGATCAGATAGAAATGGTGTGAGTATGTTATAATTTCATTTAATTAAAGTCGTTTAAATTAAAATTTTGTTACAAATGCTATTTTCAAAACAAAAATAAGGTTTTAATTTGTTTTTTGCAATGGTAGAATGTCACAAAAGTTTCATAATTTCACAAAAAAGGTAGGCAAGTGATTGTATGAGTATTAAACGAAAAAAGAACAAGATTAATTCTGTCATTGTAGAATAATGACATTACAATGAGGAATGTTAAGAAAAGCCTATTGTTTATTCTTATCCAAAAGATTTAATGGTCTTGGCAAAGATATTGACTTCAATTTTTTTCAATTTTTCCAGACTTTTAATGGATGCTCGTAACTTCATATCCCTTTCAAAACGGTATCTGTGCTATAACGGCATACCCTCAATAAATACATAAAACACTGCATGATTTTTTAGATTAATGAAATTTGTAGGACATGATTTTCTTGCAAAACATGTTGACAAGTATTTCATTATGAATAATTAACCCTGTAATATTTAAATGCAAAAATGCTCACACTAAGTTTATTTTTACTATAATTTTACATCTATAAAGAGGAAATTCGTTTAAAACTAAAATGAAGTAATATATGAAAAAGTATAATTTATTGATGCTGATATGTTGTTTGCTATTTAGTATTGGGGTCTATGCACAACACAATAATTCTCATTCAGGACGATATAACAATGGCGAAATTGACTTTGAATTTGCATCTGAACTGGTGTATAGTGATGATGACGAGTTGCTTGGTGTTAAAGTTACAGTGACAAACATGGGCAGTTCTTCCATAAACCAAGATGTTTTGTTTCGAGTGCATATAAGTACGATGATTCCTGATGGGTCGCCAGAAAATTATAATGCTGAACAGCTATTAATACTATCCAGACACCCTTTACCAATTGGTGGTTCAGACGATATCTTTATTAATCTTGTTGATATTCATAGAAGCAGAGTTAATAAATATGACGTAATTACAATATGGCCTGTGGTTGCATCGAATCCGTGGGAGTAGTTTCGCTACTCCGCCTGCTTTGAAATTGGTATAAAAGAAAGGGTAAGTTACCTAAAACAAAAGAGGCTTCCAATTGGAAGCCTCTTTTGTTTTAGGTACTTCAATAGACAAATCGTCTATTGATTATTGACTGATTTTTATCTGGGTACGCGAGAACTTTTACCATTGTTTCGCTCCCAGAAAATTTTATCAGAACCATTGGTGTCACCATTCAGGTCGGCATCAGAAGGACGGTAATCATCAAAATTACCATTTCCGTTGCTCCAGAGGATTTTGTCACCACCATTGATATCGTAGCTTTGTATATCAGAATTTTGTCCCAAATCACCTGATAACATCACCCATACACCAGAAGTGAGTTGTTTTTGTCCTGTACCTGTTGCATCTCTATAAGAATCTTGCGCGGTAAAATCCACAACAATTTCTTTATTGCTAACATTAACAGGTTGAGCAGACATGACTCCCATGTGATTGCGATGTTCTACAACAACATAGAATGGTCCGGGATGTACGGTCTCAATCGGACAAGCTATGGGGAATTTGATTGTACCGTCTTTCATCAACAGACCTGCTGCTTGAGCTACCTCATCAGATTTCTGCGAGGCTGTTCTGAGTCCTACCAAAACCCAATCAACTTCGTCGCCGGTGTAGCTGGAGTTTGTAAAATTTAGACCTTCCGTACCAGCATAATTCCAGGGGGCTGTGGAGTATGGTTGTCCTGCGGGAGTTGGTTGTACAAGATTATTGATTGGTATTTGTCCAGGGAGTATCTTGCGATCTGCGCTGAGTGTAGTCGTCATCTGTCCTGTACCTGAATCATAAGGACCTTCAAGAATAGCGGTCAATTTGAGTTGATAACAAGGATCTGATTCATAAATAACTCTCCAGAAGTCAAGTTGTGGAGGCGTATTATTAACCTTATCAACTGCAACGTATTCGAGTTGTAGGTATGGATATTGAGCAGCATCAACGGTGCTTTGATTGAAAATATGGTCAGTAGCTGTCAATCCACTCATCAACAATGTTCGATTTCCATTGGCACTTATACCATACACATTGATATGCGCATCATCGTCTGTTTCTTTATTGGTAACATCCCAATGTACTGATCCCCATTCGCTGGCAGGTCCGATGATAGTAGAGAACATGCTACCATTTTCCCATGGGTCTTTAATTGAGAATATCGCCTCAATAATATCACCCTCGTTCGCTGCCATCTCTTCTTGTACAGTACCATCTTCCAAATCAACCAATCCAGCATAAGGCACACCACCGAGTGTAGCAGAGTTTTGTATATCTACCAAACCTAAATTCGCCAAGGCACTGAATAGGGCTGGACTAAAGGTCTCAGGTAAATAATCATTGAGACTGTAAATAAGCATATCATTCACATCGGTCAATGTTGGTAGTACATTGTTCAAGAAATTAATCAAGTTTTGCTGCCCTGCGGGTGTATCTGTCAAGAATGTAAAGGCAAGCTGACTCGGTTTACAGATATAAGAACCGTGTTCACCTACATTATTCGCTAAATCAACAGCAGTATTTATTATTGGGTCGTTATCTTCATCAAATAAGGCAATTGTAAAACCTTGCTTGTTAGCCTCACAACCCTCAACATCATATATTCTTGAACCGCCTACGGCATAATCAATTTTATCACTTGTCAATATACCGACATGAGCATTACTGACGACGACTTCTATTCCTCCACTGACAAATTCAAATTCACGAGTATCTTCATTATATACAAGCGTATTGCTATAACGGTCATCCATGAATTGGTAATGGTGAGATTGATTCCAGCCGGGATATTCTCCGCCGATATAAGTATAAGATAGTCCTTTCCAACCACCGGAGTTAGCTACCTGTCCGGGTGCAGCAACAACACGCCAGTAATATACGGTCTCATCAGTATAGCTGACCGGAGGTGCCCAACTTAAAGTGCCACCGGCTTGAGTAATACTGGTACTTTGTTTTAATGGACTATTGAATAATTCAGTCGTATCAATTTGTATAATATAACTTAAGGATTGATTAGCATAACGACTGTTGATTTCGGCTTGCAATAAGATATTAGTATCATCACCTTGTATAGAATAATTTGATGGACTAATCGGATTGACAATGTTATCATATACAAATAAATTTGTCATGCCAACATTGTTGCCTTCCGCATCAGGATTGGGCAATTCGACGACAATATCGTCAGAATCAACAATTACTCTAAAATCATTCATACCGGCTGCTGTTTCGATTGCCGGAATGGTGTAGGTCAGTTCTTGTTCAAATCCTGTGACAGTAATCATTTCATCGACAACTGTAAGGGTAGTGCCATCAGGTAAAATACGCTCAACCAAGAGTTTGAAAGGTTGACTTTCCGTTTTACCGAGATTATATACTGGAAATGTAAGTTCAATATCTTGATTGGACTCAGGAATAGTTGGGGCAAAATTAATCTCGTCATCCTGAACGATATAATCCGGTGCAGTTTCGGTATTGACTCTGACGGCTGGGTCGCCATTGAGTGTCATTTGTTGATACACGATGCGGTTATATACATTCAAATCGGTAGAGAGTGCTGTAATGGCTTCTCTCCAAATATCACCGATACCTTCTCCATAATTATCTTTAGATAATTTTTGATAAAACATATCACCAAATACATCTAATGCACCCAAGCTGGACAACCAAACGGTAGCAAGAAAAGCAATCGCACCTCTATCTTCAGCAAAGACGAATTGCTCGCTCATACCAAATGTTTTGGTGTGAATCTGTCCGCTATAACAACCGAGTGAGAAGAACACCGGATATTTATCGACATTATCGTATGCTTCGGGAGCATTGATGTTAAAATCAATATTATTGGGAGTAGAGTGACCAAAGAAGGTCATTAAAGAAGAACCACCACTGATGAGTGAATCTAATGTACGAGTAGCAGAGTTTGTACTTGGCACCGCACTGTTTTGGATGAAAGAGACAACATCTCCACCATAATATTCATCAGAAACTTGTGCTTCGTAATTTCCCAAATTATTAACAATTGTTGATTGAATATTAGGATCTCCACCACCGAGGTGAAGGACTCTTTTTCTCCATGCTTTGTCTTCTACGGTCTGGGGCAATGTGGCGTTCACATTTTCATAAGTCATGACCTTATCTAAGTATATTCTGATTTGGTCGGGATTGGTAGCAGGGAGTTTACCGAAAGAAAGTCTCGGCGCATCCGATTGTGTAGTTGCTGTTAGCAAAGCATCAGAAGGCTCGTGTCCGAAAGTAGTCGTAAAGGCAGGCTGTTTTGTCCAATTTCTACGTACAGAATAGTACGGACGAGATTTACCTATCATAAACATATATCGGGGTTTCGGAGTCCAGTTTGCCAACGAATAACCGGTCAGGTTTCTCACTGATTGAGAGTGGCGACTTATACCGTAAGCGAATTGGTCGTAAAGCTGCTCTGTCGTAATAATAACCGGTGTGTAGCCCGTTGAGGCACGATATGTTGCGTAATTCTGTACATAGTTGTTACCTGCGCCATCGTCCATCAAAAGAGGATTACTAATAATGATGTAATCACCTTGATTATTGGCTTTAGAAAAATCAACAAAGTTCATTTTATTTACTTCACTAATCGCGGTGTAATTATGATTTTGACTAACCAATATCAATTCGCGATTAGCAGTAGAAGGTGGTAAAGCGACTCTCACTGTACTACCATTCAAAGTAGTCGTAATACGTAAATTGTTGGTCAAATCATACAAAACCGGTACAGTACCGCCGTGATTAAAATTCGTAATTTCTAAGTATTTTTTGCTGGCTGGGTCAGCAGCTATATTAAATTTATAACTGGAGGCATTGCCAAAATTAAACTGACTTGGATAGGTCAACATAGCAAAAGAAACGGTATGTTGATCCGTAGTTCCTGCGTTACCATCAAGGTCAACGGTATTAGCACCATTTGATAGAAAACTTGTAGGAAAATCTTTTTCTACCTGACGCATTCTGTAATTATAATATGTCGTGGAATCAGCCACTGACAATAATGGATTATCATTTACTTCAATCTGAATGTTGTGATTAGCCCCTTCACCTTTTGAGGCAAATCTCATTCTCAATTCAGTATCCGGTCCACCTGTATATACATTGCTGACCGTCAGAGGAAGAGTCGTGTTTCTAGCGAGTTTAGTACCAAAGCCTTCACCCGCAGAAAATCTTGATTCTTGTAAACCACCAAAAGATTCTCCTTTATTATATTTTTTATTAGAATAATATAAAGCCTGATCCATGAAATAAGGCTCTGCCGTAGGTACACCTGCCAGATTGTTCGGAGTGTTTTGAAATTGGGTCGCACCACCTGCCCACGTCAGAAAGTAGGTCGTGGTATCTGTGAACATGCTATATTGAGGGTTAAAGTGATCGTCTTTCGATTTGTAAAGATGAACATCGAGATCACCTTTATTTCTCTCACCATAAAACTCTATATAATCGCTGCCTCCCATAGCACCGGTTGCACTTACATGGATAGGCACTTGGTTACCCATAGCGTACAATTGAAATTGACCGGAGCTAATCGAACCGAGCGGTACACCCGCGTCCGAAAGTGCTTGTTGCGAAATACGGTACATACCATCCGCAGTAACATAGAATTTATAATAGTCTTGACTATGGTTAATCCACTCATTTCCGTAAAGTGTCTGCCCATTGATAGTCATTTGAGCCTGTGAAGCACTCATTAGAAACAAAAAACTTAGAATAATGCTTGATAGCCTTTTCATAAAGTCGAGTTTTATTAATCAAAATTTATAATGAATATGGACTTTTATCTGGGAATTTGAAGTCCGTAAAATAATCGTACTAAAAAATAAAGTACATTAACAACGTTGTATATTTATGGGGTGCAGGACAAATTTTTAATTTTATTTTGAAATGCCACTGTACTGACGACTTTAGCCGTCAAGTGGCTCGGCACTTTCCCGCGACGGCTAAAGT
>ENA-ORXR01002081-ORXR01002081.1-marine-metagenome-genome-assembly--contig:-NODE-2081-length-19692-cov-5.449452_pt1 | contig 19692 bp, 20 predicted proteins | sample MGYA00237866_ERZ511479 | MGnify/ENA metagenome assembly ERZ511479 | reverse complement strand
AGTCTGATTCACTATGTCTCCAGCAGCAACCCGTTCCCTGGAGACAATCGATGAACGCATCCGTAGTTGATTTCAAATCCTCGCTGAGAAGCGCGCAATAAGCCTTCGATCAATGGCGTAATCACCGCACGCAACGTGGACCTACACCCGATTGGGTTACTGCATATTCGTCTTTTGTTGATTCATAGAATTTCTATAAACCGTATTTCCGGTTTATAATAGCTCTACGAACCAAAATAATGGTTTCTTTCAGTAAAGGACTCTGAAAATTTAACCCCGTCAGATGACGAATTGTTCGCCATCGTGGCGCGCTCGTTGGACGGACTTGCCTTGTCGGATCTGGAAGACGAACTTGGTGATCGTATTTCTCGACGAGCTTTGCAGCGACGACTGGCAAGCTTGGTTGATTCTATTTTTTTCACAGACGTGGCAGCAGACGCTGGGCGCGTTATTCCGTCCCGAACGATTTTGTAAGCGCTCTTTCTGATGAGGAGCAGTCGCTTTCTATAAGAAGCCGAGCAATGCTGAGGCGGCTAGAGGTGCCTGTCTCTAAGCGAACGATTGCACGCTACCGATCAGACTATCTCAGCGCTTATGTGCCAGGTGAAACGAAGTGGTTCACTGAAGATGAACGACAATACCTGCATCGGCTCGGCACGGTCATCGAATCGGTTCAGCTGGCCGGAACGTATGCAAGACGAGTCGTCGATCGCTTGTTGATCGACCTATCCTGGAACTCGAGCAGGCTTGAAGGCAACACATACTCGCTGTTGGACATGCGTCGCTTGATAGCGCTGAACGTCGAGGCTGAAGGGTACGATCCGCGCGAAGCGCGGATGATTCGTAATCATCGGGACGCCATAGAGTTTCTCATCGAAAACGTCATGGAAACTGGTTTTGATCGTCTGACTATTCTGAACCTTCACGCTCTACTGGCCAACGAGCTTCTGCCTGACCCTTTGTCACCAGGGCGTCTTCGCAGAATTGCAGTAGGGATCGGTGGTTCTACCTATCGACCATGCGATTCTCCACAGATCATCGAGGCTGATTTCGATGCGTTGTTGGCGCGGCTCGCAGCGATCGGAGATCCTTTCGAGCGATCCTTGGTTGCACTCGCTCAACTTCCCTATCTACAACCTTTTGACGACGTTAACGAGCGTTTGTCGCGGCTTGCAGCGAACCTGCCAATGATCCGCGACAACCTTGTGCCTATTTCATTTGTCGGTGTTCCGAGAGAGCTGTACACAAAGGCATTGCTTGCGGTTTACGAACTGGAGGATCACGTCATGCTTAAAGAGCTATACATAAGCGCATATCAGCGCTCCGCTGAACAATACGCAGAGGTTCGTCAGACCCTGGGCCAACCTGATCCTTTTCGTTTACGCTACATCGATAAAATTGTTTCATTGATTGGCGATACCGTGCGTGAGGGCACAAGCTTAAGCGACGCTATCAAGTGTTCAGAACGTTGGGCTAACGAAAAAGCGACAAGCCAGGATCATGAGCGCTTTCGCGAGATAGTCGAGATGGAATTGCTGGGGCTTAACGAGGGTAACTTCGCACGGTTTGGATCGCGTCCATCGGAATTTCAACGTTGGCAGACACAAAAGTAGACTTCAATCAGAATATTTGAATATAGATTCCATACATTACTAGCCGACTTGACTTCCAAGGTAGAAGCCAATAATCAAAAAGTGTAATGAAGAAGATGCATTACGGAGTTGGTACCATAGCGAAAACCCCGAGGGTTTTGATGCTGTTGGCAGCGAGCTGATGGTCGACGTTATGGGCGAACCTGCTTCAGCCACCGTAGTCAATCCTGATCTGTATGATCCAAAGTACGAACTAGTGCGAGCCTAATGAACTGGTTCTGTATAAACCCCTTCGATGAATTCACTGTCGACTAGGGGCTAGCACTTCATACGCAAACCTTGTTTATCAAACAGTGGCGCAACGCTAACGTGCGCCAAATAGTGGTTTCCTGCAATATTAACTTCGACGCGCATACCGGATTCGAGCTGCTCAGACACTTGGGCCAATGCGATAGGTCTATTCACTCGATAGCCAAATGCACAAGACGTTGTTTTTCCTATGATTTCACCGTTGTGGATCACCGGCTCATAGCCAAGAGGAATTGCAAATTCATTATCAAACTTCAGTGAAACAATTTGTTGAGACAACGGTTGGCCTGATTTTTTGATCAACTCGCTGAACCCGATGAATCCGCCTGAATTACGAGTAAATGCTTGCAGTCCTGCGTCAATAGGGGAAACATCTGAATCCAATTCATGTCCCATGGCGCGAAAACCTTTTTCTATTCGCATGGATGTTTGCGCAAATAGACCGGCAGGCTTCACACCGGCTGTCGTCAGAGCCTTGTATAAGGTATTGGCATGCGAAGTTGCGCAGGTAATCTCCCAGCCAGCTTCACCAACATACGATAAACGAGCTGCCCTGACGTTAATGCCAGCTATAGTGGTTTCTACATGTTTGAAATAGCCCAACGTCTCAAGGTTTGCATCTAGTGAAGCGATGATGGCTGCAGTAGCGGGTCCCATCACTGCCAATACAGCGTGTTCCTCAGTGACATCAGTGATTGTTACGTCGTAGCTTATTGCATCAGCATCACCTGATACCGCTCGAGAAAACCAGGCCATATCTTTTTTGATGGCTTGAGTACCTACGAATAAACGGTAGTGATATTTGCTAATGCGTTGTGCGGTCAGGTCGCTTTCAAACGTGCCTCTCTCATTAAGCACTGCACTATAGATTACAGAGCCTGGTTCACGATCCAGATAACCCGCGCAGGTCTTGAGTAAAAAAGCTTCTGCGTCCGGACCGATTACCTCTAATTTCCCAAACGAAGATAGATCAAATACTGCGGCATCGTGATGGGCCGACATTACCTCTGCTCGTACGTTTTCAAACCAATCGGGTTTTTCAAATGTGTGTCGCGGAGGCTTCGCTGCATTGAAGTAGAGAGGGCGTTCCCAACCAAAGAACTGACCGGTAAAGGCGGAAGCTTTTTCAAATTCTTTTTGCAGCGGTAGCTGCCTGAGATTTCTTGCCGTTTTAAGCTGCCTGGCAGGGTAGGCAATATCATAATGTGTGCCTAGTATCTCAGGACATCGCGCCATCAAATGATCCACGGAATTAAACACGGGGGCAAATCGTTTAGCATCTGCCTCACTCAGATCATAGGCTGGTGCGCCTTGAACGATGCAATGCGCAAGGTTCATCCCTGCGCCCCCACCTGATGCCAACCCCACCGAATTCATACCACAACCCAGGAAAAGACCACGTGTCTCCGCAGTCTCACCAAGCATGAACGTACCATCAGGTGTAAAGCTCTCTGGGCCATTGAGCAGCATCTTGACCTCAGCATTTTCAAGTACCGGCAAACGGTGTAAAGCATGTTCCATCATTGGCTGAAAATGATCCCAATCTTCTGGTAACAAGCCAAATTCAAAATTGGCGTCTAAAACGCCTGGTTTGATCGGCTTGCCCATTGGCTCAAAACAACCGACCAGCAAACCACCGGAATCGTCGCGGATGTAGAGCTTGTTATCGTGATCGGATAAGGTTGGCGTGTTTCCCATTATGCCGTCAATGGGCTTTGTCAATAAATAGAAATGCTCACATGCAAGTACAGGAACCTCGGCACCTGCCAGTGCAGCCACTTCTTGCGACCATAACCCCGCACACAATGCAATTGCATCACATTGAATTGTGCCTTGAGTTGTTTCTATACCACGCACGCGGCCATTTTCAGTTATAACACCGGAAACACCGATATCTTCAAATAGTGTCGCTCCTGCTGCTTTGGCAGCTTTAATGAGTGCAGCGCATACATCGCTGGGCGATACCCGTCCGTCGTCGGGTGACCAGACAGCTCCAATGACATCTTCACTATTCATCAATGGCCAACGCTCGCGTGCTTCACCAGCAGAAATAGATGTTGCTGCGATGCCGTAAGCCTGAGCGAGCGCTTCCTGCCTCTTGATATGAATCAGGCGATCTTGGTTGGTGGCAATTGACAGTGAGCCCTTTTGAATCCATCCAACCGACTGTCCAGTCTCTTGTTCCAGCTGACTGTACAAGTCAACTGAGTATTGAATCATTTTAGTGAGATTGCGCGAGTGCCTTAACGCACGAACTTGAGCTGCGGAGTGCCATGTAGTGCCTGAGGTTAATTTATTCCGTTCCACCAATATGGCATCCGTGACACCCAATTTTGACAAATGATAGAGGGTAGAGCACCCCATGATGCCTCCGCCAATTACTACGACCGATGCGTGTGATGGAAGTGCACTGGACATACGGTTGTATCCGATACTCAATTGCTTATTGAAACATACGATTCAAGTCTTGATAACGTATAACATAATTGAAACACTGCAGTTCATGCAAAAGACCGTTACACCCATCAGTGTGCAGGCTTCTATAGCCGAGAATTACGGTGAATTGAGTGTCGCTCTGAAGATGGCGGCAGGCTTCGCTGTAAAAAACAGTGTTGAGATTGCCTCGCAATCCTTTCAATTAGTTGTCGCCGAAATTGAGTTATCGCCATCCAGCTTTTCAAGACTGGCCAGAGCTACCAGCTATCAGGATTATGATCAATTGTGTGAGCATGCACGTGAAGAATTAGCCAGCAGTACCAATTGACACACCACCAAAGCCCAGTAGCTGCATGATAATGCAGAAGCGCCATGCTTGCCTCGTCAGGTTAATGCTTGTGTCAGCAATATACAGTCTCTGTTGAGCGATATAAGCGATTCTGTAACCGAGAGCCCGCAGCTTTTTTATCTTATGCAGCCATTACTGAAAAAGCTTCACTACGAAAACTCTTCAGTGTCAGGTAAGATTGAGAAATGTATTAATAGTCGTAATTCGAAGTAAGGGGCGGGAACTGAAGCGTAATCCATGCTAGGTTGCTTTGCATAGTAAAAATATAAATATCTAACAAAAATATCTAACAACTAGAGGAGAATGATGATGATACAAAAAATCACTATGGCTGTAATGGTTGCAACCACGCTAAGCGGAATGTCCTCTGCGGCTCACGCTGCCTGCACCAATGAAGTGTGGAATAAAGTCATGACACGCGGCAAAATTGTCGTTGGTGTAAAAGCGGATTACAAGCCATGGGGTTTCAGAAACACTGACGGGAGCATCGTTGGTATGGAGATCGATGTTGCACAAGCAGCGGCAGACGCGATGGGTGTCGAGCTTGAAACGGTCGCAGTACAATCTTCAAACCGTATGCAGTTTCTGGAGCAGGGTAAAATTGACATGATGATAGCGACAATGTCTGACCGTGCTGACAGACGTGAAATCGTTGGCATTACGCAGCCTAATTACTACACCTCTGGCACTAATATCATGGCACCAAAAGCCTTGGAATTCAAAAGTTGGGACGATCTGAAGGGCAAGCCGGTTTGCGGTAAGCAAGGTGCGTTTTACAACGAAGTTGTCACAGAGCGTTATGGCGTAGAGATTGTTGCATTTACAGGTAATGCAGAGGCCAAGCAGGCACTTCGTGATAGAAAGTGTGTTGCCTGGGTTTATGATGATTCTTCAATCGGATCTGACCTCTCATCGGGAGATTTTGAGGAATTCGAAATGCCATTGGCTTCAGAAGATGACAACCCTTGGGCACTGGCCGTTCCATTAGCTGAGAAAGACTGTGTATTTGGACACTTTATGTCTGGCCTCACATTCAATATGCACCAGTCTGGAGAATTGATTGAGCTGGAAGCTAAATGGGGTATCAAGCCCACAGCCTATCTGGCAGATAAAAATGCTGCTTATAGTGATTGGTTAGCAGAGTAAAATTAAAAAATAGCATCAGAGGCCCTAATAGCCCGGACTATTCATGAATGCGCAAGGTCGCCGCACCGAATGCATTCACCGAACTCTTTTCCTGTAGCGAATTCTTCGACAGAGCGGATCACAGAGTTTGTTTCCGACGGAGTAGGAGTCGCTGCAGGGAAAGGGGCGAGGAGGGATAGAGTGATTTCATGAATATTCCGGGTTAAACACCTCTGATTTGTTGAATTGACACAGTTCCCCAGCGCAGGCGACATCTTCCCATGCTTGAAGTTTTTACCGAGTACTTCAGACAATTGGCCGACGATTATCCGCGCTGGAATTTTATTTTTTTTCATGAGCCCAGGCAATGGGCAAGAATCGTCAAAGGGTTTCAGCACACCATTGTACTGTCGGTTGCTTGTGTCATATTTTCTGTGATTATTGGTGTAGTTGGTGCTTGGATGCAAAATTCGCCGTCGGTCTGGATTCGTCGTTTTGTGCAAGGGTATATTCAGTTTTTCCGCAACACGCCACCCTTTGTGCAGCTGCTGTTTTTCTATTTTGCGCTCGGGCAATTTACACCATCTGTGGTGGGTTCTGATGGATGGACTGAAGTTCCTCTCATTTCTAACATCGGTTGGGCGATAATTTCCTTGTCCTTTTTCGCAGGTGCGTTTAATGTCGAAATCTTTCGCTCAGGCATTGAGGCTGTACCGGAATCCACGACAGAAGCCGCGAGTGCCTTGGGCTTTTCGCGTTTTCAAACGTATACGGAAATCGTGTTGCCGCTGGCCTTCAGAGTTTCGCTCCCGGCCTTGAATAATAATTTGGTCAATCTGGTGAAAACGACCACTCAGGCTATCGCTATTGCTGTACCAGAACTCCTGTATCAATGTGTGAGTATCTGGAGCGACTATCCAAGCGCTCAATATCCCACCATGTTGTTGCTCTTCTTTTCATTCATATTTCTGGTTGGCATCCTTGTGTTCGGTATGCATCGCTGGGAAAAGGCAATGCGCATTCCCGGTTACGGAGGCTAAGCGATGTTTAGCAAAAGCAAGATTCCGGGAGTAGACACGCAAGGGCAAACTGGTTTTGCCGTGTTGAAACCATTTGCTGCAAAGGCTGCCGGCGCGCCCGAGGACCTTTTATTCTCACGTTGGTTGGCATCGACCCCAATTTGGGCATGGATGCTTGCGGCGGCACTTGTTATTGTCTGGCCTGTTGTCGGACACGCCGCAAGTTCTTGCACCATGACCAGTGCTTTTCAGGCATTGCTACGATGGATCCCGTTCATTGTTACAGGTGGATTCTTTTTTAATATCATTATCTCGTTTTTCGCTATGTTAATCGGCACCCTATTAGGTGTCTTATTGGGCCTGATGCAAATTTCACCAAACGTTTTAGTACGCTTGCCAGCTCAAGTTATAACGCAGACATTCAGAAACTCACCTTGGTTGGTTTTACTGTTTATCGTTTTACTCGCACTACCTTACGAAATAGAATTCGGTGAGAGCGTCATCCGTATCCCTGACTGGGTCAAAGCCGTTTTTGGTTTGTGTCTTCCCATTATGGCGAATATTGCAGAGGTGGTTAGGGGTGCCATTAATTCTGTGCCAAGTGGTCAATGGGAGGCGGCTGAGTCATTGGCCTACACGCGTCATCAAACATTGTGGCAAATCATATTGCCGCAGTGCTTCAAGCGCATGATCCCGCCCTGGATGAATTGGTATGCCATTTTGACGATGGCGACTCCACTATGTTCTTTGCTGGGCGTTGAAGAGCTAATAACACTTAGCAGACAAGCGATAGAAGCTGAAAACAATCGGCCAGAACTACTGGTGCCTTTTTACGGTTTTGCCTTGCTTATCTTTTTCGCCTATTGCTACCCGATCGCTCGCGCAACCATTGCGCTAGAGCGTCGCTTTGCGGTCAAACTATAGAGCCTAACCATGTCTAATACCGAATGGACAGAAGCCCAACCTATTGTTTCCATAAAGGATGTACATAAATCCTTTGGCACTCTGGAGGTGCTCAAGGGCATTTCCATGGATGTGATGAAAGGCGAGGTCATTTGCATCATTGGCCCATCAGGGTCTGGCAAGTCCACGTTGATTCGTTGCATCAATGCACTCAACGATATTCAATCTGGCTCAATACAGGTCGAAGGGCTTGAGGTCAACGATAAGGACTTGAACAAGCTTGAACTACGCAAGAAGGTTGGGATGGTGTTTCAGCAATACAATCTGTTCCCCCATAAGACAGCACTAGAGAACATCATGATGGCACCAATTAAAGTGCTTAAGCAAGATCGCGCTAATGTTGAAACCCGGGCTAGAGAGCTCATAGCCAAGGTTCGATTAAAGGGAAAGGAAGATGCCTACCCGGGCGAGCTTTCAGGCGGCCAGCAACAACGCGTTGCCATTGCACGCTCTTTGGCTATGAATCCGGATATCATGTTATTCGACGAGGTGACAGCCGCGCTAGACCCTGAAACAGTCAAGGAGGTACTGGTAACGATCAAAGACTTGGCCGAAGATGGTATGACCTGTATTCTAGTGACCCACGAGATGGGTTTCGCAAAAGAGATTGCCGATCATATCTATTTTACTGATCGTGGCGTGATTGTTGAGCATGGATCGCCTGCCACATTCTTTGAAATGGCAGAAGATCCCAGGACTCGGGAATTTTTGAGTCAGATTTTATAGGTGAATTTCACGTGCAAGACAATGTTAATTCGTAACGTCGCATTGAGTCTGCGGCGTGTACGCTCGTGTTGTTTGTTGCGTCAAGTCCCATGGAGGCGTGCAGCGTACTGAACCGACAGGTGTTTGGGAAACAGATATATTCGAAAAACTATAATGTTAAGAGACTTAAAAATAGTTGGATTTATAGCAACTTCCAAACCCGAAGCCTCGAAGAATTTCTATAAGGATCTTCCTGGGTTGACTCTGGTTGAGTAAACACCCTATGCAATTTTTTTTCAAGTCAATAGTAGCGGTGCTCAAGGCAATTCGTCCATTGGCAATTGCCACTCCAAGTACCACACCTTTGTAGCCAGCACCGATATCTGCAGTACTTTTCATTTTGTCACCACCTGAGCGTAATGTTTGAAAGTCCTGGTATATTTGAAGCGCACTTCCGGTAAAATACAAAATACCCAGGCCGCGTGCAGTGAGGTTACCAACTTTTGCTCGTGTTGATAGCTCGGGAGCTGATGTTGCATTGCGCCTGTCAGGCAATGCTTGTTGTACATCATCAATATTACGGCTGACATCGTTTTAAATAGCGGGTACATCAGCAATACTCCATCCGGATTGATTGGTCTCGAAAATCTGACCAATTTGTCTTGCGTAATCAGCTTCCAATTTTTGCGGTAGTTGCACGCCGTACACTTCTCCTTTGTAGCCGGTAACATCATGTAAGGATATTTTGTTACCACCGAAAATCGTAAGCTTTGTATCAATAAAATTTGAAACATCTTTCGAGCCCACTTGTATCACATGGACCAAGCTGTTGGGTTCAGTTACAGAGCTATGAAACACGATGATGATCCCGCCAACCTCATCGTTGATTTCATTGAGAACAAGGTGGCGCACAAGTTGAATCGCTATTTACCACGTAATGAGGTGATCTCATGGTAGAACTCTCTTCGTTTCATGTTGAGCGTTCTGCTCGACGAGGCAATTCCTGCATAGGCAGGCGTAGCCATTGAGTACAAAACTTCTATGACTAACCGTCGGTGTTAAAGCGCAGCGCGTGACATTAAAGAAGGTAGGCATAATCGAAGAGATCAAGCGCCACGCGGAGGAGAGTGGGCCTGAGGTTCATGAGCTTGGGCTGGTATCTCAGCTTCGCTGCAACGGTTCTGTCCTTCGCACCTCATAAAGAATTGCGCCGCTTTGAGCGGCTCACCAAGAGATTACCTCGGCTTTGGCGGAGTGATCCTCATTTATTTTCTTTGAACACATATACTCCTCGTTCCATTCTCCCAACCAGCCAACCATGCGACTACGCTCGGCGGTTGCCAGTGCCTTGTCTGATTCCAACGGCAAAACGATAGTGCCCTCAGGAGCCTCGACTTCCAGTTTTATAGCCTGAGTGCCCGCGCCATCAAAGCGTAAAATCATTAACGCCCGCTGATCAGTTATGGGTGGGTTCGGAAAATCAAGTGGTCGGCGCTCGAAGTTATCCCATAATGATTTTCCACCGACATACATGGAGCTTTCATAGGGGGTATCAATGAAAACGCGTACAAATGGGTCCCATGAATGCGTACCTTCTATCGGCAGCGCCATAAGCACAGTGCTGTTCTCTTGTATGTTGTTGCCGATTTCAAACCCGTTTTCGTTCCGCTCAACCTCGCGCCACGAAAGCCCATTTTCATCAACAGTATTAATGTCGGGTATCGATCCGAGCGAAGTGGTTTGCGCGATCTGATCGGCAAGTGAAGAATCAATGGCTGAAGACACAAGCATTTTTTCGACAGGTTTTTTAATTCTTCTGCTCCATTGATTATCTTCTGTCAATGATTGTAGTCGCTGCTGCATGTCACTGAGTACTTCTACATAGGCTGGATCGTCATGCAACGTTTGCATTTCGTTAGGATCGCTCTGTAAATCGTACAGTTCGATGTGACCTGCGCTTTTTAGTGACTCTATATATTTGTATCGATCGGTTCGCAAGCCAACTTGCCATTTAGGATATACCATGAACAATTCGTCACGCCAGTCTCGCCGCTTGTCATCTTCAGAGATCTCAGGATCTATAAGTCCTCGAAGGCTGCGTCCGGTCATATAGTCGGGTATGGAAACTTGGGCATAATCCAGAGCGGTAGGGGCGATATCAAGTGTGCTAACCAAACCGTCGAAACGGTACCCTCGATCTTGCTGGCCGGGGAAATCGATAAGAAATGGAACCCTTATCGGCTCTTCGTAGATCATGTGCTTTTCGGTCAGACCGTGCTCACCCAGTGTATATCCGTTGTCACTCGTGTAGATGAAAAGCGTGTTATCAGTTTTTTTGCGGTGGGCGATGGCAGAGCGTAGTGTACGTACCGAATCATCCAGACCAAGAATGGCCCGGAAGTGTTTTTTGATGTAAATGTCCCACTTTCCTTTGAAGCACTTCAGTCCGCAAGGAAAATTACTAATACCTAACCAATTTTTTATTGTCTGATCTTTCCCAGAGACACTAAAGTCTTCGTCGTAACTGTCTGGCTTGGGTATTTCTACATCAGCATACTCATTGTCGTAGCGTTTAGGGTGCTCAAATTGCAGATGTGGTGCTTTGAGACCTACCATCAAGAAAACAGGTTTATTGGATTCTGCCTGACTTTGCATGAACTCGTCGGCGCGTGCGCTCAGTATGTCGTCAGCGTATCCGGTAAACTGCTGTGGAACGCCATTAATGTGCACGACAGGGTCAAACATTTCGCCCAGCCAATCAAAGCTTTCCCAATGGTCAAAGCCTTTTTTGGGCTCAGAACCATCGCCTAGATGCCACTTTCCGATGTAAGCTGTCGTATATCCTGCAGCTTGGAGATCCTCTGCGAAGGTTCTTTGCGTCTGCAGGAAAGAATTGTTTCGCCAAGCGATTCGAGGCGCACTAGCCAAGTGTGGTTCGCGACCTGTAAGAATTGCAGCACGAGAAGGCGAGCAGACAGCCAGAGGTACAAACGCGTTCTCCATCAAGGCAGCTTCCGTTGCAAACTGGTCAATACTGGGTGTTCGCACGAATGGATGACCCTCTCCGCTCATGATATCCCAGCGCATATCGTCTGCAACAACAACGACAATGTCTGGTCTGTTGTCAACCGTAGTGGGTGTTGCAGCTTCTAGGCCGCCAACCGGAACTTCCTCTGAAACTGAAGAAGAGGTGGTGTCTTGAGTGTCAGCCTGTGGTAGTCGGTTGTCAGTGCAGGATGTTACCGAAATACATGCAGTTACCGCAGCAACAGATAAGTTAAGCGTGCGCAATACGTTTTTCATTAGCATGGATTGGCAAGAGTAATTGCAAATAGATCAAGTTCGGGATCAATGCAGGACATCCAAGCAAATGTTGTACCCACCGTCAATACGGGTGAATGGAGAGCACCAACACCCGCGAATCCGTCGCAGTAAAGTCACCCGTTACGGTGTGAAGCTACATGCAATGTGAATCTATGGCTGCCGAGAGCCGATTTATGAAGTGAATGACCTATTTTGTAAAATGAATGCCGTGCAGGGAGGCGATGGCATGATCTAGATCGAAAACTGGCTCGAGCAGCACGAAAAAAAATGGGAAGGGATGGCCTTAGCGCTGAAAAGTCGTCACTCACGGGATATCAAGATGACACTGACACCCTTGGTCAGTCGGCGAACAGGCAAGGCGTTACATGATATAGCAGCCGAAAGAATCGAAGATGCAGTAGAGTTGGGCCCATCCTTTACACAACGAACAAAAGCCACCGCTGTTAACCTATAAAAATACATCTCCCGGTATACATAAAAGGCGTATGTAATTGACGAACGCATTTTAGGCAGTAAGGCAAAACGACAAAATATGTACAGCGTCGAGCGCTTACGGATAAAGAAGTGGGATGACTTGACGTCCATTACGTCGATAATGCTCAAAATCCGAATCGAGTGTGAATACACGACACTCAAAATACTGTTCAGAAAGCCTAACCATACAAGCGTTTGCCAATGACATGGGCGTGTCTACATAGCGCTTCATCAGTGAGTGAATGACTGATGCTTCTTCTTGCAGCTCCATACCTATTTTCAAATTACCGTCATTTAATTTTTGAATAAACCCACATGGGTTGCCGCCATTTGCTGAATCAAAAATTTTGCTTCACTGATTACCGGCTCATATGTCACGAGAGGCGGTACTAAGGAACTCATTTTCTCTACGGCCCAACTGTGCCATCGATCTCTGCGGTTCAGGTATGCGACCAGGGGGCCTGTATCGATAAGGACTTGCACTACTCGCCAAATCCATTCAAATGGCTGGAGTTCGTCGATAGATCGTCGGGTTTCTTGATACTTACACAAAGGTCTGCAAACGCGTCGTGGCAACTCTTGCTCCCAGTTCCATCGCTGGCTTGCTGAAGTACTTCGCGAACGATTTCAGACTGAGGGCGGCACATCTCGATAGAACGGTTAGACAGCCAGATTGCCAACGTCTCTGGTAGCTTCACGGTGATAGTTTTCAAGAGTATCTCCTCGCACACACTAAATAGTGATGGAACTGCTGGATTGCCAAAAATGCAATACCGAAATAACATTGAGCCACTCGGGGTGAGCGACGTGTCGTTGCGAAGAGTTCGGCTGGATCTGTTTGGCATGCCCACAAGGCTGCAAAGCGTGTTTGCAGTCGAATTCGATTGGATTGGATTGGATTGGCACAGATAGCCTCATCGGGATTACCGTGGTCGTCGATATAAATCTCAATATTTTAGAGACCGAATTGAATTAAAACCACTCAAGAGCACAGTGAGCGTTTGACAGCAAAAGATGCTGATCTGGTTACCGGTGTGTTCTCGATACATGAAAGCAAAGGCAAGACACGGTTAGTGCCCTTTGGTGGGGACCTTGCCACCAAACTGTGCAGCTACGTAAAACAAAACGAATCCATTATATTGGACAACAACAGTTTTCGGGTCAGACGTGACGGAAGCCGAGTACCTGTTGACATAATACTGAAAGAGGTTCGCAAACTTTTCCGGCGCACGGGTTTAAAGCCCCCCAGAGGAAGAACGGGGCCACGCCCATATGACAGACACACTTATGCTGTGCACCGGTTGACGCAGTGGTATGAGCAGGACATTGATATTCATGCTCGTCTGTCATGGCTTTCTGCCTACATGGGCTATGACAACATATTGGGTACAGAGGTATACCTACACGCAATCCCCGAGTTATTGCAGGTCGCAAGTGATCGATTTGCGCGCCGCGTTCAGATGGGAGGAAGTGGTCGATGAACAGAAAAGCCAAGAAAAACGCTCTACCCGGATTTGTTGAGTCCTATTTCCATGAGCATTTGCGTCGCGTATGTGGCGCTAGTCCTCACACCATCCAAGCATATCGTGACACGCTGCGACTTTTATTCGTTTATGTCTCCGACAACAACCCATGCGCTGTGGCTGAGATCAGAACGACAGATCTTGATGTCAATCAAATCAAAAGTTTTCTGAGTCACATTGAATCGCAACGTGCGAATAAAGTGGTGAGCAGAAATTGTCGTCTGGCTGCCATCCGCGGATTTTGCAAACATCTGCTGCGCGGCGATCCAGAGCACGCAGAGCAGTACCACAAGGTTTTATCTATATCTTCGCAAAAAGACCCGGTATGCAACAGCATCCTACCTCGAGCCTGAGGATGTGCGTCTCATTCTGAGCCAACCAGATCGCAGAACTGTTTTAGGCCGTCGTAACCATGCATTGTTACTGTTCATGTACAACACAGGGGCTCGCGTTAGCGAAGCGCAGTCGGTCCTTACAGGAGATCTTCAATTAACACGAGCCACCCAAGTACGGTTACATGGTAAAGGAAATAAGGATAGGTTGTGTCCCTTGTGGCCAGAAACAGTCAAGGTATTGAGATCCCTGGAGCCTGAACGTTTAGGTGGGCCTAATGATGTCCTGTTTCTCAACGCTCGAGGACAACCCTTGTCCCGCGATGGCGTCGCCTACATTCTGGGCCAATGCGCCATTGCAGCAAGTAAAAAACGGCCATCACTCAAACCCAGGTTAATAACACCTCATGCGCTAAGACACAGTTGTGCAGTCGCGCTTCTTCAATCAGGTGTAGATATTACCGTCATCCGTGATTACCTGCGCCAGTGTCAGTACCACCAGCAGGTACGTTACGACAAACCTGAAAATGAAGCGAGATGCGTGGGAGTTGTTCTGGGAAACAGCAGGGATAGAACCTGCAAAATCAACTGCATGGAGCTTGAAACCTGATGTTCTGTCAATTCTTGAATCGTTGTGAGAAGGTTTTATCTTGGAGTTTATACATCAATTACATCGCAATGCACGGCTTCTTTCTGAACAACTCGGGATAAAAAACGACTCTAGATAGTGAGCATTACAAAGGCATCTTTCAAATTCATGACCGATCACATGGTTGGAGCTGAGTGCGTCGCTCATTAATAACGGTGGTGCTCGACTTTGGTCGCGCACACGCAGAATCTCTTGCATGAATTCCCCGGCATGGCCCACATTGGTCTGGAATAGCACCAAGGGGCGCATCTGATAACTGATGGCCAGTACCGCTGAGGTATAGATGCCACTTCGCAGTCGTTCACGCCCATCGCGCCCTTTCTTTGATATCGGTTGCTGGCCCAGAATCCGATTGGTGGTGTCGTCCAGATAGAACAACGAGGCATTGGCAGCCTCACGCTTGATGGCCTTGAATATCGGATGTAGCGCATCGGCAAGCTTCTCGCACTGATCAAAGATCGTGGAGGCGGCTATTGGCTCTCCAAGAAGACCATTGACGTGCGCCTGACGATAATAAGGACTGTCGGCAAAGTACTTGTTGATACCTATCACCGTTCTAGCCGAGTATCCATTCTGCTGATCCCGTGGCCCATCGGGCAGCACATGCTCAGGCAGATCGGCGCTGAAGATTTCACCACAGCCATTACATCGCATGCTCTCTGCGATATGTTTGTGGCAACCGAGCGGCGCATGGCCGCTCACTCGGACCAGCCCCGCCGGGGTGTATTTGTACACCTTGCCTGCATGACACTGCGGACAGTGATCCCCTTTGCTCATACCGATCAAAGGATGGTGGTGAATCTGGGGTTTTCGCACAGACGTCTTTTTCGCCTTGTTGCGAGTGATTTTTTTCTGTCACTGGCAGCTTCTGCACGACTCTCTTTCTCGGCACTATTGCTCTCAGATGATGGCTTGTCATCATCACCGGGAAGCAGGTCGCGCAGCTTCTCCGATGAGCGCACCATACCCAACAGCTTTTTGAGCTTATGAACACTCAGACTATTCGCCTCAAGCCGCTCCTGCATGTTGGCCAGCATCGTGACGGCACCGAGCAGCAACTCATGGTCCGCTGAACTGAGCGCCAGGTTGTGAGTCCTGGCCTGTTCGATGCGTTCAATCAGCGCCTACAGCTCGCTTTCGGACAGATCGACGAATCGGGTGCTGGTACCCTGCTCAGCGGGTGCTGGTTTTGCCTGTTCGTTGTGTGGCGTGTCCACTGTCATGGCTGATGGGTGTTGCAGTTCCATGGCTGGCTATAAGCTGTTGCTGCTAATCGTAGTTGATCGTGGTGTATGTGCAAGTGGTGCTGGCACCGTAGTGGATGAGCGCGCTGTGTGCTCCGACGGTGTCTGCCGATTGCCGCCACTGAGAATGATGCGCATTTGACGCGCACTGGCGGCCGATACAGCACGTTGCCCATCGGGCCAACCGCTTAACTTGCCCTTGCTGAGTCGCTTGGTCATAAGCCAGTAACCGCTTTGAGAAGGTGCTACATAAGAGACTGGAGCGTTTTGGTCTTTTGTTGGAGCCGTCGAGAACGCGACTGATCCGATTCGGTCGATTTGCGGAGCGTGATTGTGCGCGTCACAATGAAAAGCTGGAGACGCTGTATTTTCTGGGATTCAGGTTGTACTGTTCAACGACAAAGACGGGGCGTTTCAAGTTAGGATTCCTAACTGAGCGCACACGGCTGAATCGGTTTTTGAACAGGATGAAGTTTAATAAGCGAAAGTGGCGGCATCTGCCGTTGCGCGAACAGGTAAAATTGATCAACCAACGGTTATCTGGTCACTTCAACTATTGCGGCATCATCAGCAACTATCCGGCCTTGAATCGTGTTTACTACAAAAAGTCGAAGTACTGGCGTACGGTATTAAGCTCGCGGAGTCAGCGAGGCCGAATGAACTGGGAGAAATACCGTAAGGTGCTTAGTTCATACCCGCTGCGAACACCTGGGATCAGATTCAAGTTTGATGATCTGGATCATTTGTCGTTTCTGTAAATCTGCAATCGAAGAGCCCATTGCGGGAAATCTGCTCGGTGGGTTCTGTGGGGGCGCTAGGGTGCAAGCTTCTGAGCTCTCGGACTTGGTGATCTCAATAGAATTTTTAATTAGTGCTTGCGTGGAAATACAGTCTGACTGTATAGTTGGTAAAATATGTTACCGGTAACATAAAGTCGAGGGTAAGTACCTATCCCTGACTTTTTATTAAGCGAAGCAGATACATACCATGCCGAAAATCAAGCTGGATAATCTAACCAAGCGTTATGGGAACATTGAAGTTCTTCATGGCATTAGTTTAGAAATGGAAGACGCCGAATTCACCGTTCTCGTTGGGCCTTCTGGTTGTGGCAAGTCCACAACGTTGAGAATGATCGCCGGGTTAGAGACTGTATCCGCGGGGGAGATCTATATAGACGGGCGTGCTGTGAGCCATCTTGAGCCCAAAGAGCGCGATCTTGCCATGGTCTTCCAAGACTATGCTTTATACCCGCACATGAATGTAGCAAAAAACATGTCATTTGCGCTTCGGCTGCAAAAAAGACCAAAAAAAGAAATCGATGAGAAGATCGGTGCTGTAGCAGAAATGCTTGGCCTCACTGATTATCTGCACAGAAAACCTGCAGAGCTATCAGGTGGGCAGCGTCAACGGGTTGCTATGGGTCGTGCATTAACTCGCGATAGTTCAACCTTCTTGTTCGATGAGCCTCTGTCGAATCTGGATGCAAAACTACGCACGCAAATGCGGGCAGAGCTTGCAACGCTTCGTCAGCGTGTTCAAAAAAATATGATTTATGTAACCCACGATCAGATCGAGGCGATGACATTAGCCGATCGAATTGTTGTTATGCACGCAGGTAAAATACAACAACAAGGCACACCAGAAGAGCTATTTAAGCGACCAATCAATAAGTTCGTAGCTGGGTTTTTAGGAACTCCACCCATGAATTTTCTAAGTGCTACGGTTGAGGTTAACGACGACGTCACGTATCTGGTTGGCTCAAAAATCAAGATACGCTGTGACGAAAGTATAAGGCAGCGATTACTAAAATCAAAGTCTTCACAGGTGGATGTTGGTATTAGGCCATCTGACTTGTCGTTCGATCCGAGCGGGCATCTTGAAGATGCCATTGAGGTGGACGTCGTCGTGTCTGAATATGTCGGGGCGCAATCGGTACTTATCGGCGATTGCGGGGGAGAGAAGGTCATGGTAGAGCTCAAGTCTGATACTCCCGTCAGCCTTGGTGAAAAACTACGATTCAGAATCGATCTTTCGGAATTACATTTGTTCGATTTGGGTAACGGTGAGGCTATTCGTTAGTCGTTTCTTATTTTAATAGTAGTATCAAATTTTAATAGTAGTATCAAATTTTAAAAGTAGTATCAATATTGGTTGTATCAATCGGAGGAGTAAATGAAGAAAATTACAAAGTCACTGCGATGGGCAGCGACGGCATCAATGGTAGCTGCGTCGGCACTATCAACCGGGCTGGCAGTTGCAGGTCCATACGATGACTATGCCGGCACTACATTGGTGGTGAATTTCCCAGCGCATCCACACTACGATGCGGTAAGAAAAATTCTGCCCGAATTTACGAAAGAGACCGGCATTGAAGTAGAAGTTGATCAACTTCCTTACTTGAAAATGCGCGAAAGACAAACGCTGGAACTCGGACAAGACGAAGGTGATTATGATTTAGTCGCCTACGTTGTATTCTCAAAAGCGGACTACGTCTATGCTGATCAGTTGGAAAATTTAGCTCGATACTTCATGAATCCTAAGTTGTCTGATCCTAGCTACGACCCTGACGATCTTATCGACGGCTACGTTTACAACATTGGTTTTGCTGGTGGCAATAAGGGTTACCTACAAGGTAAGACGGGTTCTTTATTCGGTATCCCTTATGGCTCAGAAACATCGGTTCTAGGTTATAGAAAGGATATCTTTGAAAAGCATGGTCTCTCAGTTCCAGAAACCTATGACGAATTGCTAGACCTGGCGTGCAAAATTCCCGAGTTAGAGCCGGGTATGGGTGGTTTGAGTTCACGTGCAGCATCTGGCCATCACGCTGCTCATGCGTTTTTACTTCATCTGGCACCACTAGGCGGTAGAATTTTCGATGATAGTTGGAATCCCACTGTCAACAATGCTGCTGGAGTGCAGGCTGCAAACGCCTTAAAAACAATCGTCGATTGTGGCCCGGAAGGCGCAGCTAGCTTTGGTTTTGGTGAAGCACTAGGTTCGTTTCTATCTGGTGATACAGCGATGTTTCTCGACACTACTGTAGTGGCAGGGCAAATCGACGACCCAAGCAAGTCTAAGGTTGTTGGAAAAGTAGGCTGGGCAATGCACCCAATGGGTACGCGTCGTGGTAGTCAAACTGGGGGATTTGGTATTGGAATTCCCAAAAATGCGGAGAACAAAGAAGCAGCATTTCTACTAATGCAATGGCTGACATCTAAAAAAGGTGACAAGCAAGTCGCTATGGCAGGTGGTAATCCTTCACGCTTTTCAACTCACCAGGACGCTGATGTTAATGCGAAGTTCCCGCACATGAAGATCTTTGGTGAAGCCTTGGAGTACGCCGATCCAGATTGGCGTCCAATCATTCCTGCTTGGGGAAAAATAAATGCAGATCTAGGAACGACGCTATCTAAAGTGCTAACTGAAGACTTGGATATTCAAGAAGCGCTAGACGGTGTTGCGTCACGTGCAAAAGTAATAATGGATGAAGCTGGCTACTACACCTGGGACCAGTAACTTTTCGCAAGACTACTATCGGGCATGCTAGGTGCCCGATAATTTATTTTGTATTCATCGCATCAATCTCGCTACCCGTAAACAGATCCTATGAGTACAGCGACATTCAATCGTCTAACGCCCTATATC
>ENA-ORXR01002080-ORXR01002080.1-marine-metagenome-genome-assembly--contig:-NODE-2080-length-19694-cov-6.470765_pt1 | contig 19694 bp, 20 predicted proteins | sample MGYA00237866_ERZ511479 | MGnify/ENA metagenome assembly ERZ511479 | reverse complement strand
CGCCCAATATACGCAGGCGCTCTAAGTTGCAACATACTATATAGTGAACTCATCGTTCTTTATAAAGAACGGACATGCAATCGACTGGTATCCCGATGGTGTAACCTCTCAATCATCATGTCGGATTTTGTATCCCGTTTTTATGACGGGCTTCGAGCGCCAGATAATCAGCTTTTATCAGCTGCGCAAAGGCTTGCAGATCCTGCTGGTCAGCCGGGATATCCTGCTCATGAGACGGCACAAATTTATCTAACAAATGCCGTTCCATGAAGGAATCACAAAGACGCAAATATCGCGCAAATGAGTCACAATACCGCAGCTGTTTATCCTGCTCGCTGGGGACGCCAGGTCCGCTCGGGACTGCGCCAGTCTATGCCTTCGAGCAGTATAGAAAGCTGGGCTAATGTAATATGGATCTTCCCATCGATTGCATGCAGCCAGACAAAGCGCCCACGTTCCAGTCGCTTGGTGAACAGGCTCGCTTCGCTACGATAATAACCTTCCCAATCACTGCCCGGCAGACTATTGCGCTGCAATGGTTGAGAGGGAGATAATCTTCAAGAGATCCCCACGCCGCCCTCTGAACACAAACAAATGCCCTGAGAACGGGTCTTGTTCTAACTGACTCTCACAGAGCGCCGCGAGCGAATTAAACCCTTTGCGCATATCCGTCACGCCCGCTGCGATCCAGACACGCGCACCAGATGGCACGGCCAGCATAAGAGCTTGTCCTGATAATGCGGGTTAACTTGCCCAAAACCTCAGGCTCGAACCCGCCTTTTACAACGAGGCGAACATCGCCCGCGATCCGTATCCCTAGCTCTGATGCCTCAGGCGGATGGCCAGCAGGTTCAACGTCTTCCAGAACTGTCGATCTCGACGGATAGAAAGGTTGGCTCCTGAAACGTATATCGCGGATCATCGCGCCAACGGAACAAGAGGTTGGCATTGATGTCATGCCGCCGCGCCACAACTGAAACCGATGTGCCCGCCGCATATGTTTCAGCGACGATACGCCGTTTGAAATCAGCGCTAAACTGACGCCGCGCTCTTCGCTTGCCCATAAACCCAACCCTTCAATAGTGTCCACTACGAATGAGTGGAAATTATCCCAGAGCACGATCAACGTCGTAAGGTGGGGTTCACTAAACGCTTACCTTTGAGGTGTGTGGCGTCAATCATCAGCCTATCGGGAAAGCCACCCTCGGAAGCTGAGTAACTGAATATCTTATCGAAAACATCTAAGCGGCTCCATCGGATGAAACGATCATGGAGCGTTTTATGCGGGCCATATTCGCTTGGAGCATCGCGCCAACGCAGTCCGTTCTTGATAACAAAAACAAATCACGCATAGCAAAACGCCTTTGCTAAACATGAATGACAAATCAGATAAAATGGGAACCCTCAAATTAGTAGGTCCTGAGCCTAGATTTGGCCCTACGGTTAATGACCATCACTTATGACTGAATTACTAATCACGGGCCGGAACGAGTGAGGGAAGGTTTTGATGCTATCAAGGCTGAATGTTAATCAGCCAAATTAGGCTGTCATGTCAATGTTGATTCAGTCTTATCGAGACGCTTAAAAGACAAACTAGCTGAGAGGCTCGTTGCTTTAGTCTCTATTCAAATTACGAATTGCGTTATTGTTATCCCATTGGCCTTCCCCCATAAAAGTGGCCCATTTTAAAAGTTAGAGATTTGGCTATTTTGAGCTTGAAGGAGCACAGTATGGCTAGAAAACGCTACACCCCAGAACAAATTATCGCGATGCTGCGAGAGGCTGAGGTCAAATTATCTCAAGGCGAGAAGACAGGCGCTATCTGCCGATCTCTCGGCGTATCTGAACAAAGTTACTATCGGTGGCGCCGCGAGTATGGAGGGCTGAAAGTCTCTCAGGCTCGGCGACTGAAGGAGCTTGAGAAAGAGAACCAACGGCTACGTAAAGCTGTTTCCAACCTCACTTTGGATGCCTTGATTTTGAAAGAAGCTATTGAGGGAAAGTACTAAGCCCTTCACGTCGCCGTTTGGCCGTTGATCATGTGCGTGCGGCGCTTGGTGTATCCGAGCGCCGTGCGTGTGCAACTCTCGGCCAGCATCGTTCCACACAAAGAAAGTCGAAGGCCATGCGGGATGATGAAGCTGCACTGACGGCTGACATCATTCGTCTAGCTTCAGAATATGGTCGGTACGGTTATCGCCGGATTACCGCTCTGCTGAGACGCGAAGGTTGGACGGTTAACTTCAAGCGGGTTGAACGGATATGGCGACGTGAAGGGCTTAAAGTCCCGCAAAAGCAGCCTAAGCGCGGTAGGCTTTGGTTTAATGATGGCTCTTGCGTGCGGCTCCGTCCGCAGCATAAGGGGCATGTCTGGTCTTATGACTTCGTGGCGGATCGAACAAATGATGGTCGTGCGTTCCGCATGCTCACCGTCATCGATGAGTATACACGGGAATGCTTAGCCATCCATGTGCAGCGCAAGCTTAAACATGATGATGTACTGGCAGTTCTCACCGATCTGTTCACGCGTCACGGACCGCCAGAACACATCCGCTCAGATAACGGATCCGAGTTCACCGCCATAGCTGTGCGAGAATGGCTGGAGAAAGTGAAAGTCAAAACGCTATACATTACGCCCGGCTCACCCTGGGAGAATGGCTATAATGAAAGCTTTAACGGTAAGCTCCGCGACGAGCTGCTCAATGGAGAAATCTTCTACACACTCAAGGAGGCTCAAATCCTAATCAAACGTTGGAGACATCATTACAACACCATCAGGCCACACAGTTCGCTTGGCTATCGACCGCCGGCACCAGAAACTATCTTGCCTCGCCCTGTTGGCCTGTCCTACACTGCGTTACGGTCAGCCCAACAGGGCGACCATAACCGCCAAACTCTAACTTAAAAGGCGGACCACCTAATAGGGGCAGGTCACCATCGTCTTGGACTTATCGCGCTTTCAAACTTCCCAGTCATCATAGGGCCGCTCGGTGATCCATAGGAGATAATGATCAACGATAGATCAGAGACAGGCTGAAAGTCTACGGCCATAGGCTACTGTCCTATCGAAACCTGAAGGCTCAACAGCGTGAACCTGCAAAGCTAGTTGACACGGGTCCTAGAAAATACCCAAGATCAAAATTTCAGACCTCGACTTGCTGCTGTCGTGGAACTATGTTGAGGTAGGTTGAACCTTATCGTCGGGCAGATATGAAACAAATTATCTTTATCTGCTTCGGGCTCTTCATTATTTGGATCATGGCGTATTTGGCATGGCCAGAGCAATATTATAGTCCCTACGAAGTTAGCGATGAGTACCTAGCGCAAGTTGAGAAATTCAATATCCCAAACATGCCTGCCGATTGGGAATGGGGGATGTTTGCCAGTGTGGATGGCGTCAAGATGCGCTATGGACAGACTGGCAATGCTGGCTCTGCGCGTGCGACGGTTGTTATTATTCCAGGATATACGGCGACAATGGATATGTATGGCGAACAGGCCAGCGAGATAGTATCTCTGGGCTATCATGTAATAGGTTTAGACCTCCGTGGTCAGGGGGGGTCAGAGAGGCCTCGCATCTCGCAGCCCGAAAAACTCCTCGTGGAGAATTTTAAAGTCTATTCAAATGATGTCGCTATGTTTCTGCAGGCGCAGAATATTCCGAAAGACCGTCCCGTTATTCTCTTTGCCATGTCATTCGGGGGGCATGTCGCGTTTCGGGTTGGAACGGAGCATCCAGATTTGGTCGACGGGCTTGTGCTGGTGGCACCTGCATTGCGACCCAAAGTTGGAGATATGAGTTTTGAGGAAGCCGAACGCCTGTTGAGTTTTGGAGACGCAATTGGAAAAGATAAACACTACTTGCCAAGGCACTCGAATTGGAAACCTGCGACTGAAGCTGACCTTCTGACGGTCGGGATTGAACATTGCGCATCTTCACCAGAGCGCCTGCCCATGCGGGATGCTATTTTTACATTGAGGCCTGAGCAGCGGGTTGGCGGCGTGACATATAATTGGGGACGAGAGTTTTACCGCAGCAGCAATTACGTCCTTCAGCCTGGGTATCCAGAGGCCCTGAGCAAGCCCGTGACAATGATACATGCCGAGCGGGACGACTTCGTTGTGACGGAGGTAAATAAAGAGATTTGCGAAACAAAAATGCTAGATTGCGTCTCTATATCAATCCCAAAAACTGGGCATTGCCTCCTGCAAGAGACCGACCCCGTTTTAAATCGTATCTATAAGGCTCTGGACGAAACCCTTTTGCGTGCAGGGAAGTTACCTGCTTAGAATTTCAAAACCCGGACTTGTCCCGGTTTAGTTTCGTGTCCTCAAGCCGGAGCGGGAGATATTAAAAAAGGCCACGGCCCCATTGGTCTTCAGGCAATTGTGAAGTAAATACCGAGAGGACTCTTCGCGCGTCAAAAATGAGGCGTTTTGCTTTTATCGACACATAGAAACTGATATGATTTGGGTGCAGATTTTGCCGCGCCGCAATCTGACTGAGCGTCTGGTCACCTCGAAGCTCGCCAAGCGCAACCTTGGTCTTAAAATCATCACTGAATCGTCTGCGTTTACTCAAGTCGTGTCCTCCTCAAAAGGATCATAAACACACCTTAGCAAACTGTCCGATTTTTCAGGACCACCTCAATCAATGGATGTTAATGTTAACACTTTGCAACTTAGCCCCCAAATAGCTATTCGTCACCTAGACCGGGCGCATCACTAAAATATTTTTCATACTTACCCGTTTCTGACTCATATTTTTTGCCATCTGCAGGCGGGTCTTTTTTGATTGTAATCACTGGCCAAATCTCTGCAAACTTGGAATTGATAGCGAGCCACTTCCCATCGGGGTCATCTTCTTTATCCGAGACAATTGCATCAACAGGGCATTCAGGTTCACAAACGCCACAATCGATGCATTCATCCGGATGAATAACAAGCATGTTCTCCCCTTCATAAAAACAATCTACTGGACAGACTTCAATACAGTCCATGAACTTACATTTTATGCACTCTTCTTTAACAATATATGTCATTCATTAATTCCTTACAAGAATCCTTGATTGGCGAACTCTGCTATCTAAGTTATTTTACATTTTAAATACGAAATTAAAGAAGTTTGACCCAGTAATTGTATATCAGTTACCTCCAGTCCTTACAATGCGCCCATCCTCTGTGAAATGGATTCCGCATTCTGTTTTCTTTTCGCCTCTCCAGCGGCCAGTGCGGGGATCTTCTCCTAGAGCGACTTTCGTTGTGCAAACCTCACATCCAATCGACAAATAGCCTTCGGCAACAAGAGGGTGGGGCGGAAGCTCGTGGACGGTCATGTAATGCTGAACATCATGCATATTCCAGTTCGCGAGCGGGTTGACCTTTACTTTGCCGACGCGTCCATTTTCAAAAATTGGAATGTCGCCACGGTCTGAGTTTTGATATCTTTTGCGGCCCGTAATCCAAGCGTCTATATCGCGCAGAGTTTGATCCAGAGGCTCTACCTTTCTGATATTACAACAAGTATCCACATCCCGTAAATGAAGAGACCCATCAGGGTCCTTATCTAAAAGATCTTGAGCCGCTGGGCTTATGATTTTAATCGACTTTAGGCCAAATAGCTTCGCAATAGCATCGCGGTAATCCAGAGTGGCTCTGAAATGCTTGCCAGTATCAATAAAGAACACTGGAATATTTTCGTCCACTAGCGAGACAAGGTGCAAAAGAACCGCAGACTCACTCCCGAAAGACGAGGTTACGGCAAGGCGTTCACTAGAAAAATTCAAAGACGTAAACCGAATGGCTTCCATGGCCGTATGACTACGCCATTTTTCATTCAACTTTGCAACGCTCATCGGAGTTGAGCTTTCAGTGGTCTTGATAAGCATAAAATAGGCCCCTAGAAAAATAAATACCGGAAGGGCACGAAACCGTTATTGCGGAAGTAAGTCAGTGTAAAAAATAAGACAATTGAGAGCATAAATCCGTTTAGGAAAACTCGGATATATTTTGGCGGCTCATTGTTATCTTCGCATTTTTTGCTCATTCTAAACTCCAAACCCAAATATAATTCCGATATACTCTAGAGCCTGCGCAAAATCATCTGTCGAAACAAATATAAATATTATACTCATATATGAAAAATGTATGATCCAGGCAATTATATTGGTTAAAAATGTGAGCCTCAAAGCGGACACCTTAGCCAAGAAATTTCTTCGGGTCTGTGTTCTTTGCCACCATCCAAAGGCCAACATACCAAAGCCATGGCCAAAGCCCCACGCAATCCACGACAATGTGGGCGCATGCCAAATGCCCATAAAGAGCATTGTCACCACAATAGACAAAGCGATTTTACGTGTGCCTAGTAATAGCGGGGAGAAGATATAATCCTTTGCCCAACCCGCGATTGTCATGTGCCATCTTCGCCAAAAATCAATGAGGTTCGTCGCGCGAAGCGGCTTGTTAAAGTTTTCAGATACGGTGTAGCCCATAACCCTACTTCCACCGACGGCTAAGTCGGTGAATGCTGAAAGGTCCATATAAGCCCTTATAATACTAACCGCCCCGAAGAGAAATAGAGCGACCTGAGGCTGTTGATTTTCAACGGCAAAGATCGCAGGGCGAACGGAGTCCTCCGGCAACTTTCCAGCCCAATCTTTCAAATAATATAGAACCTCTAACAAAAGAACATCAGCAATGAAGAGCTTTTTTATCACGCCTTGCATGAGGCGCTTCATTCCGATTTGAAAGTTTACGCCCCAGCCCTCATCATTTGGACCGAACCCATCATAACGCTCTACTGGGCCTCCGGTGAAGAGCGGGAAGAAAAGACAGTAATTTATGTAGTCAAGATAGCCGCCTTCAATAGCACCACGCTTAGCTGTATCGAACAGAGTCGAACTAATTCTAAAGACGTAATAAGATACGCCGATAAGATATATCAGGCCAAAGCTACCGCCCTCTAAGACATAAATTTGGAATCCTTTAAAGGCTATCAATATGGCTACCGACCCCCATGCGGCACATCGTAAGAGGGTCGCGTTCTTGGTTTGGTAGCGTATTAGATAAAACGCCAAGTGACTGTACAGCACAAGCATAATCCCAGATGTTGTATCTAGGAAGAAAATAAAGGCTGCAGATAATGCAATTAGCAATATACGGTGCAGCTTACCTGTGGTCGCATGAGATAAAATCGACGCCACAAGGATAACACCAATGGTGGCAAATAAATGCCAAAGTTCGATAAAGGGAAGATTATTCACAATTAGTCCGGTCTACTATTCTACGACAGTCACAATGTCTGTGGCTTTCCCTACTTCAGCCGCACCATAAACACCACCACGATCGCCGTTTAGAAATTTAACGAGAGCATCTACATAATACTTCTGGAACTTGTGTCTTCCGATGGGACTCATATGACCAGTATCGTACCAATACTCAAAAACATCTAATTCTTCAATTGCATCTTCAAGATAAAAGACTGGAAAGTCATGCTCTATACTGAGCGACTGCATTTTTCTATTGAAATTTTTTCTCTGTTCTAAAATTACAGGCTGAGTAAGCAAATCATTATAAACTGGCAACTCAAGGGCTCCAAATTTAAAGTTCTTTCTATCACTAGTTTCCTTTGACTTTTTAAACATATATCTAGCGAAATTTTGGCGCCTTTCTGCCTCTTCAGGAGTGAGATTGGATATATTACGCAACAGTATATCAGCGTACTTTTTATGAGCCTGCTCGCGGCGTTTTCTAATTTTAGGTTTTTGAAAAGACTTATACACACTGTCTAATCTAGACTGGGCGTAATCATTTTTACGAAACACATCTTGTTCGACAAAATAGCTTTTCTTGTTTTTGACATTTCGAGATAGTTTTTTCATCTTATCGTGAAAGAAATTCTTCAACCAATGAGAGCCAACAGAAGACGTAAACTCCTTATCCATTTCTGCCATGTATTTCTTATGGTCGGTTACAGTATTTAATCCGCGATAAAAACTAGGTTCTTCTAACAAATTTTCATCATTTATTAGCTTGCGAAGGGCCTCTGGACGGACCAGAGTACGAGTGCGTTTAAAAGTACTACGAATAGCAGCATGAGGCTCACTGATAGCGCGGTGCCCACCGTAGGTCATTAAAATATAGACCTGTTCTGTATCATCAGCTTTAGGAATGCTTGCCTGTAAAGAGTATGAGTCCGTAACCGACTGACTAGAGTAAGCAATAACATAAACTCGAACTGGGACACCCATTCTTTTCGTCAACTCTTCCGATAGTGCGTGCTCATTTGCAGATGCAAAGCCAGATGAGCCGCCAGAAATATAGACAACTTTTCCTCCCGGTGGACGCTCTCCATGATAAATTTTTTCAGCGCCTTGCGTTTCAGATCTGCGTCCAAACGTTAGATACTCAGATGGAATTTTAAAAAGAAGCTCTGCTCCCATTTGGGAAGCAGTCAAAGTCCCCATTAAAGTTCCGAAGAGAAATACAATTCCAACCAAAACATTTTTCATCTTATAATCTTTCAAATGTATGGGTGTTATTCGTCAGAGCTTTTCGGATAATTTTTCCTGTGTCTGTCCGCGGTAATTCATCCATGACAAAACCTTGCATAGGAACAAATTTCGCCTCCAAATTTGCAAAAGCGAAAGCTCGTATCTTTTGCCAATCAGGTAAGCCCTCGCCGCGTTCAGCAAAAAGAACAGGCATCACGCCAAAGGATGAGTGTTCTACAGGCAAGACTACAAATTCGGCTGCAATAAACCTTGAGAGCGCACCTTCAATTTCTGTGCGGCTGACTTTTTCGCCGCCTACCTTGAAGACATCATGCTCCCGGCCCATCAAGGTGATAAGACCGCTGGGGCTTATAGATCCTTTGTCATTTGTATTGAACCAGCCTTCATTTTTGGCGCCGACATCTTCAAAGGGTTGACCAACGCGAATATAGCCCTGCATCAATAAAGGAGACTTTGCCCAGACGTCCCCTATTTTACTTGCTTCACATAAAGACCCATCCTCATTGCGGATTTGAACCTCAAACCCTGGTAAGGGCAGCCCTACAGCATTCGGCGTCGAACGAATTAGCTGATGCGGCAGACTACAAAAACGGCCACTTAGCTCCGTTAGGCCGTAAAAGCGGTTAATTTGTGTGTCCGGGAACCGAGATAGAATCTTCTCAACATAACTCATAGGTAAGAAGTCACCCGAGCTCATTACCTTAGTTGGGGCCGCCTGACCGCTTAGCATATCACAAAGCTTTGAGAGTTGGATGGGGGAACCGCCAAATCCTGATTTCTGGTCTGAAAAAATTTTATTTAGCCGCTCACCGTCAATATTTTTCGTGTGGTAAAGCGGAACATGATTAATCCAAGCCATGAGCGTGTGACAGAGTCCCGAAGTGAATGATAAATCCACCTCAACGCACCAATAATCACAGTCTTTAATACCGATACGGTCACCAGCCAAGGCACAATTCATGATAACTTGGCCGAACGTCAGAACAACGCCCTTGGGCGCGCCCGTGGATCCTGTCGTGAGTAAAACTATATCGCCAGGAATATCAGAGCGGCCTTCGCCAATCGGCTCAACCTTTCCGCCCGCATGTAACACGGCCTTGGGCGCAACAAGTTCTGTAATATAGTCCAAATCAGCTAAAGCGTCTTGGCGGCAAGGAACAGCGATAGCTCCAGCTAGATTAACGGCAAGAATAGATGTTAAATATTCAACAGGCTCCGTAAAGGGAATAAGGTAAGGCCGCCCAGCCGCTCCGCCTTCACGCATCTTATGCGCAAGAGCACGAGCGGCTTCAAGAATCTCTTGTCGCGTTACGGATTTAACATCTGTTTGAATGGCATAACTGTCAATCGAAAGGGCCGTCTCGAACACATCGATTAGCATGTTAGATCCCTTTAAGGCGCAGTATAGCTTCTTGGATTTTCACAGGCGATTGGAAGTCATCAATAGTGACGTCCATAATGCCCATTTTCATGTCGAACTCACGTTCAATTTCCATAATCAGATTGATGACACTCAGCGAGTCTATCACCTCATCTTCAATAATCATAGTTTCCGCTACGATAGAAACGTTACTCCGTGACATGGGCTTAATGAGAGCAACAATACGCTCAATATGTTGATTGTTTTCCACGATTATATCCTATTTATTACTGACGCGGCGACTGGCTGACTGATTAGCCGCTTCACGCGCCTCTGATTTAACTTTATCAACAAGACCCTTGGCGACCTCTTCTTCTACACGCGCCTTAGAGATGGCATAGCCAACAGGGTTATAGCGGCGCTCAACGCTGTCTGTGACGGCATCTTCTAGACGCGCGGGCGTCATATTAGCAACGGAATCGACAAAGCTTTCGCCCTGCTCAACCAATGCATCCCAATTCAAAATAACACCATTGTCCATTCGGCCAATCAATGGCTTGGTGAGGATTGTGTTGTGACGTAGAAGTGACATAGCCATACGCATACTAATATGCTGCTGGCTTTCAATTTCGCTTATAACTAATGGCGCGGCCATAAAGTTAGAAAACACATAATCATCGCGGCGGAAGTAACGAGTACGTTCAATAAACCGCTGATAAACAGAGTTTAGTTGATGCCAATTTTTTGGACTGTAAGCCGCCAATAGGATGCCATCCGTATCCACGATTTTCTCGTGATTGGCTTTAAAGAAATCGTTCTTATCATTAATGATGCAGCGATATTCCTCCAACGGGCCAACATGTGTCGGGCAGAGATCACAGGCGATACAACGATGCACGACTTCCGCAGAGATATCCATATAGCTGAATTCAACATCAGCCTTCTCACTTACAGCTTCACACCATTTTTCAATATGAGCTTTTCCTGCGCGGCTATCGTCATCTTGGATCGCCCAGATAGAAATGCGCGGGCGATCTCTTAGTTTAGCCGTTTTACTCTTCGCAGCCAATGAAACGACTTTTGCGATGCGGCGACCTGTCCCGATAGAAGTATCCAGTCCGTAATCATCTTCACCTGCGGTTCCAATATCACCCGCTACAATCGTACCGCCATATTGCGACGTTGTCTCAGCGTCATTTCCGACAACATGCATGCCTAGCTGACACATATCGAAAATTTGGAACATTAGGGTTGTTTCTTGTCCGCCATTGCGTTTCGCGCCGACAGCTAATCCCGCATAGGCTTTCTTTTGCAGGTGGGCGACAATTTCAGCATCGCTTTTAAGCCATGAAATGAATTCTTGAGCCACAGAGCCTCGGTCACCAAAGTAAACAGGTCCAGAGATAATGTAGCCATTCGCAGAAAGGACGGCCTTCTTAAGCTCATCAAGGTTTTTAGCTTCACCCCGCATAGGGAAGTAACGAGCAAGGCCTACATGCTCGATATCAACACCGTCGTTATAACAGCCCCACAGGCCGGCCCCTAAAGCCGTTTCAGAGTTGCTGAGCCCGCGCGCATTACGCTGCTTACGCAGATTACGGTAAATAACATCAAAAGCCTCAGCTTTTTCGCGCCCCGCATCCATGAATTCAAAAACGCGGATTCGCGTTTGCTCGTATAGGTACTTTTTGAGGGTTTTCACGTCTTTACAAGCCTTTAGCTCGGTTATGAAAGCTTCACTACCAGCGCCATATCGAGCGTTGCGTAAGCTCGCAGAGATTCCTAGAACCTTCATTTTACTTCCTCCCAAAAAGAGTTGTTGTGCACGCTTTCTTGAAAAAATTAAGTTTGCGTACTTGGCATATTTCACCGTTCTATTATTGCCACCCTTTCTTTACAACACCTAATTCAGCGGGTGTCTAAAGTCAGCGCCTGTGTCTCAGATTTAGGCCTGGGCTTCTCTAATTAGTTTAAGTCAAGTTCTTAGTCTCCTGCGTTCTAAGGCTCTGTCTCTTTCCCGGGTCACGCTTCTCTCCGCAGTCAACTGATCGAAAGATTGCTGCTGCATGCATGTTTAAGATTGGTGTGTGGAACGCCCTGCTAAGAGCCGTACTCAAAAGATGAGTACACCAGATCTATCGGCGTAACCCACAAACACCTCGTCGGGGTTAGGACAAACCGTTGGTATTATGATGTGAGGCTAGCGTCTCACCCGCTCACTTCCACATCAGATCAACGATAGGGTGTTCCATCAATCCACATTCGGTGCAGAATGACGGCTAACTTTCGAGCGACAGCTATAGTGCCGCGCTTGCGACCACGGCGTTTTACAAGGTGCATCACCCAAGTCTTTAATGGGGACATTTCTTTTGAACGGGTCAGTAAAGCATTAGCGGCTGTCAATAGGGCGGACCTGACTTCGCTATCACCGGCTCGGGATATACGTCCCGGATTATCTATTTCACAAGATTAAAAGCGCCTTGGCGTGAAGCCAAAATGTGCGCCGACAGTACGTGATGATTTAAACCGCGTAGGATCGTCAACGGCGGCTTTATAGTGCATCGCAGTCATCGCTCCCACTCCCGGTGTTGTCATCAGCAGATTGCAAACAGGGTCTTGCGCGGCAACTCGCCTCACCCGTTTATCCATCTCACGAAGATGAAGGTATAAAGCAGCTCTGGCTTCCAGCATTGGAAGAAGAGCAAAAGACAGGCTTTCATCAGCTTCAATTATCGGACGTACCGTATCTGAACCGCCCCGGGTTTGCCGGAGACTTCTAATGTATAGTAACAGGAGTTATTGTGAGCAATACGGGGAACAGATTTTCACCCCGTGTCATTTGCTTCGCAATTACCTGTCGGTCAGTGAGCGGAGCTCGACCGCCCATTCAAGAGATGATTGCTTTCATCACCACGCATCGTGATCAGTACGGGGTCAAGCCGATTTGCAGAGTTCTGCCGAATGCCCCATCAACTTATTGTGCCCGGCTTGCAGCTCAGACAAACCCCACAAAGCTGTCTGATAGAGCGCGGCGATAACGCTCTGTGGCCCGTCATTAAGCGTATGTCTGCAGGGAACTACGGTGTTTACGGTGTGCGTAAAGTCTGGCAGATGCACGCGACGGTTACGACGTTGCCCGCTGTGCTCTCGCAAGAATGATGCGGGATATGGGTATCGGGTAAATCACAGCGCACGACGGTAAGCAGCAAAGCTGATATCTGTCCACTGGATTTGGTCCAAGGCTCCGGCAAACCCGGGGCGGTTCACTGGCTAATTCCTCGCTATCCCGGATTGGAGTTGAATCAGGTTATTCGCTTGAAATTGGTTGGGTTATGTAAACAGAATGTTGGCAGTCCGCGAGCGCTTTTAGGGTGGCACTTTAAAATTCTCTAATGTGCAGAGATGTAATTCTATCTACTTTTTAAGATGGTACGCATAGACCGCTGCCCAGCACTCAGCTAGAACGGAATGCAGGGTCGTCATGACAACGCGGGGAAATCTTGCCAATATTTTTGCAAAAACGAAAACGCTTGCTAACGGGGATAGCCGTGTGCAGTCTTGTCTACGCAGGGTCAGGGCCTTCAGCCCATGCGCAATTTCAAAGGCCGCAAACGGGCCAAGACTTAAAGCTCGCAGAGGATAGCCCGTTTCGGGATCCGGATATCATATATCTAGAGGCCGATACGCTTACAAATGACGAATCGGAGCAGAGGCTAACAGTGGAAGGCTCTGTCGAGGGGCGTTATGAAGACAAAACGCTCCGGGCAGACAAGGTCGTTTACCACCTCGACACGGGCCAAGTTATCGCCATCGGAAATGTCGTACTCTTGCAAGCTGATGGCAGCGCTCAATATGCTGACAAGTTGGAACTCTCCAATGAGCTTGAGGCGGGAACGGCTACAGACTTTTTCGCCCGCTTACCCGGCGGCGGCGTTACAGCGGCCAGCTTTGTCGCCCGCAGCGAAAACGGCGAAGTCGAGCTCTATAATGCCTATTATACGGCCTGCGAAGTTTGCGAAGAAGACCCAAACCCAACGTGGCGTCTTAAGGCGCGGCAAGTTACACAAGATACCGGCTCTCGAACTGTGCAATATCGCGATGCAACATTCGAGTTATTCGGCGTTCCGATATTTTACACGCCTTATCTTGCCCATCCCGACCCAAGCGCTGACCGCGCGAGCGGTATTTTAACGCCCTTTGCAGGTTACTCAGGCTCGACCGGCGTGACAACCCGAGTACCTTATTATTGGGCCATAGATGATCATACAGAAGCCACGATTACCCCGCGGATTTACTCAAAAGTAAACCCGCTTTTGGAAATTGACGTTGCGCGTCAATTTCATACCGGCCGTATCGAAGTGGAGGGCAGTTTCACTTACGGTAGCATTTTTGATAATGACGGCGACGCTTTTGATGACGCCTCCTTATTTACGGATCCTGGTAATGCTCCGGTCGGGAAAGAGCTTCGCGGGCATGTTTTTGCTAAAGGGCTTTTCGCACCAACCAATTTTTGGAGCTATGGATTTGGGCTGCAATATACATCCGATGATAATTATCTCGCACGCTACGATATCGGAAGTCCGCGCGACACTCAAGGTCTCTATCAGGGCGAGCCAGCACGTGATACCTCTCAAGCTTTCATTGTCGGGCTTGATGATAAGACGCGGGTTACGGTTTCTGCGGTAGCCTTCCAAGACCGCCGCGACCGGGTAATTGACCTCGCGGGTGGACAGTTCCAGTTTAGAGAGGTTGACGACGGCCTTCTTCCCGTCATCGCACCGCGTATAGAAGCCGAACATTATATATCAGACCCGCTACTAAATGGCCGCTTAAAAGCGTCGGGAAATTTGACGATGCTGACCCGAGATACCGGCTCAGATTATACGCGGGCAACAGCCGGTCTTGACTATAGCAAAGCGTGGATTGCGCCCGGCGGGGTCGAGGTCAAACCCTTCGGAAACATACGAGCAGACTATTATGACATTGAGGCCGATGATGATATTTCGCCTGGCGTTGGTACAAATAAATTCGACAGAACACTTGGCCAAGTCGGTGTTGATATTCGCTACCCCTTTATAAAGCTCGGAGAGGACGTTAGTTGGATTGTGGAACCTCGCGTGCAGGTAACGCAAAGCTTCGGAGACGCCAAATTAGATGAATTTGAGGAGAGCGGGGCGACTGGTATTGTTTTATCAGAAGATGCCGGGAATGCCGATTTATCAGCAGCTTTACTGTGGCAGTCCAATAAAGCGTCCGGCTTTGATTTTTGGCAGGAGGGCACGCGAGTCGACGTCGGCGGAAGCTTGGCTGCAAATTGGGGAAAGCAAAACTCTGCGAGCCTCTTCGTAGGGCAATCCTTTGCCTCCAACGGCAGCGGAGACGTAATTGACGGCCTCTCCGGCGAGGATGGTGACTATCTTCTCGGTTCCGGCCTTGCCGGCGATCAATCCGATATCGTCGGCGAAGTCTCCCTAAAATTGGGGCGCATTTTTGAAACAAAAACAAAACTCAGATTTGATAAAAATACGGACCAATTTGGGCGAATTGATTCCTCGGCACGCCTTCGTACGAAAAGGCTTGAAGCTGGCGCGAGATATTACCGCTTGGACGGCACAACGAATGATTTGATAGATGACGCGCCACCTGAATCGATATCCGGTTCTGTTCGCCTGCATGTTACTAACAATTGGAGCACCAGTTATAGATTATCCCGTGATCTGGATAGAGGTGTTACGGGGAGTCAAACATTTGGGGTCCGTTATCGCGATGATTGTACGCTGATAGAGCTGCTCTACACAGACAGAAACACCGGCAATGATGCTATTCGGGATAAATCTTCCATCGGCGTGAGGGTCTCGCTCTTATCGTTGGGTGATTTTGGCGGTTGATCTAATCAGTCGGGGCTTTTGAAAAGCTCAGAAAAGCGTTTAATGCCAACCAGAGCTATGCGAAACGTCTTTCTTAACCTAGACCTAAATCTGTGCCATGGGCGCTGACGCTAGACAGTGTATGGAAACGCCCCACTCTTCCTTCTTCGAAATCAATACTTGCGACCTCCTCCCATAGAAGTTTATTATGACCGCAAAATACGGGCTTATAAGATCAATTTTCCAATTCCTCGAACCCGCCTTTGTCCAAAACGAAAAGAGATCCATCATCATCACTAAAAAATAAAAACTGCGGCTCCGCCAGCCTGCTTAGGATTTCAAAAATTTAACTCATCCCCCTCTCTCCATAAACTATGCAATCATCTTTGTTTTCAAATTATCCTTTCATTTTAAGAAATAATTTCGAACACCAAAAAGAGATGCTCTCCATCGCTCAAGAACGACTTCGCTAAAGTCACTTAACCATTTCTGCAGTTGCATGGCCTGTGAGAGCCATATTGCCCGCTTCAAGTATTTTCACTGACTAATTGGTTTATGTCCGATTGTGCCATGCCCGCTGCGATAGGCGGCATGAGAAAGCCGGCTACTCCAATAGCGCTCGGCGAACGGCTCTCTAAACGCTTGCCGAAGTCTTTGCGCACATTATGAAACCAGAACGGTAAGATCATAGGCGCAAACAGCCCGAGGCAGACTGCCCCCACGGGGCTTGGTTGATGCATATCTGGCGCCAAGCTCTTTAATTCGCCGGGTCGATTGTACAGCCAAACTAAGAAGTAAAACGGAACAATCAAAGACGCGACAAAGACCCAAACCGGCTCACGCCTCTGTGGCGGCTTAGCTTTGGCTTTAGTTTCCGGGCGGTCAAAGAACATGCTACGTGGTAAAAATAACACTGCAAGAGCGGCGAGAATGGACGGGACGAGCAAGCTCGCTCGGATGTTAAACGAAAGCCTTTCAGGAAGAGTCACTACACCATTATTAAGCGCATAATTCAGATTAGGAAGATGCCAAAGTTCTAAACGGCTCCCTACCATCAACCCGACCCACCACCAAAATCCAATAACAACCAACACGATCATGAATGATTTCAGAGGCAAGCGCGCGGTCACCAAACCCGCCGCTATTGAGAGAACAAAACCATACCTGCCAATGGTGCTGCACGCTGATGCCAATAATTTGATGGGCAAGTTCGTAGGAGAGCCAAAATAGGTCAAACAGAGTGACATCACGGATATAAGAGTAAAAAGGACTAAAGCCAATTTTATGCGTTCTCTTAAAAAGTAAAGCACAGCGAGAGCCGCAATATAAATCCCAATTACGCTAACCCGCGCTACACTCCGACCGTCTAAATTTTCGGCCATGAGTATAGTCATAGCACTAAAACTCGTAAAGCTTAATGAGACAGCCATTAGGAAAGCAGCAATGACCAGTCCCCAAAAACTATAGCTGCTGACCATGTCTTGCCATAACCAGCCATCGGTCGTTGTTTGCAGTTTCGTTTCTATCATGCGCCATCCCCTTTTGTTTACCGTTTTTGATATTAAAGCGACCTACTTGTTGCTTAGCCAGTAATTTTGCATAAATCACCTAGAGATCTGGAATAAGCAGCATTGGTATAAGTCTGTAAATTCTCTTCCCTAACATGCAGTGGTCTGAGGCAGTCCTGATTGATTGGAATGCGCCTGCAAAATGAAATCAGTTTTGAGTAGATGTTCAACTTACTTGCCAAAAAGTTCACCTTGGCCACTGATAATATGGTGGCATGTCGACGACACGCAGGCTTCTGACATCAATGGCAACAGAGGCCTTACGGGACGTCCAACGAGCGAAAACTCAAAAGGCAATGTCGGACGCACAAGCGGAGCTTTGATCGGTCTGACATTTTTCACGATTAGCCGGCTAAGTTTGATGACTAGATTCTATGGGTTAATGCGTGAGTTGACCTGCTGTTGATTGCTTGCGCTAACACCATGATCTTTTGCAAGGTCCGTCCAAGTCATTAGAGCTTCGCGTGTTTGTTCAATGATTGCGCTTATGGTTTGCCGTTTGATGTCGAAAGCCTCTCCAAGCTCTTTTAATTGAGACTGCTGAGGCATTTTACCCTCGCCCATGACCAACATACTTTGTTGCCCTGCCGGCCCGGAGGAGAATGTCAAATCATATGCAGGGGACAGTTTCCATTCACCGGATGCATCCATCAGAAACGTAAAGTTTTTTGAATGGTCATCCCTATTATGGGCCAGCACGTTAAAAACTGCGATGCGGTACATTTTTTCTGTTTCGCGCACATCACGGGTCAGATGCCTTGTGAGCTTTAGAAGGTCTTTATAGTCTAGCGAAGGTATTCTGAAATTATGATGTAAAAGGCCGCTGACTGTGTGCATGTGTATTCGCTTTGAGCCCAAACGGTCGAAACGTTTTGTAGCAAAATATCCCGGCCCAGATCCTGCGGGGAATAGATGCGTCTCCATCATATCTAAGCCTGCTAATTTCGCCATTTTTGCGTAGACTTGTTCAATTGCGCCGGCATCCAGTCCGTCTTGCGTATTGGCAAATTTCACAAGCCATGGCTCAAAGCCTTTATCCATATGCGCGCCGCGAATAATACGTCCGCTTTTCTTATCAAAACCTATTTGAGCTTTCGGACGCGCGCCTGCGGACGATCCGCTCAGTGCAAGAAGTTCCTCCAGCACGTCCTTCCGCCTCACCTTCTAAAACGTCCTGCACTTGATGGGCTAACCGGTCCAAATCAAGATCGTCGTTTGGGGTCTCTTGCGAGTGATCCGGGGCGTAAGTGAGCGCTCCGGTGCCTGACACCCCAACATGAGCCAAGCGGTCAAGCGGGCTTAACTTCGCCGGCAGAATGTCTTGCGCCCGCATTGATCGGTCAAATAACAAGCGCCCCCGTCCATCAGGGAGGCTATCATTGAATAGTCCCGGCAGGCCGTCAAAGAGGCCCGCATCAAAGGTCTTCAAGCCTGGCTGCAACGGCAATCTTAGGGGCGAGACATTGAGGCCGCGATCCAAAAACTCCGTAGCATATTCAAAATAGATTGTGTGGTCTCGACTTGCGAGGCGGCCTAACGGTATGGCCCCCTCGCCAAAATCTAATCCCACTTTTACTTGTGTGAGAGGTAATACGCTCATTTACGCTTACCTCTTTGACGCGGCGACTTTGGAGTTCCCGACAACACATCATCAATAGATGTAAATGTAGTCTTTTTGTGCGCGCTCGCGTCAATCATTTCTTGGAGGCCCCCAACAACAACCATCAACTTGAATAGGTTTTCTACCGAGACGGCACCCGTCTGTTCGAATTTCCGCAGTGTCGCCAAAGCCACGCCTGAGCGTTCACTAAGCCCCGCTTGCGTCAGGTCCAATGCCAAGCGGCGGTTTCGTATATTGTTTGAGAGAGCAGATTGCGCTTCCTTTGTAGTCATAAGTGTTATCATATAAGTATATATATAACAAAAATTTGCCTTGTGCTACTATTTTAGTAGTTAAAACTTCACTTAAAGCTTAAGTTAAGGGCTGAAATCAAGACGGCCTTAAAACCGCATCTAAGACGATGTCGCTAAACTAGATTTGGCGGGGTTTAACTGGGCCCGCCCTACGGGCATTCAGTCGATATCGGAGGACGAGCCTATACATAACCCGCTATAGTGATCGGGTTGGACCACTCACTCAAACTGAAATCCACCAATTTACCCAATGAGAGAAATTGAAGAATACTCTCGGCAATATCGCGCTATTCACAACTGAGCTTAAACCGGTAATTGGCAACGCGGGCCGAGGTCTTGAGTGAAGCAAAGATGGACTGGGCGACTCGATTCTAATGATAAATCGGGAGATTTTATACTGCGAGTTTTGGGTTGAAAGCGTGATCGGCAGCCAGGCTCTAAATCTTGCCAAAGCCGTCGACAAAGTCCGGCC
>ENA-ORXR01002078-ORXR01002078.1-marine-metagenome-genome-assembly--contig:-NODE-2078-length-19715-cov-12.101589_pt1 | contig 19715 bp, 13 predicted proteins | sample MGYA00237866_ERZ511479 | MGnify/ENA metagenome assembly ERZ511479 | reverse complement strand
AATGCGATGGTCTGAGAAATGCAGCCGAAGTGCAGTGAGATGCGGCTGAGATGCGGTGGGCACGGCTGCCGACGATTGCAGGAGCTCTGGTGGATCTCCGGCGAGGCAGACTGTTCAGCACCCAGTGTCATGAGCGGGGTGAACGGACCCGGTCGCGATACCGACCAAAGAGCGTCTGCACGCCACAGGTGTGCTCATCGCAGCCACCGTTGTGCCGTGACGTATCCGGGCATCGTTGTGGCGTCAGAGGGTCCATGTACGTCACCGCGTCGCGTGCCACCAACGACCTTCTCTTCTCTTAATGGCGTGTCACCCCCCTCCCCAACCCCCTCATTATTCGCAAGATCTTGTCGCGCATCGCGTATGTTTTGCGGTGTCAGGCCTGCCGGTACATCGCGATTTATTTGCGATCTCAGGCCTTCCGGGACCTCAGGCATTGACACGATTAGATCGCGGTCTAATGACTGGCGGTCAGCATCATCGTATTCATGTTGTGAGGTCCAGAGCCAACAAACTCTCACTACTCACATTTGCGCATTCGCATGTGCTTCCTGCGGGTTCTATATGGATTCTTGCTGCCCCTGCTTCTCCTGCTCCTCGATCGGGAGTCCCCTCATTCACTCTGGACCATAAAGACTGGTGTTGCCCTCCACAAGCGTGCGGTGGCTACATGCAGTGCTCCATCTGTCTCTTTCGGGCCCCTGAAGGTGCTGCTGGGCACAAGTGGCGTTGCTGCCTTCTCGGCACGGTCCAGTGCCGTCGCCACCTACCGGAACAGCACCCATTCTGTCTCTCTGGGCCGTTCCTTCGTGTAGACTGTGTGCACAACAAGCACTGCCTGCATTGCCACATGATTGGCCATACGGCGCTCACGATGAAGCTGACGTTGAGGCGCTGGAGGATGACCTTGGACGGCCGAGCCGTACCCGTGACGGGTCACACCCTGCCGCCGCTTGATGCCCGCGATATTGGGTGTCCTTTGATGACGAGCTGCTATGTGCGTCGACGTTTGGCCGACATGCATGTCGTGGAGGACTAGATGTCGCACTTGTCGCGCTGTCCAAATGTCTTCGTCTATTATTTATTGTAGCTTCGCAAGGTGTGTGTCTTCTTCTGTACAAGGAAAGATCCACCATGAGAACCCATCATGCGGCCTTGTGAGGTGCCTCATCAGTCAGAGGGAACGGGCCAGTCTCCTGGCACGAAAATGTCAAGATCCAAATTTGGATGGGCTCTGGAACCGCATGTTGGGCACCTTTTGCAAGCCCCGCCCACTACAAGCAGCCGGACGCCGGGCGACGAGTGTCGCTGCCTCCACAATCTTGTTTGCTGCCGCTCACGGCGCCTATTTTTGCGTCCTGTGCGATCGTTCTCCCTTTCCCCGTTTCATCCCTGCTTCTCGTATCGTATGACGTACCTCTTCCGTCGTTCTGTGGTCCGGCTGGATGGTTGGTTGTTGGCCTCGAAGGGGCAGTTTATGCGTGCAAGGGGATGAAAAAGAGATAGAACAGAGGGCGATGAAACTACATGTCCATCGCTTTGCTCTGTGGGCCGGTAACCGGGGAGAATACTCTGTACTAAAATGACGCGGTCGTCTGACACTGACTGCTACAACAGAAGCAAGGCTTTCGAAGCCATAAGAAACCTCAGCAACACCCGCCTCGGTGACAGCTACACTTGTAAGCACGATCAAAACAGACCCATATCCGTCGAAGACTACTCCATCATAACCCCTCCGCTCCCAGTAGTCACCTCGATCGCGTTCTCGTCGGTCTGGTTGTGATCTCTCGCCGCCACCGGCATGGGCGACGCCGACACCCCCGCACGCACGCACTCATCTTTGTTCGTCGCCGTCGCCGTCATGATCGCCATCACGTTCGCGTCCTCCTCCGTCTGGTTGTCCTCGCTCGCCGCCAACGGCGTGGGCGCCGCAGACGCCCCCGCACGCACGCACTCGTCTTTGTCCGTCGCCGTCGTCGTCTTGGTCGCCACCTCGTTCGCATCCTCGTCGGTCTGTTTGTCCTCGCTCGCCGCCACCGGTGTGGTCTCTGGCTCGTCGTTGTCGACTTCTTTGTTGTCGTTAACGACCCTTTTCGCTACCCCGCTAGTTTCGCAGCTGCTCCTGTGTGTTCACGTACTTGGGAGGGCTCCTCGGGGCCGGCAGATACATGTTTCCCGGGGCACGCCATGTGGGAAGAAGAACGCAATCGACGGCGAGAAACACCATCGGATGCAGAAGGAGAAGCCAGAACTAGGATGTTAGTGTGCTTCAATAGCGACTCCGAACGCCAGCGGCGATGTTCAATGGTTGGTTCGTGCCTCTTCCGGCGGCCAAGAAGCGCGCACTGCAGCAGCAGGAGCGATGCATGCATGAGGCGTGCCAAAAGAAAAGGAAAAGAGATGCACTCATACCTTTTCCATGGAGGGGGCGTCACGCGCGTGTCGGCGGGCAACGACGCGGTAAGAGCATCCCGACTGGGGAGCGGGGGGAGGACGATGCAGCGATGACGGTGCACGGCGCTCATGCCGCTGGCCCGCGACGAAGACGACGTCACCGCGAGCGGTCAGGAGAGAGGCAATCGCGACTGTTTTGCCAGAGCCCCAACATTCGGGACCGTGTGACCGCACTGCGTCTCGCTGACGACGGTGATATTGGATGATGTTGCAGGCATTCTTCTCCAACGGCGGGCCTCGGCGTGCGAAAAACGCGATAGGAATGATTATTCAAAAGAGAGGTACCCTGAAAGACTACCGTGACAGACATTTGTGGGTAGCTCCCGTCGGTGACACCTCGATTCCGGGATCAAGGGACGCGTCTGCAGGTGACGTCGGGAATTTCTCTCTACCAAGTGCCTGGGATGGTGCCTCCTGCCCTGAGGCCGAGGTGAGGATTTCAACGACTGCTTGATCGAAAACGTCTCTAGGAGCTCTGGTGCAGCGCTGCGCGCGAGGGACGCGCTACTTGGATGCTGACAGAAGCCGCACTCACAAAAAACTGGCAGCAACTTTTTCCCGCTCCACTGAAACACTGGCGGTGGAGCAGAGCTGCTTTCTGCGTCCTGGTCTCTTGCTGGCCGCACGCGATTGCGCCGTACACGTTCTGCGGAAGGGCCCTCGCGGACAATGAGCACGGGATGTATTGGCGCCGGCAGACACACTGCGGCAACCGACGGCCGACAGCTGCGGTAGCTGCTGCCTGCGACATGCTAGCGATTGGAAAGACGCCCACGCATATGCGGCCGGCAGTGGGGTGTGTGCGACTTTTTGTCCGCGTTCTCTCCACGTGTGCCACCACGCGTGCCCTCTGTTTATACATATATGCCCGCAGGCCTTAACCGCCGCCGCCGCCGCCCCCATAGCCCTGATTGTTTCCGCTCACGTGAGGGAGGAGCACCAGGGCCGACAGGTTTCCACGCCCTTGTCGGTGGCAGTGCACGCGAAGATGTTAAAAACAGAAGACGCGACCACTGCGGCAGTAATACTAAGTCACAGGAGTGCCCACCAACAAGACAAAATAGTCTATGAAAATAGGCATCACGCTGGCGCCATTGGGGCCAGGAGCTCCGCAACCTGGAGGGAGACACGAGAAAACTGCCCAGCCACCTGCTCAGCGGTGAGCATGCCGACAGCCGCGGCCATGAGGTGAAAAGTCTTATCGAGTTACCGACCGTCCTCGTACACGAGCGACCGCACGTGCTTCTTCAGGTCCGAGAAGACGCCCTCAATGGGCTGCAATTTCGGCGAGTAAGGAGGTAGCCGCATGAAGTAGATGCCATTTGCCTGCATATACTCGTCGCCCCGCTGGTCATGGATGCCTGCGTTGTCATAGAAGACAACGCACGCGTCCGGCTGCATCTCCCACGGTAGGCCAGGATGTAGGTGTTCCTTTGCACATGGAGGCATTGGAGGAAGAGGCGCCAGTCGTCCGCCGTCTGTGCGCTGCCAACGATGACAGTTTGTGACCAAAAGACACCGTGGGTGAGGGTGACGGCCATCATGGTGCTTGTGCGTGGAATCGGACGCGTGTCGCGATCCCGCAAGATGCAGGCCACGTTGCGCAGTGACCGACCATAGCGCTGGTACATGTCGCTCCCTCCTGTGTGGGTCTCATCAACCGACACGATGCAGCGCAAGGGGATCTCGTTGAAGAGCACAGCGAAGGCGCGCTGCGCGGAGAGGGAGCTCTCGGCGTACAGCCGCTCAATCTTCTTGCGAGTGTGCTGGTGGAAGCGGAGCATGTGGTAGACCGTCGCGGCGCTCACGTACCGGTGGTCGCTCTCGGGGTAATCCAAGCTCAGGGCAACCAGAAGGTCTACGTGGTCACGAAGGAACGCTACGGGCTCTGTCTCTACGAGAGTGAGAACGGCGCGCGTTAGGTGTGGGTCGCGGATGGCCGCGTCGCCATGCAGGTTGCGGCGGCGTGGGTCTCGCCAGACGGTCCCGTTCACCTCTAAGTGCCGCAGCCAGCGCCGCATCTACCGAGTTGAGAACCCAATGATCTCAGCGACGTCTGACGCCGGGTAGCCCTCCTCAAGCAGGCCAAGAACGTGCTGCCTCGTGTCCTCCGAGAACATGGCGGGAACCGTAGTACCCACGCTGGAGCACCCTCTCGAATCGCCAGACACAAAGAAGACTGAAGAGGTTGTCGATCTGGTCAAGCTCAACTCGGCCGAGGCAAGCGTTGACGAGCCTGAGGCAGAAGAAGAAGCGCCCCCCGCCGTCGACGTGCCCACCGCCACCGGCAATGAAGTCCCCGCACGGACGCTCTCGTCTTTGTTCGTCGCCGTCGCCGTCTTGGTCGCCACCTCGTTCGCGTCCTCCTCCGTCTGGTTGTCCTCGCTCGCCGCCAACGGCGTGGGCGCCGCCGACCCCCCCGCACGCACGCACTCGTCTTTGTCCGTCGCCGTCGCCGTCTCGGTCGCCACCTCGTTCGCGTCCTCGTCGGTCTGGTTGTGCTCGCTCGCCGCCAACGGCGTGGGCGCCGCCGATGTCGCCGCGCGTACGGACGCGCCTTTGTCGTTCCCGCTTGCTGACACCGGCGTGGCCCCCAGCGACGTGGTCACCTGCACGGGCGCGACTTGGGGTGCCCTCGCTCGTCGCCGTCGACAGACGACCGTTGGCCGGGGTGACAGGCAGGGTTGCTACCGAGTGACAGGGAGGGTTGCCGTCTGACGTGTTTCCGAATGCCTCGTTAAGACAGCCGCATCCCAGCAGTGCTCAGACACGGACTGCTTTGGCCGAACACGTGCTGAGACACGCGCCGTTTAGACAGGGCCTGAGCGCATCGCAAGACACTTGCCTGCGACAGGTGTTGCAGCACTTCTAAATGGCTCGGCCAAGGCAAATTCGGCTGTGCCCCGCTGCCAAACGATACCGCCCAGCGCAATTTGGCTATGTATGCCCCAGTTGGATTCCAGACAGGTCACAAGCCTCGCCGACCGGCAACTCTAGTTGGTCCTGCAGGGCCAGTCCGGGTTGCCGCCAGTCCAACTGTTGCGCAGGCCAATGGCATGCTTGCATGTTATCCACAACCATGACAGCGGGCTGACACATGCGGAAGGTGGGGGGGTGGGTTCGCCCACACATTTCATCTCCAGAGAGACCTGCAAGATCCCACTAAGAACTACACCCTCTCAGCGCATCCGCAAGTGCGGGTGTCATTAGAATCCATGCCCTTAGCGATTTTCGGAGGCATGGGTTTGCCCACCCATTTCAGAACAACCCTCAGGGGGCCCAAGTGGTTTTCCGCAGGACCATCAGACAGCCCGTCCTGTGGGACTGGGCCACGCACTCGTTGTCAAATTTCCGCTGCCAACGCGAGACGCACGCAATGTGCTCACGGGTCAGACGCGTTCGCTTCTTGCTCGCACTCGACACCATCGATTCTGACGCCTAGGGAGCGGGGGGGGGGATGACACTCCATGGTTTGGGGAAACCATCACGCCGCTGGCTGGCCATTTTCCAGCAGAGCACCATCTCATGTCTCCACAAACGGTTAGCATGGCTAACCGTTTGTGGAGATAGCATGTCTGCACAAACGGTTAGCTTGGAGAGACTTGACGATGATCGTCAGCGATCCCCGACTGCCGCATCCATCGCACACCCAAGTGCCGTTTGAATGGGAGTTGTTGGCCACTGTGGGCCACCCCCGCTTTCCAATTTATACGTGCTTTGGATGGGCTTTTGGGTCCCACCGGAGGCAGCACCTGGTGCCCTGTCTGTGCCGCAGAGCCGATACTTGGAGTTGGATCGAGCGAGGCCAGAGAGCATCCTCACCGTCTGATTGGTCCAGCATGGTTTCTACGCCAGTTTCAAACCCCAGCGAACAGTAGCAGATGTATGGGATAGAAACGGCAGGCATCCAGTGCCGTCCACCGCGCCGGCACGAGCTCAGACCCGTGATGTCTCGCACCAAATAGAATGCATTTCCCAGACACTCGAATCTAATTCGAACCTAAGTCAGCTCAGTTGTTACCGTGTTGTCGTCATCACCACCAGAACGCTTGTCGTCTTCTTCACGCAGGCCGACGCCGGCAGAACATGATGTGGTTGGAATAAACGCGCGCAGTGAGGGGATATCGCAACGCGCCGTGCTCGACGGAAGCCAACGTAATTCGCCTCGAGAGTGCAAAAAATCCGTCACTTGCATAGTGTAGTATCCGACGTGCGTCGATTGCATTGCCGTTGGGACCCCCTCATGCAATGCGCCTCGCAACGGACCCCACAGGCGACACACCTCCGTCGTGTCCGTGCCTTCAGCCCGATGGAGGCGGATGCGAGGACAGTGGGCACCGGGCACAGCGATTGCAATTGACAACCGGCACTGCGTAGAGTAGTTAAACCTCAAGAAGACAAGTTGGGTTGGACTGCCGTGGCGGCACACCAGGAGCGAGTGACAGCCAATCACATGGTCTCTTGGATTTTTGTTGGTTTTCTGAATATGTAGCGGCCGCGCCTGCCGAGGATCGCGTGCGGTCAGTCTCTCCGGCGGGCCTCGTGTCAGTTCGCGCACTCAAGCGCTGGACTGGGGACTACGCCATTGGCTGGAAACGCCCATCCAATATCGAGAAGAACCCAAGCGGTATCCAACAGCCCATCCGTTCCCATTCAAATCGCGTCTTGATGGGCAGTCGGGAGGCGGTGACGATCTTGCCAGCCACGTTAGACGAAAGGCCGAACCCCAACTTGATACTCCATTGCCGACGTGGCGCACCAGCCACTCCAGAGCGTTTTCGTGACCTGGCTCGGACCCGCCCCCACCGCCGACAACCCGTCGCGGCCTCTGTCGGCGCTTGGGCCGGAGAACCGTGTGGCGGGGTGGATGCGCGGCACGCTCGGGTGATGCCGTGGACGTCACACCACCTGCCGCCAGCACGAGCGACTTTCCTGCATCTGGTGAGTCGCGATACATGGTATCGCTGTCTGCCACTGGGGCGCCGCCACCACTATTGACGATCCGCCTGCCGTGGAGCGACCGTTCGGGTGTGTTGCGTGGGGTGGTCGTAGAGAGGCTTCTGGGCCCACCTCTGTGGTGGGGAAATGGGCGGGTGCTGCGCCTCGGGTAGGGCGTTGAGCCGGTCGTGTGTGACTGCTAGGCAGGCGCCGCTCTCGGCGAGTACAAGAGGGGCACGGCCCGACGGCGCGTAGAGTGCTGGTCGTGCCTCAGCGCGCGGCGCTTGCTTTCCCATTCTTTCTTTCCTTCTCATTTTCTGCCACCCCCGTGCGCCTTGCGTGGCCCGCTGCTTGTCCCCGCCTTGGACCCACCAACCTCGGCACGCCCCGCTCACAACCCGTCACCGCCATGCCAGGCAACGGCGTGGCCGTCACGGGCGCCGCAGCCCCCCCCGGTCACATGGCGTGCGTCAACCCCGCCACGTCTGAAACGTACGCGACCGTCCTCTTGTCGACGCCCGCGGATGTCCCTCCCGCCCGGGCGGCGCTGGCCATCGCCCAGGCGGCGTGGGCAGACACCCCCGTTGAGGACCGCGCCGCCGTCATTTCCGCCTTCCTCGACGGCTTTGTCGAGCGTGGCGAGGCGGTGGCGGCTGCCATTTCGGCGGCGACCGGCAAGCCCGCCTATGGCGCGATGGATGAATTGCTCATCACGGCCGCGGGCGGCCGCCACATTGTCGCGGGCGCCCCCGAGTGGCTGGCGGATGACACGTCCCGCTCCTGCGCACTCGTCGCGGGGCGAACGTCGGTTGTGCGGCGGGTGCCCCACGGTGTTGTGTCCATCCTGTCTCCTTACAACTTCCCACTGTGGCTGGCGCTGGGCAACGTGCTTGCCGCCCTCCTCGCCGGCAATGCGGTGATGCTCAAGGTGTCTGAGGCCGTGCCGGGGATTGGCCTGCTCATTGAGGAGCTACTGGCCGAGCTGGCCGAAGGGCGCCTGGCGCCGCTTGTGAAAGTCTTTCACGGGGCGGGCGACGTGGGGGCGGCGCTCGTCGACGCGGCGGTGGGCAAGCCGGACCACGTGCTCTTCATCGGCAGCGTTGGGGTCGGGCGCAAGGTGGCCATCGCGGCGGCGGCCGGGGGGGTCGGGTGCACGTTGGAGCTCGGCGGCAAAGACGCGGCTATCGTGTGTGCGGACGCGAACGTGTCGGCTGCTGCAGAGGCCCTTTCGTATGGCATGGCCTACAATGCAGGGCAGTGTTGGTATGTTGACTGCTTTCTTTCTCGCGTTGGACGTGGTGTCGCTCCGCTTTGGATCCCCAGTACTCTAGACAGGCGTGCGTTCTGGTCTGTATGGATTGCCTGTCCTGACGTGCGCCCCCTGTGTTTGTTGCTCTCTGACTGTTGCTCTGGCACTCCCCTGGGTGCATTTTCATTTTCCTCTTCTCGGCCAAAGTATCGGCGTCGAGCGGGCGTACGTGGTGGACAGTGTGTATGATGACTTTGTCGCAGCCATGGTGAAGCACGTCAACGAGAAGGTACGAGGACTGGTCGCATTTTCCCTCTCTCTTGCTCTGGTCCACTGCCTTGCTGCTTGTTTGTGTTTGCGCTGCTGCTGCTCTACTCGTTCTGACGCTCTTTCCGCACTCCTGCTTTTGCCATCATCCTGCTGTGGCGCTCTGTATGTTGTCTGCCCCATTGGTTGGCCACTCTGCAGGTGTCCTACGGCTACACGCCTGCAACGTGTGGAGGCACCTGCGCCAGCGGGCGTGGCCATGGGGACACACACGGGGAAAGGCCCGATGCTACCTACGGGTGCGCAACTGTAGCGCGCCAACTCAAGACTGTTCAAGCACACGTCGATGCGGCGGTCGCGGCGGGTGCCAAGGTCCTCACGGGAGGCAAAGCGGATGGCGTCTTCTTCCAGCCGACGGTCCTGACGGTCCCCGACGGGCCGTCCTCAGCCAAGGATGCCTCAGACGGCGAGGCGGCGACAGGCAAAACTGCCACTGACGGCGGCAGCGCCACCGAGACGCCCCTCTTGGAAGAAGAAACCTTTGGACCGGTCCTCCCCATCGTTCGCGTCTCCTCCGCCGAGGAGGCCGTCGCGGCGGCTAACGCCACGGAGTTTGGGCTGGGTGGCTACGTCTTTACGAGGGACACGGCACCCGGCGGGCTCGGGGACCGCCTGGCGCGGCAACTGGTCACGGGTGGTGTGGTTCTGAACGACTGCGTCATCCAGGTGGTACACTCTGCCGTGCCCTTTGGAGGGCGCCGCGCGTCTGGCAGCGGCCGCACCGGCGGCAAGGAGGGGCTCCTCGGCTTCACCGCCTGCCAAACCATACTGACAGGGGATGCGGAGGGAGCCCCCGACTGGCAGGTGCGGTTCTCTTACGATGCCAAGCTTGCCGCTCTGAAGTCGCTGTATGGCAGCGCAGCGGCGTGACCAGGGGGACCGAACTTTGTCAGCAAACGCTCGTGTGACACGCTGCTTCGTGTTGAGCGGGTGAAAGTCTCTACTCTGCCATTTGGCGTCATCTCTCACGTCTCACCGTCGCCACTATCGCCTTGATGTTCCGCCAGTCTATGTGCTTCTTCTTTTGTGCCATGTGTTCACAGTGCTTTGGGACGCATATTGCATCTCCAGCTCGTCTTTGTTCTCTCAGTACAGTACCAGGAGAAGAAAGACCCTGTCCCCACGTGGAGCCCAGCTCGGGTTCGGCGCACCCGCTGCGTTCACGCTCATGAGACGACACTCCAGTGATAACCGCCTGGGGGAAACCCCCATTGCAACAACTCCACTCCAGGACGCAGTGCACAGACGGGGCGTTGCTACTGTCAAGACGAAAGCTTGTATCGCCTCGGTACAGCCGCGTGTGGGCAGTGTCGGCTGTGCTGTCGGCGGATACGGTGGAGGTCCGCTCGTCGGCAACTCCGGCCCGGAAGAGCCTTGCACACTGACCCGACCGAGTCCGTTGACAAGCGCAGGGGCGGGCGGCTCAACGACTCATTGCTGTTTTTTGCACTGAGGAGTCGGGTCTGTTTCCTCCAGAATTAACTGCACAGAACTCACTCAACCAGTCTGCTCTGCCTCCACAAGCTTCTGAAACGAGCGAATGAAATTCGATGAGGAGGGCTACTTACTATTCCACTCATGTCACCCACACACAACACGCCGAAATGTTATTGTCGTAACGGCCGTCTTTGGGGATCCTTTCTGTTCAATTTATCCTGGCACCCTCGCCTGGGCGTGTGTCACGCCTAGTTACCACTGAGTGCTCGTGCTTTTCTGGGTTTTCAAGGGCTTTGATGCGCCTGGTTGGCTCCTCGTCCCAAATATGATAGCTCATTGGTCACCTGACATTTTGTCAGCTCGTGGGGCTGTCCTTCGAATCAGGCGCCAGATTTCCATGGCAGAATACAACGTGGCCAAGCCCACCCGCTCTCATTGACGCATTGCGACCAGTCGGGCAACGATTGTTTCGAGTTGATCCGACGAAAAGGAAGCGAGGCCGAGCCTCTTCCGGACGTCCCGCAACACTGCGCAACGGATCGTACGACAGTACCAATACCATCGCCACTGTCACATGCGAGAGACTCTCAAAGCCGCGGACGTGCTCAAAACCAACGGCAGATTATATCAAACCCCGCCAGCGCCGTTGACTTTCCGCTGGCGTGCTTGTGCTTTCAACACGAGCAAACGTTACACAACAACAAAACTTACGTCCGGTCTTCATCGTCGTCCGGCATTTTGAGAACCACCACAGGAAGACGGCAACGACATAGGGAGTAATAAGTGGCTTCCGAATCGCCTGCAGGCGCAACGCGCAGCAGCGTGCGGGCAAGACTTGATCCGGCAGATCAAGTCACACGCCGTCCCCGGCTCATCCTCGGTTGCAGACCCCTCTCAAATCGGCTGGAATGCCCGGTTTGGGTCGCGTCCCCTGTTCGGGCGACCCCTCTCACAGAGGCCGTAGAGGCACAATTGGGGATGCGTCCCCAATTCTGCCCCTACGGCCTCTGTGAGAGGGATCACGCTCTCTCGACCACTGAGATTTTAGCACGTTGAAGGAACTATTTTCAAACGTCTCGTGTAAAGCTCAGACCCAGAAGAGCAGGACAAACTAGGCGTGGTGTGGTTGGAAAGGGCTGTTCTGTCCGACTCGTACCTGCCTTCCGGCCCCCACTCCAATCCAAAACGCTAAGCAGCAGGTGCGGCCTGATGCTGCTCTGTTCCGCCACCCACAACTCGAGAGAGAAGTCCAGCATTCTGCAAGGAACCGAGAAGAGCTGACGTCGCGCGTCCATACCACACAGCCAACACTTCTCCCCTGTTCCTTAGTTTCGAGTGAATAAAGGGCCGGTTCAGAACAGAACAAGCGCTGTGGTGGGAATCGGAAGGTGACGATCAAACAACGTGTTTCTTGGGCACCTCCGATTTCCAGTAGCCTGGCGCGGCAAGCACAGAGCGGCCGTTATTTTCATCAGGTTTGGCTTCTGCGGCTCAGGGCCGTTCTCAGGCTGGAGTCGGCGGGCCTGGGAACTTCATCCAATGGGAGCGCGAGACGCATGTACACGGCGGCGGCTGCAGGTCCGGCGGGTCTTCCAGCACATCAGAAGGAAGGGCTGTGCTCGGAGTGTCTCTTCGTGGATCGGCGCGTCCAGCGAGGCACTCCGGGGGCCCGTTGTTTAGATATGGCCCTTTGTCTGCTCGCGCACCGCCAGATGCCGCAGAGTGCATCCAAGCGGGCCCGTGGGTCCCCATTGAAGCACTCAGCTGGCCACAGACCAAAAGTCGCGCAGCGAAAGTGTCGCGAGACCGTTGAACGGGCAGCGGTAGTTCATCCGTCACCGCTCACCGTGTTCTGCCGCGACTGTTAGCGGTCTGAGCGATTGTGACCAGACACGGCCGAGCGGCTGTCGCGATCGGTGCCATGTTAGCGCGTGTTAGCACCCTGGGCGGGGGTCGAAGAGCCCAGCCCCCCGCCAACAGGGCCGCTGGGCGTGGGGGTTGTTGACCATGCATGTCGCAGTTGGCTCTTTGCAGGCCCCCGTTTGGGGGAGAGCCCCGTTTGGTGCTGCTGTCGGCGCCCCGACCCCGGTACCCCTGGGCGCCTGGGGCCTGTCTCCTACCCCGTAGCGCGCCTTCCCCTACCCCCCCCCCCTGCACACCCTGCTGCTGCCGTCTCTACCTGTTTCGCCTTCGCGCGGCCGACATGGCCTCCGCTGGTAGCCGACCTGGCCCGATCCCTGCTGTGCTGGGCCGTGGCCTGAGGCGCGCTTTCAGCCCCGCGCGGCCACCCCCCAGGTTTGCCCGTTCAGCCAGTGGAATCCGCGGGCGATGCGCAGCGGTGCCCCTAACCCCACTCCTCGCACACGTTTTGGCGCTTTTTTTCGCCTTCGGCTTTCCCCTGGCTTTCCCCCCGTTTCCGTGCAGCAGGTGGGCCTCCAGACGCCCTTTGTGCAGGGGGTTCCCCGGGTGGGGGGGGCGTCCTCGGGGAGGCGTGCTCGGCAGGATGTGGGGGGACCCCCTCTGAGCCGGGCGTGCTGTGGGGTTTTTGCCATATCTACCACGACCTGCGCAACCGACAACTCATGCGCCTGTCCCACCGCTGACTAGCTCTTTCTTCTTGTGCTCTTGCCGTCGTTCTTCTTCCCGTCGCCCGAGCCGTGTCGCTGTACGGTCGCTGGCGACACCTGCCCCTTCCCGGTGTCAAGGGTGTACGGACAACTTCGGCCGCCTGCGCGCCATCGTGTCTCGACCGCTCCTTCATCATGGGTAAGGGCGCCAACAGCATGGGGGTCAAGTTTGACGACTCCCTCTCCAAGCGGGCACACAACTTCTCGGCCGGCCCCGCATGCCTCCCCGAGTCTGTGATGCGTACGGCGGCGGCTGAGTTTTGTGACTACGGCGGCTCGGGCATAGGGATGATGGAGCTGAGCCACCGTGATGCGGGCGGGCCAGTCCAGAACGCTATGTCCCAGGCGGCGGAGGACCTCCGCTCGCTGCTGTCCATTCCGGACGATTACCATGTGCTGTTCATGCAGGGCGGAGCCCACGGCCAGGTACGTAGTGAGGCTGTTTTCTTGAGTGTGGAGTGTTTGGGCAGCGATTCTGGTTGTGCGGGGTTAGGGGGATAGCCCCGTGAATCTGTGTCACGTAGCTGTTCCTACTCTTACGAACCATGCCTCGTGGTGGTCGGGTGACATATCGAGTGAGATACGGTTGCGTGCCTTGTCTCCTCTTGGTTGACTGTCGTGCTGATGCCTCCTGTTCCCTCTTTTTTTTTGGACCGTACTCTGGGTCTCCTCACATCGTGCCGTCTCACGACTGGTTAGTTCGCGGCTGTTCCGCTCAATCTGCTGGGCGATAAGAAGCAGGCCGACTACCTCAACACTGGCTTTTGGTCGCAGCGGGCGATGAAGGAAGCCGCCCGCTACTGTGACGTGCGCCTCGCTTATGACGGCACTGGCGACAAGTTCACAAAGCTGCCGCCAGCCAGCACCTGGGACATCTCCCCCGACTCGGCGTACGTCCACGTCTGCGCCAACGAGACCATTCACGGGGTGGAGCTGCTGGAGGACCCCGTGCTGCCAGCAGGCTCGCCGCCGCTGGTGGCCGACTTCACGTCGACACTGCTCTCGCGCCCCGTCGACGTCAGCAAGTATGGCCTAATTTACGCGTCGGGCGGCAAGAACCTGGGGCCTGCCGGCTTCACGGTTGTTATTGTCCGGGACGACCTGCTGGACCGGCCATCCCCTCTTTGCCCGTCGGTGCTGTCGTACAAGCTGTCGGCGGAGAGCAAGCCGATCCCGTCGCTGTACAACACGCCACCAACCTACTTGATTTATATGTGCGGACTGGTGCTGCAGGACCTGAAGGGCCTCGGTGGACTGAGGGCGGTGCAGAAGCGGGTCCGCCGCCGGTCGGACCAGATCTACTCACTGATCGAAGCCAGCAACAGCTTCTACACGCTGAAGAACGTGGATAAGCCGGTACGGAGCATGATGAACATCCCCTTCCGTGTCAAGGGCGGGTTGGTCAACGGGCTCGAGGAGGCCTTCTGCCGCGAGTCGGAAGCCAGCGGTATTTACCAGCTGTTCTGTCATCCGCTCTTCCCGGGCCTGCGTGTCACGCTTTACAACGGCGTGCCGGATGAGGCGGTCAACGCGCTTTGCCGTTTCATGATCAAATTCATGGCCGACCACGGCGATGATGCTGATCGTCATGCTGTTCCGTGCCATGCCCCGCAGGTCATCCCCAACCGCCACGCCCTGTGCTGAGTGCTCATGTGGATGTACCACGGGCTTGTACGTTGTTCTTCCCTGCACGAGGTGGGGTCCTCTGGGTTGCTTTGTTTCTCGTCGTCTTATTGCGGTCACTTGTTTACCTTCCCTTGGCTGTGCTTTCTTCTGGGTGTATGAAGTCTGTCCCTTTCCTGTCGCTGGCATCTGTAAATACAGTATTAATAGGAGAGGAAAAGAAACCTATGTTCGTGTTCTGTCCAGATCGAAGTGGACCCCATTGCTTCATGTTTTGACACCATATTCGGCTGTGGAAGCTCATGGGATTTCCGGTGGCATCAGCATCGCCTCGTTCAGCTGGCTCTGCCTCGGGCGCGGTGCTCCTCAACAACTCACCCAGCGACATCTTTGGGTGGACTGGCGGATGCGGGTGTTGCAGAACGCTCTGCAGGGATGCGTGGTTTTTGGACCTTCTACGTGCCACTACAAGTCGCAGCGACACGCCAGCAGTTGAGCGAGGTGCTAACTTGCAGCCAGTTGTGCTGGTGCCGTTGACCATACCTGTTGCACCATGCTCTCCCTGCGCAGCTCGATGCTGCGTCGATTTAGTCTTTTCGGCAGCAACTCTTGGTCTATCCCCCATTCCCATCCACCTGCGTCGACATTGATGGGTGTTCGTGCCCACGGCTCGTGGCACCATGGTCGCCATGCCCGACCGCGCTCCTCGGGAGGATTTGCCGTAACTGGCAGCGTCCCCTCCATGACATCGAGTGCGCCGATTACGCTGGGTGCTGCTACTGTCGGCCGTGGCTTGAATGCAAAGGGCTTGCACTCGACGGCGATTTGTGGCGGCCCGCTCGCGGACAACGATGGCTCTGATGTGATTGCCGTTGGTGACAGCAAGCGTCGCAATGACCGCGCTGCTGAAGCCATTGCCGTCGAGGCTCGCTACGGAGCGTTCAACTACGCGCCCCTGCCGGTGGTGCTCTCCCACGGCATTGGCGCCATGGTGTGGGACGTGCAAGGCACCGCCTACTTGGACTTTCTGGCGGCATATTCAGCGGTCAATCAGGGGCACTGCCATCCGCGGCTCGTGGCGGCCATGGCCTCCCAAGCTGCGACTCTGACGCTGACCTCCCGCGCCTTTTACAACAACCGGCTCGGGCCGCTGCTCGAGCGGCTGTGCACGACCTTTGGGTATGACCGCGCGTTGCCAATGAACACGGGTGTGGAGGGTGGAGAGACGGCGGTCAAGCTGGCCCGCCGGTGGGGCTATCAGGTCAAGGGCATTCCGGACAATGCGGCGCGGGTGCTCTTTGCGCGGGGCAACTTTTGGGGGCGGACCATCGCCGCGGTGTCCACGTCGGGCGATGAGGGGAGCTTCCGGGGCTTTGGACCGCTGGTACCGGGCTTCTCGCAAATCCCGTACAACGACGTTGGCGCGTTGCAGGCGGCGCTTGAGGCGGACCCGAACGTGGCTGCCTTCATGGTGGAGCCCATTCAGGGAGAAGCCGGCGTCATCATCCCCGACGAGGGCTACATGGCTGCGGTCGGGCGTCTCTGCCGCAAACACCGCGTGCTCCTCATTGCAGACGAGGTCCAGACGGGCCTTGGCCGCACCGGTTATATGCTTGCCACGGAGCACGACGGCCCCGATGCGCGGGCAGACATTGTCGTATTGGGCAAAGCCCTCTCTGGGGGCATGCTGCCCGTGTCGGCCGTGTTGGCCAGCGATGAGGTAATGGGCGTCCTGTCGCCGGGGGACCACGGCTCCACGTACGGGGGCAACCCCCTGGGCGCCGCCGTTGCCGGCGTCGCGCTGGACATCCTAGAGAAGGAGGAGCTCTGCGCCAGCTCGGTGGCGCGCGGTCAGCAGCTGCGCGACGGCCTGACCAAGTTGTCCCAGTCGGGCACCCGCGGCTCGAACCTGATCACCGCCGTGCGCGGGCGGGGGCTGATGAACGCCTTTCAGGTCAAGGACGACGGCCGGGAGGGCGGGACGGCGTGGCGGGTGTGTGTCAATATGGCGCACGCGGGGGTGCTTGCCAAGCCGACGCACGGCAACATTATTCGGTTGTCCCCGCCACTGGTCGTCACCGAAGAGCAGGTGGACACCGCGCTGGAGAGCATCAAGCGGGCCTTGAGGGCCACTGTGCAGACCAAAAAGTAAAATGGCCGCTGGTTCGTACCAGTGACGGCTTGGAGTGGATTGAAGACTGAGTCCATGCTGTTAACCAAGTCAAGGACGTGACACAGCAGAGCAAGTACAACAATACGTGCTGTTCGTGATGCTCATGCATGAGCAGCTGCCTACCAAAACGAACCTCCTTGATGATGCAGCAGGGCCTTGGTTGTCAAGCTCAGGCAAAGGTGACAAGGCACCACCCCGTGCCAAAAGTGCAACACAGACAACCGAGGGAGACCATGATCGTAGCCAAGAGCGACTCAGCGCGCAAAAGACTCTAGGTCACCCGCAAGGTACATGGATGCGGAAGCAGCCAGAACAAACCGCCCTGGCAATCCTCTCATAGGCACCGCCACGGCTCTCGCACTTGTGCCAGTGCGGCTTGTAAGGGCGCAATCATCACAAGCGATCTCCCCAGACACAAACGGCACGACGGCACGCGTCAGAGCCCTAAAACGCGCGTCGCCCGATGCAGCGGCGTCCGCCCACAGGCCAGGTTGCTTGACGACCGTGACCATAAGGCCCCCAAGCTCCCTGCTCGGCACCGCTTCAGCTCCACCGCGCGCCGAGACCCACGGCGCCCCGCGGCGACACGCCGCAACCCCCGCATCAGCCACCCACGCGGCCGCTGCGCCGCTCACGACCGCGGCGGGGACGGTGGTGGCGGCCGCTTGTACACCCCCGCCGCCCCGCTCTCCGCCGACACGCGCTTGAGCTCCTCCTTGACGGCCGCCGCAAAGCCGCCGACGCCGTCGCCCACCTCCCCCGCCGCCCGCCGCATGGCAGCGGCGCGCTCCGCAGCCGCCTGCACGGCGGCGGTGCCCTCCTCCCGCAGCGCGCGCACGTTGGGGTTGGACGCCGCCTCCGCGGCCACGTCGGCCGCCTGCTTGGCCAGCGCCTGCGCCTGCTCCGCCGAGCGGACGGCAAAGCGCTGAAAGGCGGGGTTGGAGCCGAGGCCCTTGACAATGATTTCGTTGGCCAACCACTGCATGACGCGGCCTATGAGGTTGGTCGGCGCCATGGTGCCGGTGGGCTGGGGGGTCTGGCCGCCGCCGCGTCGTCGACGGCTCACACGCGTGGAGCGAGACAGGAAGTGCTTGGGGAGGGGCGGCGACACTTGGTCAGATACAAAGAGTAGGAGGTAGGCCGGCTCTGGTTGTGGCAGCCTGCAGGAGCAACCAGGCCCCAACAGCCGGGCTCACCGCATGGACGTCACAGCAACGGTGGTGGGGTGCGGACGGAGGGAAGCCGTGGAGACGAAGGCGGGGCCGGCGTGTACACGCCGGCCTCGACACGTGTCGAGGGCTTGGAAGCTGCACATCGCCGATGGAGTTCTGGTTTCTGCTGCCCACTAATGGGCCCCCACGTGGAAAAAGAACACGTGGATGGCCGTTCGTCGCCTTTAGTTCGCCCCTGCGAGGATGTGTACCGACCTGAGCCGCACGTCCTCTGATCAGCTTCGTTGATTGGCCAATAGAAGTCGTCCGACGATTCTAGTTGACAACGAAAACGACGACGCTGACGGAACACGGTTTTGGGGAAGAGCCGAATCGTGGCGGCCACGGTTGGTGTCCGCACCCGCCCGCCCGCCCAGGACGCTTGCAGCTGCTGCGGAGGGACTGCGCAGTCGGCGTCTTGCTCGGCGCCATCGCTGTCGTGTCGGGCGCCACCGTTGCAGGCCATCCGCATCGTGGCCGAGGCGCTGTCATGCCCAGCCGGAGAATACAGCCGAGTCGGGCGGGCAAGCGGCAGTCCTCCCATGGCGCCAGCGAGGCGGCACCGGCAGAGGTATGGGAGTGTGGCGGGTCGGTCGTGCGCCCACGGCGCGAACGACACGGGGAGGGGAGGCCGGGTCGTGCGTTGGCGGTGCCTCGGCCAAAATGCACGGTTCTTTGGTGCTGGGCTGCTCACACAGTTTGTGTTTCTAACCGCTTGCTGCCATATGCTTCGTGCCCCTGTTGATGACCTTTATTGCGCCGTGGTGCGGTCCCTTGCCTCGCCCTCTCTTTGGTACACGTTTCGCTACCCACAGGCCGGGGCGGACCTGGAAGGGAAGCCGGTACCGTCACTCGCGGCCGTGTGGGCCGAGTTGGGCGCCGACACGCCCGCGCCCCTGACCGACGCGGCCACCGCGGGGGCCCCCCCCCCCCCCCCCCCCCCCCCCCCCCCCCACCGCCGACGGGTCGGCCACGCCGAGCGCGTGGTACGCGCGCTCCCGCGCCTACTGGGCGCGCCAAGCGCCGACCGTCGACGGCATGCTCGGCGGCCTCGGCCACCTCTCCCCCGCCGACGTGCAGGACAGCCACCGCTTCCTCGACGCCCTCGGCGACGGCGTCGACTACTCGGGCGCGGCGCTCGACGTTGGCGCCGGCATTGGCCGCGTCAGCGTGCACGTGCTCGCGCCGCGCTTTGCGGCGGTCGACATTGTCGAGCCGATCGCCGCCTACGCCGACGTGGCGCGCCGGGCGGTGCCGGGCGGAAAATTCCGCACCGCGTACGTGTGTGGGATGGAGAATGTGCGCATCCCGGCGGCCGTCTGCTACGCGGTCGTGTGGGTGCAGTGGTGCGCCATCTATTTGACAGACGGGGACTTGGTGGCCTTCCTCCGCCGCGCCGCCGCCGCGCTGCTGCCGACGGGGGTGGTGGTTGTGAAGGACAATATCGCGGCCGACGCGTTTGCGCTCGACACGTCGGACAACAGCGTGATGCGGAGCGACGCGTACATGCGGTCGCTGTTTGCGCGCGCGGGGTTGGACGTTGTCGCCGCCGCGACGCAGCAAACGTTTGACGTGACGCTCTTCCGCGTGGAAATGTACGCGCTGACGCCGCAGAGCCGTGGCGCGGCGTGAGGGGGGGGGCGTACGCGCTGCAGCTGTTGCGGTCGGGCGGCTTT
>ENA-ORXR01002077-ORXR01002077.1-marine-metagenome-genome-assembly--contig:-NODE-2077-length-19715-cov-125.520776_pt1 | contig 19715 bp, 14 predicted proteins | sample MGYA00237866_ERZ511479 | MGnify/ENA metagenome assembly ERZ511479 | reverse complement strand
TGCATCGTCACCTGCCCGCTGCACGGGGCCGAGTTCGATCTGAAGACCGGCGAACACCTGTGCATGCCGGCGGTCGCGCCAATCGAAAGCTACGCCCTTAAAGTGGAAGACGGCAAAATCTTCATCGACTTTAAATAGTCCGGGCACCCGCCCATGAACCGCGACGACTTTCCCATCCTCAGCCGCCCGCATCCGAGCGGCAAACCGCTGGCGTACCTCGATAACGCCGCGTCCTCGCAGCGCCCGACTGCCGTGCTCGACCGGCTGCGCCGCTACGACGAGGAGGAGCACGCCAACGTGCATCGCGGCATGCACCACCTCGCCGAACTCGCGACCAACGCCTACGAAGGCGCGCGCACCACCGTCGCCAAATTTCTCAATACTCCGGCCAGCCACCAACTGCTTTTTACCCGCGGGACCACCGAGGCCATCAACCTCGTGGCCACCGGCTACGAACGACTCAAGTCCGGCGACGTGATTTTGATCACGCGCATGGAGCACCACAGCAATATCGTTCCCTGGCAGCTCTGCGCGCAACGCACCGGCGCGACGCTCCGCTATCTCGACGTCGCCGCCGACGGCACGCTGGGCGACATCGACGCGATCGATTTTTCTAGCGTCGCCTTGTTCGCGGTGACCCATGTCTCGAACGCGCTCGGCACCCTGAACCCGATCGCCGAACTCGCCGCCCGCGCCAAAGCCGCCGGTGCGACGGTGCTGGTCGACGGCGCGCAAGCGGTGCCGCACATGCCGGTCGATCTCACCGCGTTCGCGGAAGCGGGCGTGGATTTCTACGCCTTCTCCGGACACAAACTATGCGGCCCCACCGGCATCGGCGGACTGGTTGGCCGAACGAGTTTGCTCGAAACCATGAACCCGTTCCAAGGCGGCGGCGAGATGATCGACGTGGTGCACGACGACTACAGCACCTGGGCGGATCTGCCGTATAAATTTGAAGCGGGCACGCCGAACATGTCCGGCGCGGTCGGTCTGGCCGCCGCCTGCGACTATCTCACCGGCATCGGCATGGAACGAATCGAGTCCGAAACGAAACGACTCAGTGCGCTCGCGGCCGAACGCCTCGCCGGCGTCGACGGACTCACCCTGTACGGCCCGTCCGAACGCGGCGCAGCCGTGTCGTTCAATCTCGACGGCATCCACCCGCACGACCTCGCGCAGATCCTCGATCAAGAAGGCGTCGCGATCCGCGCCGGGCACCTGTGTTGCCAGCCGCTGATGAACGTGCTCGACGTGCCCGCCGTCGCGCGCGCCAGTTTTTACTTTTACAACACCGACGCGGAGATCGAACGCCTGCTCACCGGCATCGCCACCGCCAAACGCATTTTCCGGATCTGATCGATGAGCGCGTCCCTCTATCAGACGGTCATTCTCGATCACTTTAAAAATCCGCGCCACAACCGGAAGCTCGAGCCTTCGGAAGTGCGCATCGAAAAACTCAATCCAAGCTGCGGCGACCGGATCCGGATCGGGTTCGAGGCGGCCGGCGATGAGTTCAAGGGGCTCGTCTGCGAATTGCAAGCCTGCGCCATTGCGGTCGCGTCCGCCTCGATGATGGCCGACGCGCTGCAAGGCAAGTCGGCCGAGTATTTCGCAACGCTCAAACTTGATATCGAGTCCCTCCTCAACGCCGAACTCGAACCCGGTCCAGACTTCGGTGATCTCTCCGCCCTTGTGTCGGTGCGCGCCTTCCCGGTTCGAATTCCCTGTGCGCTGCTGCCGTGGAACGCACTAGCAGAAGCCTTGGAATCCTAGCCCGAAGGTAGCTCTTCCTTCCAAGGAGGAGTCCGGACCGCTGGCTTCTTGCCGGCCAGTCCGCTCGACACGTCCTAGAAAAACGTGATATCTGCCACGCATGCATGCTGCTGAATATGAACGGATTTTCGTCGAACTCTTTGGTCACCAACCAAAGGAGCAGGATCGATATCATGACCATGGCCAAAGCCCGTTATGTCGGCGGTTTCGGTCAGGCCGGCTCGGTCCAATTGCCTTGATTCGTTATGGCAAGAACTTGCCATAGAGTGGCGAACTCTTGCCATAGTATGGCAGACTCTTGCCACCCTATGGCAAACGTTTGCCATAAGCCGAGCGCGCTATTATTACGGATTTCATCGGGCGTGGAGTCGGCGGCTGTGCTATTTTTTTCGGATGGACGTTCCCTGATATGACGACGAGCTATTTTCTTCGATGGAAGCGGGTGGGCTCTTTCCTGTTGCGGGGCCTGCTCATCCTGCTGGCCGTGTTGCTAGTCTATTTCGTGCTGTTCCCCCTGTCGGTTCCGCAGCTGTCGGAACTGGATCAACCGCCGATCCGGCAGAAGGCGAACGGGCATTATGTGTTTGAAGAGGCGTGGTCGTTCGAGGTGGATGGGCAGCGTTTTGAAATTCCGCCCGCGTATTTGTCCAACGGGATCACGGCGGATATCAAGCTGAAGGAATGGCTCGGCGGAAATTCGGTACACTCGTCGGCGACCCGCGCGGCGATCATTCACGATTATTTTATTCTCCGAACGCAAGTGAACCGCTGGCGCTTGGATCGGATTTTTTACGCGGCCTTGCGCCAAGGCGATACGCACAAGTTCAAGGCCAAGTTGATGTATCACGGCGTGTCGCTTCGTTCGTTGCAACAATGGTTCAACGCGGTTCGGCATCCGGGCAAGAAGGCGCCGCCTTGGAGATAGGGCGGCGGTTGCTTACCCGCGGGCAATCCCGCTCGGCGGGACCCCGTGGGGCTGGAGACATCCGTGGTCCCTCGGGTTGAGTCTGGATATGGACTACTTCGTGCGAATACAGCTCTACTTAATTTGCTCTAACGAGCAGGTTCAGTTGCGGCGACGTAGACGGCGCCGGTGGCATCGCCGCCGGTTTCGCGGTCGTCGAACGCCATCGGATTGTTAAAGTGGATCGTGTGTGCTTCGGCGGCGGCAAACACGCGGCCGAGGTGTTCTGTGAAGGCGGGGTCAGGAAGGCCATCGGCCCACATGGCGAAGGTGCCGCCGGGCTTGAGGTGGAGGCTGAGTTCGCGGAGGCCGGCTTCGGTGTAAAATGGGGCGCTGCTTGGATCGAGCAGGTGGGTGGGGGTGTGGTCGATGTCGAGTAGGATGGCGTCGAAGCGACGGGTGGGATTTTTTGGATCAAGGCCCGACCGGTCGCGGACGCGTTCGAAGAAGTCAGCGTGGAGGAAGCGGCAACGTGGATCGTCCGATAGTTCGGGCCCGAGCGGGACCAACCCTTGTTCGTGCCAATCGATGACGGCTGCGAGAAATTCGACGACCAGCACGCCGCGAACACGCGGATCTTCAAGTGCGGCAGCAGCGGTGTAGCCAAGTCCGAGTCCGCCGATGGCAATGTCGAGCGAGATGCTTTCAGTGGCGGCGAGGCCGTGGTGGGCGAGCTGTCGTTCCGCTTCGTGGAACAGGCTGGTCATGAGGAACGCGTCTCCGAGTTTTACCTCGTAGATGTCTTCTTCGATCTCCGGTGCCCGTCGTCGTCTGAGCATTAGCTCCCCGAGCGGTGTCTCACGGAAGTCCAGTTCTTGGTATTGTCGCGCCATAACAGACGACCCCGCGCGGCTTTTAATCCAGAGCGGCTGATGTTTTTTCCGGTTCGGCGGGGGCATTAAGCCAAGCCCACGCTTCTTCGTCATCGGTGGTTACCAAGCGATCATCCATCGCCAATAGTTGAAACATGCGCGACAGGGCGTAATCGTGTCCGCTACGGGTGACCGAAACGGTTTTAACAGGCCGTTGCCTTTCTGGCATCGCCTTTTGCATGGCTACCAGCTTGCGGATGTCGCCGGGGCTAAGATCGAGTTGGTCCGCAGAGCGAAGATCCACGTATACTCGGTAGCCGACCTTCAGTTTGCCATCCGCCTCTTCTGCCAGACTGCGGAAATGACTGAGATCGATCCGCCCCTCTCCGTGAATTTCGAGGAGATGGCCTTGTTCTTTGATCTGGTAGGTCAGTGGCATGGGAAAAGAATGTGGTGCGTGGGGCGTTCGAAGACTCAACCTGCGAAAACGGCAGCGGGGATGCCAGTGGCGCCCGGGCGACAGTGGAACAAGCGGCCGGCCAGCGGCTGGGCGGCTTTTTCCTCGTCGCTCAATCCTTTGGACGCGGTGGTGATGTACAGATCCTGCAAATCCGGGCCACCGAAGGCGCAGGCGGTGACGTTGGCGACGGGAAGTTCGAGCTGGTGAAGGATGGACGCGGTCTTCGGGTCGAAGCAAGTCACTCCGAACCCGGCCCAGCGGCACACCCAGAGATTGCCGTCTTGGTCGAGCGTCATGCCGTCGGGATAGCCGTCGACGCCGAGTGCTTCAAAATCGATGGCGACGCGCTCGTTGGCGATCGTGCCGGCGTCGGCGTCATAATCGAAGGCCATCACCGTGCGCCGTGGCGAATCGATGTAGTAGAAGGTGTCGTCGCTCCAGACGAGACCGTTGGACACGGTCACCCCCTCGTACAATTTGGTCACCGACGCGTCGGGGTCCACGCGGTAGAGCGAACCGGAGGCGGCGGTTTCGGGAAGGTCGAGGGTGCCGACCCAGAGACGCCCGGACGGATCGCATTTGCCGTCGTTGAGGCGGGTATGGGCGAGTTCGGACTCGACCTTGCAGAACAGGGTTTGATTCTTGCTGGTCGGATCAATACGTACGATCCGGTTGAGGACTGCGGCGATAATCCCGCCATGCGCATCCTGAACCACGGTGCCGACCATGTCATCGCAATCGAAGTGTTCCTCGTTTCCGGATGCCGGCGTATACCGAAGCACTTTGTGGCCGAGGATATCCACCCAGAGAAGGTGATTGTCATACCAGACTGGGCCTTCGCCTAGACGCGCGTGGTACGTTCCTTCAACTGGTTTAGGATTGCTCATAATGTATTGTTCGGTGATTCGGTACGATTTGAAGTCACTTCATATCACCTACTGCAAGCGATAAAACGCTAGGGACGCATATTCCCTAATTTAAAATTAGATTGCTAGGATCGTTCTTTACGAACTCGTAAGAAACATCTGACGTTCCCCGGCGATGCGGCGTACCGTTTCCAAGCCCTGTTCGGACGCCAAAACGCACACCGTTCCACCGCAGCCTCCGCCAGTAATTCGTGCTCCATGAATGCCTTCTATAGTGCCATGCGCCCGCAGGGTATTCACGAGTTCGTCGGTCGCGGCGTGGCCTAGGCCGATGCTGGTGTAGGATTGATGGGATTCATACATCAGCGGTCCTGCTTCTCCTGGCTGGCCCGCTTGCAGGAGTTCGAGGAAGCGTTGGATGCGTTGGTGTTCGAAGATGGGATGGCTGGCTGCGGCTCGTACGGGATAGCTTGAACGGGGACAGACCTTGGTCGCCGAGTCTCTGATCCGCCCATAGCGCGTCATGAACTCCTCGCCACCTAGCAAGGCTGGGAGGGCGTCCGGTTCGAACTGATTCGCGTAAATGTCTGTCAGATAACGATATGTGGATTCGTGGAGATGGTCTGACCTTGTTTGAAACGCATTTTTTTGGTCATCGGCATCACTATTTTCATTGACTCTCCTGGGGGGCTGGAGATGGCCTGTCCCTGTTCGAGAGAGGATTTCGAGGCCCATGAACGCGGCAGTTCGGGCCCGGCCATACGCGTCGCCGGACACCTGATGGGTGACGCCGGAATCGATGCCAACGAAGTGCCAACCCGGGGGGACGGGAACTGGCTTGGAGAGTTGAGCGGGAAGGTGTTCTTGGTCGCGGCAGAGAATCGGGAGCAGGTGCTCGGCCACCCCGCAATGGCTGGCAATTTGGTCCATCAGGCCACAGGGCGCGGCGGCCCAATGGTGTTCGGCTCGCTGTCCGATGACGGCCAAGTCCAAGGGCCGAATCTCAACCGACCAGAGTGTTTCCAAGGCGCGCAACACCGCCATCTCCAACGCCGCGGACGCGGATACGCCGCGTCCCGGCGGCACCTCGGACTCGACCCAGATATCGATTCCCGAAAAGGGGCGCGCCTGCTCTAGGCTGATCACTTGATGGAACTCCATCACCGCGCCGACCACGTACGCGGCCCAGCCCAAGTTCTTGCGGCGGCTGGCGGCATCCACGTCAAGCAGAGCACCGCGTTGATGGGGAGTCACCGTCACTTCCTCGTCCAAAGTCCCGCTTCGAACGCGTAGGATGCCATCGTCCCGACCTGCTACCGCGGCGTGCGTTCGTTGGCGGATGGGCATTTGCAAGACCAGCGACCCGGAGTAGTCGGCGACGCCGCCCATCACGTCCAAACGTCCTGGCGCAGAGGCCCGGACGGGTTCGGCCTGCCCGCCAAAAAACGCGGTCGCGTTCATCTCACAGGTTTTTCTCGGCCAGCAATTCCATCAACACCGGTTCGACCTGCGCGCGGATGCTCTCGTTGGAATACCCGATCCAGTCCACCGGACTGCTGGTGTCCATCGGCGCGTCGAACGACTCCCCGCGCGGTCCTGTGATCAACAGACCCGCCTCCGAACCGATGAGATGCGCCGCGCAATCGTAAGGGTGGCAGACGTGGCTGGTCCGGCGTCCCTCCTCGCGGGCCTGCCGGTTGAAGCAGTGCCGTAAGTCGGCGACAAAGCGGTCCCGGCCTTTCATCATCTCATAGATTTGCCCCGCCGAACTCGCAAACTGGTCGTCGAATACAATGGTCTCCTCCTCGGGGGCGTCCGGATATAACCGGTGGATTAAGTCCTCCTCCAAGGTGGCGATCAGGGCTTTGTTGGGATGGAAAAATCGACAGATCTGGGCGAAGCCACCGCGTAGCTCTGGCGCCGGACTGGGTCCGAAGCGGCACGGCGTGGTCACGCGGGAGAATAAGTTGCGGGTAAAACGACCGACGGAGTCGCCGCGTTCGACCCAAAACACATCTTGGTAAAGCGCCCGCGTGGTCGGAATTTCGACCATTACTGCGGTGAAGGTGTCGGATAGGCGGGTCTCCAGACCGAGGTTCGGCGCGACGGCCGCGATGAAAAACGCCGAACGCTTGTCGAACATCAACCCGCGGCTGCCATCGATCGGATCAAGCAGGATGCGCATGGCCGCCTTCTCCGGCGCGAGGCCTTCGGGAAACACTTCCCCCGAGGCTTTAAAACCTTCGGCGATCAGCACGATGCCGCCGAGCGATTTGCCGAGCATGTGCATGTAGTCGGTGATGTATTCCTCGACCGCCTCGTCGATCCGGAAGATGACATCGGAGACATCCTTACGAACGACGGTGGAGAGTTCCTCGTAGCTGAGTTCGAGGATCAACTCGCGGGCAATTTCCGAAACGGTCGAACCCAAGTCGATCAAGCATTCGACCAACAGCGAACGACCTGGCGAACTCACCTCCTCCGGTTGGTCCTCCTCCGCCGGTTGGTTGTTCCCGACCGGCGTCTGCTCATCGCTCACGTCGACCTCTTGGCGGATTGTTCCACCGCCGCGAGTTCTGCCGAACCCGCAGGAATGCTGAGGTCGCGAAGTTGTGCGGCCGTCTCCTCCGGGATGGTGTCGTTCATGAAGTTGCCGCCACCGAGTTCCGCGCCGGCAAGAATTTTGCGCAGTCCGGGCGCGCGCAGCGGTGGGAAAAATTTGAGATGCAGGTGGAAATCGGGATGCGGGACGCCGTCGGTTGGCGCTTGGGCCAAGGCCATCACGTAGGGGAAGGGCATGCCGAACAGGGCGTCGTAGCGTTGGTTGATTTCGCGGTAGAGGCTGGCGAGTCCGGCGAGGGCGTCGTCGTCGAGTTCGGTGAGGTGCGCCGCGCGTTGCTTGGGGAAGATCCACACTTCGAACGGAAAACGAGCGAAGTAGGGCACAAAGGCGGTGGCTTGCGGCTGGCTGGCGACAATGCGCCGTGGATCTTGTTGTTCGAAGTCGAGCAGTTTGCGGAACGTGTCCCGGTCGTTGGCGAGCGTGTCCAAAGTCCGTGTCGGGTGGGCCATAACAAAATCGGTGGCGTACACTTGGCAGTGCGGGTGCGGGCTGGAGGTGCCGCAGGCCTCGCCTTTGTTTTCAAAAATCTGAACGGTCAGAATATCCGGCCGTGCGCCGAGTTCGGCGGTCTGCTGGCGCCAGGTCTTGAGCACCTCCAAAACCTGCTCTTCGCTGAGGTCGGCAACCGAGATGTCATGGCGCGGATGGTAACAAATGACACGCGCGACACCCCGGGCGGGCGCTGCCGGCATGCGTACTTCGGGGGCGTCGGGACCAACCACCGGGTGGTCGTTGTTGAACACATAGACGCCTTCATAATCCCGATTGGTCGCCCCGCCGACACGGGTGTTGCCCGGACAAAGAAAGCAAGAGGGCTCGTAGGCTTTGAGTTGTTCCAACGTCGATTTTTCGACTTCCCCGTCCCAAGGGCGGTTGTTTCGGTGGGCGGAGTAAATCACCCACTCCCGTCGCAGCGGGTGCCAGCGTTTCTCCCATCGTCCTGCGTGATTTGAGCCTGCCATTTCTGCGCTATTCCTAAACCAATCGGACGGCTCATGGCAAGAGCCTGAATGACATGCCTGTCGGGCTAGCCCATAAAACCAAGGTCTCGGTTGGAAAATCGACCGAGATTGGGAACGACAAGTTCGAGGTCGCTGTCGGGTACACCGAACCAATGGGCCAAGGTGGCGGCTAGTTCATCGACGGCCGTCGTCGGCAGCCAGCGGCCGCGGCCGACGTCGTCCGGTCCGCCCATTTCCATCACCGGCATCCGTCCGTAAATTCTGCCACCCTGCACTGCGCCACCCGTCACCACGTGATGTCCACCCCAGCCGTGGTCGGAACCCTTGCCGTTGCTTTCGGTGGTGCGACCGAAGTCGGAGGCGGTGAACAAGGTCACTGCCTCGGACGCGCCGAGTTCGGTCATGGCATCATTGAACGCGGCAATGCAGCGGCTGACATCGCCAAGCAGCGCGGGCTGATTGTCCTGAGTCTCGTGCGTGTCGAAACCGGGTTTGCTGCAGAAGAAAATCTGCCGCTTCAGCCCGAACTCATTGCGCGCGCCGATCAACTGGGCGATCATGCGCAGCTGGGCGCCGAGCGGTGACTCCGGGAAGAAAGTTTGCAGGGGCGGGCGCGTGGCGAGTACAGTCGAAAGCAAGGCGTGTTGGTCGACACCCTGCTTCATCGTGTTGGCGTAGGCTTGTTCCAGCAAGTGGTCGCGTTGCCCGCCGAGAATGTTGCCGAGCGCCTGGCGCCGAACCTGCGAGCGCGCCGAATCGTCGAAGCCCTCCAGGCCGATCGCGCCCTCGGAGGTCATGCCATACTGAAACACCTCGCTGCCGACTTCGAACAAATTCGCGCCGCCGAGCGACACCGACATCGACATTTCGCTGGTCCCGTTGAGGTGCTGAATGTAGTCGGCCAGCCGGCCGCCCCAGCCTTTGTCGACGTTTTGGGGAAGGGCGGACTGCCATTGTTCGAGCTGCTCTTTGTGCGAGAACAGCTGGTAGGGACGGATCGCTTCGCCGCCGCGGTAGTACTCCTGTAGGCTGATCGGCGCGACTAGGCTGCCGATGTTGGCGACCAGCGCGAGTTCGCCGTCGGTGTAGCGTTGCGCGAGTTCAGGGGTGAACGAGGGCATCGCAAAGTCGCGCCCGTCGCCGCCGGGGTTTGGGATGGCGAGTAAATCGGACTGCGGCACGGCGAGGTGTCCGCGAATTTGCTGGTAGGCAGCGTAGGAGTCGACGTCGCTACCGGCGCCGTTGGGGATCACCAAGTTCGCGCTGTCGTTGCCACCAAACATAAACAGGCAGACGAGGCCGCGGTAGTCGTTCGCATTGCCTTGGGCTGCGGTGACCAACTGGGTCATCCGCAAACTCGACAGCGCCGCGCCGATCGCCCCGGCCGAGGCGGTCGCGCAGGCGCCGCGGAGGAGGAAGTTGCGGCGGGAGGCGGAATGCGTTCGGTGGCTCATCTGAAAATCGCGTACTCCGGACTGAGAACCAACAGGTGGACCGCGGCTTCGACCCGCGCGCGCGGTTCATTGGTGGGAATGTCGGTCACGACGGTGGCAATCTCCGAACGCAGCGCGGGCGTGGTGCGTCCGTGCATCAAGAGAATGTCTAGTTGGTCGAGGAGCGCGTCGACATCGCCGGCCAGTGGCAGCTGCGCGCTATAGTCCATTTCGATCAGTTCGTTGGCGGCGGGCATGCGGTCTTCGAGCGTTTGGCGGAGAGAGTTGGCGATGCGCAATGCGTTGTTGGCCGAGAGAATTTTGAACTCCGGACTGACCAAGCCCGCCTCGGCCACCGGACCCGGCAGGGCGAAGTCGGGTTCGAAGAAGTTGAACACCGAGGGCGCCTGAAGCGGGCCTTGTCCGAACGCGACTTGGGGTTTGGTTACGCGTACGCGTCCGTGAATGGTCTTCGCGTCGAACGCGCGCAGCAGCGCGGTGGCGCGTAGCAGTGGTTCGCGCAACTGGCCGAACCAAGGCTGGGCCGCGACCGCCGGATCACGCGCTTCGGGGTCGAGCAGGATCGCTTTGACCACGGCGCCGAGATCTCCGCGAACGCCAGTTACGCCAGCGGGGCCGCCCGTATTAAACACGTCGGCGATCCGGTAAACGTAAGCCGGACTCGGGTTCGACGTGACTAGGCGCTGAATCAGAAAACGGGATACAAACGGCGCGGTATTCGGATGGTCGAATAACATGTCGAGGGCATCGGCTAAGTCCTGCTCGCCGCCTTGACCTGCGGGCAGAATTCGTTCGTCGATCAGCACCTTTTGGCCATCATCATGCCAAGCTGGGAACAACGCCATTGGCGAACGTTCTTGCACTTCGGCGGCCCAAAACCCGTCGAGTCCGTTCGGGGTGAGGTCGGGATAGCTGAAACCGGTGAGCACCCGCGCCATTTCCTCGACGACGAACTGGTCATAGGTCGGCACCGGAAAGCCGGTCGGACCGATCACGCGGATGCCGTCCGGGGTTAGTTCCCACAGGCCGATTGAGAACAGCTGCATCACTTCGCGGGCGTAGTTCTCGTCGGGCTGGATGCCGCCGGACGCCTCCGGGTTGCGCGCGTGGCTGAGAAACATGCCCATCGCCGGATGCAGCGTCACGTCCCCGAGCAGGTCGCGAAAATTGCCGAACGCGCCGTCCAGCAACATGTCCTGGTAGTCCGCGACCGCGAGCGGAAAATTGAACAGCTCGCTCTGGTCGGAGATGACAAAAAATTCGCTGAGCGCGAATGCAACTCGTTGCCGAAGCTGGTCCGGCGAACGCACCGAACGCTCCCACCATTCGGCCACGCGCAAGCCCGAACCCGGCGGAAACCCGTAGCTGTCCCAGAGTAGAAGTTGGTCGGTGTGGTGGCTCGCGGGCAAGGCGATTTGCGCGTCGATCCAACCGGCCATGCCAAGCGCTTGAACTTCGCTGATCGCCGGCAGCGTCGGACCAAACGTGGCTTGGCCGAGCAGGCGTGAAGCTGCTGCAGCGGAGGTGGTCGTGGCGGGCGTCCAAGTTGTTGTGGGCGGTGCGGGCGGCGGGGTTCCGTGCGGCAAAAATAGGCCGTGGAAACCGCCCACGTCGAACACGCCCTGAGCGGACTCCAGTTGCGCCAGCCGGGCGGGGTCCAAGTCGATCCAGTTCCGGCCGTCGGCGTCGGTGGTCCACTGCGTGGGCAAGCCACCAATCCGCAACTGCGGCGGATTATTCGGCGTCGCCGTCGCCAGCAGCTCAAGGTCGACGCCTTCGAACTGCCAGTCGAGTTTGGCCGCAGAGCGGTCCGGCAAAATCGCCAGCGTGGCGCTGCCCCAAGCTGGGAGATGCAGCAGCGCCGGGTCGAGCATGCGCAGTTGGGCCGAAAGCACGGTGGGGCGTTCGAAGGCGACCTCTACTAGGCTGGCCGGGCCGGTGGTGGTAGTGACGTTTGCGGCGTTGGTGCCGAGCGGTTGAAGCGCGAGGCTGAACGGCTCCAAGGCGTTTGGAAAGTTGCCTCGGCGCGGTGTCAGTTCGATCTGTTTCTCCATCTCGAACAAGGCGAAGTCCAAGGCGCTCGGCCAGTTCCAAGCGGGCGCGGCAAAGGCGTCCGTTCCCAAGGTTTGGCCACCATTGAACATGAGATCGACGGAGACCGGCGCGATGCCACCGGTTCGCCGAACCGTGAAGGTCACCGGGTCGCCCTCCTCGATCTGCTCGGCGGAGGCGCTCACCTCAACGTGGGCGGGCGCGGCGACGGCGGCGGTGGCGAGGGTCGCGTCGTCGGTGCCGGCTTGGGTCTGTGCGCGTTCGGGATCGAGTCCGAGCAAGGCCTCCTCCCAATCGGCGACGCCGTCGCCATCGCGGTCGCGGTCATCCACTTGCAGGCGGAAGTAGCGGGCATTGGTTTCGGGGATGACGAGTTCGATCTCCGCTCCGGTGCCGATCGCCGACACGCCGAGCGTGGTCCAGCCGTTCGGACTGAGCGCCTCGTTGCCGAACACCTCGTAGCGCTTCCCGGGCTCCCCGGTCCATATGAAGGCCACGACTTCGACGAGATTGCTACCGCTGCCACTGCTACCGCTGCCACTGCCACTACTGCCGCTGCCACTGACATTGCCACTCCGAACCGTGCGCACGCCCTCGATCGATAGGGTCGAGGCGCGATCGAACGGATCGGTGCCAGCAATGCTTTCCGAGCGGTTGTCGAGGCGGTCGCCGTCGCTGTCCGCGTTCGCGGCCAAGCCTTGTGCCGCGTGCAGCAGTTCCCAGAGATCACTCATGCCGTCGCCGTCGAGATCCACCGCTGCAATCAGCGGTAGGCCGAGGCCGCATAGCAGCACGATGGAAATCCAGAATCGACGGTTCACGACAATCAGGTACCCGCGGTCTTGAAAAAGATCAACTCGCTGGATGGGGGCGGTGCGTCTTTATGGCATTGGGGCCGGTGCTTGGCGCACGGGGCGTTCGACGAGAAAGGGCAGAGGGGTTTCGGCCGGCGCGATGCCCAGACCGTCTCGGGCCAGTAATGTTAGCCGCGATCCCGCATTCCAAACATCAACGTCCACCTTCCATGCTTCGCGCGGAAGATCGACCGCTTTTTTGGTACTGAGCCAGCGCCAATGTCCGTGGGGAATCTCGTCCGTTGCGCCCCATGGGTAGCCGCCGATCCACAGGCCTTTGTGACCGACAAATGTATCGCGGATGAAGCGGAGTTCCTCCGCTGTTTCGGCGCAGGCGAATTCGCCGCCGAGGCGCTCCGACTCGTGCCAAGCCCTTAGCCAGGTAGATTCCTTGCGGCCGATGAAGTATTCCCTTCCTTGGAACACGCGGACTTTCTGAAAACCTCTCGCGGCCGCTGGTTTCATTTCCGGCACATCCTCGGCCTTGTTCCATTCGAGGATAAATCCGAGCCGTTCGTTGCAGCCCACCTGATTCGGCTCACTGGCCCCTTGTTTGGCCCAAGCCATGGCGGGGTCGGCCTGCCTTTTCTTCCCGCCCACCCAGAGCGAGATGGTCGTTTCGCCCGTGGTTTTCTTGATTTCCTCACGGAGCGTTGGGTTCAGGGTGATGTCCCCGAGCGTCGCCAGTTTTGCCCCGTAGACGTTGGCGATCTCCTTGGCGGCGGCGTACGATACGAGCCTTCCCTGCACGCTGTACCATTTTCCCTCGTGTTCCAAGGGCGGGTACACGGGGTACCATTCCTCGATGAATTGTTTCAGATTGCGTGGTTCCGGCCCGCCGACGGGCCAGCTGTACAGACGAAAATTAGCCCCGGAACCTTGCTTCGTGCAGGTGTCGCCGGAGAGCAGGAGTCGGCGGGCATGGCGGGCGTTGGGCGGAACGTTCATGAATTCGGCGTTCCACTCGCTGCCATCAAGCCACTCGTAGTGATCGCCGGCGCGGCGGGTGTTGAGTACGATGGACGGGGTCGTCTGCGACAGCTTCAGTTGTGCGAGCAGGTGGTTGGCCGCGTCGCGTTCGGCTTGGCTGTGGATCGAGGCCGGACTAATGCCGAGATAGTCGCAATAGTGCGGTTTCATCCAGAACAGGCTATGGCAGAGGGCCCACATCTGGTCGCCGACCTGCATGATCAAGGGGGAGTCGGGCCGTTCCGCCTCGCCGCCTTGGCGGACGGTCAGCAGGTAGTGCATCAACGCCCAGTGATGGCGCCACCATTCGGTGAGCTCGGTTTCGTTTTTGATGCCGCCGAGCAGCGCCTCGAGTTTGGCGAGATCGACCGAGGGGACTTCGGGGCGGATGTCGATGGTCTCGCGGCTGATTCGAACCTCGCGGTCGACCCTGATGTCGTGGAGGGTTGGAATGCGCGTGAGCGAGTCGAGTTTGTATTTGGGGTACTCCTTCCAGTCGGTGTTCACAAAACGCACTTCCTGAAGCCCTTCGACCTCGTCGAACCAAGTGTAGTCCTCCAGAAGATGGGAGACGATATTGAGTTTACGGACCTTCAGCTTGCGCGGAAAGTACCCCCGATGGAGAGTAAACGCGTCGAGCATTAGACCTTCGAGTACCTCCCAGTTGCAGGTGTTGGCGCGCGGATTGAAGGGGCAATCGACCACCTTAAGTGAGGGTGAGACAATGGGTTCGAGGTCGGTGATCGCGGCACGGGAGCTGAACGAACGGAGCGGCATCCCGCGCAGGGGGTCGAGGCTGAGCGTGTTGTCTGGCAGGTCGCCTTTCAGCAGGTCTCCGGTGTTCAGCACGTTAAGCCGGATGCCGCGCAGGCCATTGAGACTGGTGAGGTTGACGCCGTTGCCAAGGTGGAGGTGTAGCTCGCCTTGGTTGGTCCGGAGTAATGCACCGAGTCCGGGGCGGACGGCGTCGAGTTGTTTTCGCCAGCGGTCGAGTTGCTCGGTGGTGGGAGACTCCGAGACCGCCCCGAGATTGGCGAATAGGGCCGAACTCAAGCTGTGGTAGCCATCGTCGTCCGCCTGCTCGGCCAGTCCACGAATCGCGGCGGTGTCACCGGTTTGGATTTGCTTCAGAAAGTGGAGCGCGGGTTGGTTCGAGCCCGCGAATCGGGCGCTGTTCACCGCAGCCTCAAAGTCGTTTCGCTCGGCCAGCAAATAGGCGTGCAGCAGTTGGGCTTCCTGGATGGACGGATCGTATTCCAAGGCTTGTTCGACGTTGACGAGGGCAGCGTCGAACTGCTGGTCTGGCAGGAGTTTCTTTGCGGCTGCGAAAAAGGCCGGGGCGCTGGCATGGGCCTGCGTCAGGCGCGCTTGCTCCTCTTGGGTCAACGAGTGCAGCAGGAATTGGCTGCGTGCAGCGAGCAGGAGGATGATGGAGAACAGGCCGAGGCTGATCGTGGACACGGCTTTGTTGCGTTTGAAAAACAAGGCGGCACGTTGCGCGAATCCCGCTTGTTCGGCCTTGGCTGCGAAGCCGCGTTGAACCAAGTCGAGATCGCCGAGCAGGGCGCTGACCTGTTGGTATCGTTGATCCGGCTGATGGGCCATCGCCTTGGCCGCGATGGCGGTGAGCGGTTTGGGCAGCGCGCCCTTGCCGTGGGGGGACCTTGCCACGAGCGGCCGTGTTCGGTTGGCCTTGATGTTTTCGATCACCTCGTCGGAGGTGGATCCATCTACCGAGTATTCGAGGCCGAGGATTTCATGGAGCAAGGTGCCGAGGGTATAGATGTCCGAACGCGCGTCGAGCTCGTTGCCGCGGGCTTGTTCGGGCGACATGTAGAGGGGCGTGCCGACGACTTTGCCGTTCCCGGAGCAGAAGGCCTGCATGGGGTCCGTCGCGAGAAGTTCGGAGGCGTTGGCGAACAGCTCGCCGTCGTCTTGGTCGATGAACGTGGCCAGACCCCAGTCGAGCACCTGCGCCTCGCCATCCTCGGTCACCATGATGTTTTCCGGCTTGAGGTCACGGTGGATGATGCCGCGACGGTGGGCGTGTTCCATAGCGCTGCCAACCATGGCGAACAAGTTGAGGAGGCGCGGCAATGGATACGCTTTTTGGTGGGCGGGATCACGGGCGCGGAGTCCGTCCAAAATAGTTTTTAAGGTCTGACCCTCAACTTGTTCCATGGTGTAGAAGAGGTGGTCCTCCTCGTTCAAGCCGAGTTCGTAAACGGAGACGATATTGGTGTGCTTTAAACGGGCGGTGATTTGTGCCTCGCGGATGAAGCGACGCAGGGCCGCCGGACTCGCGCGTTCGGGATGTCGCATAAATTTCATCGCGACTTCCCGCGCCAGATCCTTGTCGCCGGCCCGGACGATGCGACCCATCGCCCCCTTGCCGAGCATGCTGCCAAGACGGTAGCGGCGTGTTGGGGTCTGGGAGATCTGATCCAGAATTTCCATCAGGTTCTGCCCGGCTTGGCTTTGCCAGAGGATGCCGGGGGGAAGGGTTAACGTGTCAATCGGACCTTCCTTGAGATATTGGGTCGCCTCCGGTTGAATCAGATCCTCCGCCACTTTGATCAGCGAGCCACACGCATCGCAGGTAGATTCCGCCATGCCCGTCTTGGTGGCGTTCACTTCGCTTTCACAGATTTCGCAGTACGCTTTCATCAGTAGCCTTTCCGTGATGATAGCCGTTTTTCGATTTTCACCCGAGCGATTTCGCCCAGCGGAAAAATATTACCTTAGGGTAATGGTCAGCGGGTTAGAAGCCCGCGTACCGACACCGCCTAGAAGACGGCGCTACAGGCGGCTGCGTGTGGTTAGAACGCTATGTGCAGGCGAAAAAACTTAAGGCAAAGGAATGGCACCTTTGTTTGGTTTACGGAGGAATCACGGACTAGAAATTCCGCGTACGCCGCGTTTTTCTGCGATCCTTCCCCGGCTGGTAAAAAGCAGGAGGGCCACCCACATGTTCTATAATGGCGGTGGCCCTCTGGCTCGGTTCGTTCTTGGACGCTCTTAGAACGTCGGACCGTTGTTGCCACCATCGCTGGGCAGGAAGCCCTCGAGTTGGCGCAGACGGGTGGGGTGGCGCATTTTGCGCAGGGCTTTGGCTTCGATTTGGCGGATGCGTTCGCGGGTCACATCGAACTTGCGTCCGACTTCCTCCAGCGTGCGCGGGTAGCCATCGGCGAGGCCGAAGCGGAGCGTGAGCACTTCCTGCTCGCGTTCGGTGAGGGTGGTCAGCACTTCTTTGAGGCGATCTTGAAGGAGAGAGTGGGCCGTCATCTCCGCTGGGTTGTCCGCGGTTTTGTCCTCGATGAAGTCGCCGAAGTTGGTGTCTTCGCTGTCGCCAATCGGGCTTTGCAGCGAGATCGGTTGTTGGGCGATCTTGAGAATGGCGCGAACGCGGTCCACCGCGAGGGTCATTTCCTCGGCAATCTCTTCCGGGGTTGGTTCGCGACCGAACTCCTGCACCAGTTGTTTCTGAATGCGCATGAGTTTGTTGATCGTTTCGATCATGTGCACGGGGATGCGGATGGTCCGCGCTTGGTCCGCGATCGAACGCGTGATGGCCTGGCGGATCCACCAGGTCGCGTAGGTGCTGAACTTGTAGCCACGGCGGTATTCGAACTTCTCCACCGCTTTCATCAGGCCCATGTTGCCTTCTTGGATGAGGTCGAGGAACGACAGGCCGCGGTTGGTGTACTTTTTCGCGATGGAAATCACCAAGCGCAGGTTGGCCTCGACCATCTCGGTCTTGGCTTGATGGCCCTTGGCCATCCAATGGGCAAGTTCGTTGTAGTGGCTCTCGTACTCCTCGGTCTCCATGCGCTGGAGCGATTGCTGCGCGTCGATGAGGTCCTTGCACTCTTCCAGCCGTTCGTCGGAACGCTTGCTGCGGCGCTTGCTTCTCTCCAACTTTTCACAGTCGCGGCGCGCCGCCGCGAACTGCATGTAGTAATCGTCGGCGACGGATACGATGTCCTCGACCGCCTTTTGCTTGAAATGGAGTTTTTCAAAGTGGGAGGCGAGGCGTTTACGCGATTCGATGATGCCTTTATGTTCCTTGAGGCGCGCCTTGCCTTTCTTCATCTTGCAGTACGCTTCGAAGCGTTTGCCGAGGCCTTCGTGACCCCGTTCGATGTTGGTGCGGATTCGCGGCAGAACTTTGAAATACTTTTCGCGGCTCTCAACGTGTTTGTCGCTGATGACTCGGTCGAAGCGCTCGCCGCCGTTCTCTAGCCGGTCGAGCAGGCCGAGATAGGCTTCGGTGGCGCAGCCCATGTTGTTGAACAATCGTTTTGAGGCGATCTCCGCTTCCTCGATGCGTTTGGAGATGGCAACTTCCTCCTCACGGGTGAGGAGCGGCACGGTACCCATCTGCTTCAGGTACATGCGGACAGGATCGTCAAGCACGTCCATCTTATCGGACTGGCGTTGGGCCTCGGCGCGAGCGGTGACTTTCTTGAAGCCTTCGAGTTCTTCCGGCTTCAGGACTTTAATGTCCATCTGCTTGAGCATGGCGTGCGCGTTGCTGCGGTACTCTTCGGCGCTCTCGCCGAGATCATCGTAGGCCGTGTCCACCTCGGCAATCATCAAAAATCCGTTCTGGCGGGCCTTCTCGATGAGCGCGTTTAGACGGGCGTTACGGTCTTGGCGTTCCTCGGAGGTGATGTCCGAGCGCTCCACCGGCTCGACCTTCTTGCCTTTCTTGGCAGATGCCGTCTTCGTCGCCTTTTTCTTCGCGGTCGATTTTTTCGCGGCAGCTTTTTTGCTCGAACTAGTCTTGGCTTTCTTCGCCGGAGCCTTCGTCTTAGCGGCTTTTTTGGTCGGTTTTTTCGCGGCGGCTTTTTTCGTCGAAGCCTTCTTCTTGGCGGATGCTTTTTTTGTCGTGGAGACCTTCTTCGCCGGCTTTTTCGCCGTGGACTTGGGGGTGGACTTAGGGGTGGATTTGGGGGTGGACTTCGTCGATTTGGTCTTCTTTACGGCCGTTTTTTTGGCCGATTTCTTTTTGGCAACCGGCATTTTGGCTTTGGTGGACGGCTTAGTTTTGCCTTTCGAAGTGGTTTTCTTCTTCGGTTTGCTGCTCGAAATCTTGGTTTTTGTTGTTCCGCTGGATGGCATAACACGTTGATAAATAGTTGTTTATAGAAAATACCTGTGAGGGGGAGGCCGGAGAATCTGTGATTTCGTGGTGCCGTTCGTCAATTTAAAACGTCGGCTTCTCTTGATCCGTGCCAAAGATAATACGTATCAAATCTGACGCTTTTCCCCAATTATTTCCCTCAAATTCTTTTGACTGCCTGGTGATCTGGGCAATTTCGGTCCACAAACGCTGCCGTTTGATCTCCCCGGACTGGTTGTAAAGGTGGGTGAGTTCCTCGCGCCGACGCTTGATTCGTTCGATATGAAGGCGCCGGATGATGTCGTGCATGGCCTCCATTGGGCCGCCCATTTCGGTACTGGCATCGGGCTGGGAGATGGACAGCTGCTCGGCTAATCCGTCTGGACAATCCGGGTGGGCGGAGAGGATGGCGAGAAAGGCGTCTCGTTCGGGGTGGTTGGGATTATTAGAGTGGGCCACTTCTTCGAACACGGCGAGCACGGTCGGATGACCGATGCAGTCGGAGCGCAGGTAAGTAGTGGCGAGCTCACGGGTTTCCGGGTGGAGCAGCAGCAGGCGTAGCAAGGCCGCCTCGGGTTCGCTGTGGGTCGAGGGCCGAATGTAGACCTCGGCCGGCACGGAATCACGGCGCCGATTTTCCGCTCGGGCACTACGCCGGGCTCGGTCTTGGGCGTATTTTGGTTGGACGGTTTTTTCAAGATCCTTGCGCAGCGCGTCGACCGAGATGCCGAGTCGTTGGGAGGCGCCCATGAGGAACTGCTCTTGGCGGACGGCGGAGGGAATGCGCACCACCGACTC
>ENA-ORXR01002076-ORXR01002076.1-marine-metagenome-genome-assembly--contig:-NODE-2076-length-19723-cov-13.130612_pt1 | contig 19723 bp, 25 predicted proteins | sample MGYA00237866_ERZ511479 | MGnify/ENA metagenome assembly ERZ511479 | reverse complement strand
ACTTCTGCTCTGTCGTAAAGGCGCTCAATGATTATAATCATGGCCAATGATTATAATCAATAAAAATCGCCCCATACGATTTAAAATCAAGGGGTTGATTATAATCATTTTATCCGAGCCGAGGAATGATTATAATCACACCTCTGGTGCCTGGGAGGGCGGGAGACCGTCGTCAAGATCGGGGGTAGGGAGTGGAATCGAGGTGGATTCCACCTCAATCGCACGCGGTCCCACGCTTGATTTCAGCTCATGAGAGGGGGTGGGCCCCTTCTCGGATGGGCCCTATCGTCCATGTATTTGTTGCAATATATTACAACGTACTTGCATGTACTCCAGACTTACATGAGATGTATTGTTCGTCTGGGTAGGGCTTGACGGCGAGAGCGCGCATCCACAGCGAAGCTGTCCTCCTTCGGCGTCTTGGTGTCGCCCCCTGCCTCTGGGGACGCCGCCCTAGCTTCTTGCTGGCAGGCGGTGCGGCTCTTCCCAGTCCTCCCCCATTCGGCCGCCGCAGTCGAAAGAACTGTAGAGTTGCTCTTGTATAGCAACTGGCCTCCTCGGCTGGTGTCGCCTCACACCCCCACCTTCTCACCCACCGACCCCGCACCCCATCCCCAAGTGCCCTGTCGCCAGAAAGCGCGTGGAGGGGCCTCTCGTGGCACCGGGCGACGCCTTTCAAAGAGGCGCAGAGGGGGCGCGGCCGTTCCCGCGGATGGCCGCAGGTTTCTGTGGCAGCATCTGCCAAAACATGGCGGCCGCTACCCATGTAGGAGCGACCACCACGAAGCACATGCGACAGAGCTCTGCAGCTGCAACATGGCGCGGCTCTTTGGTTTCTCGGGCGCCGCTCTCTACTGTCCCGCCGCGCCCACGATGCTGGTTACTCCCATGCACCTTCCCATCCTTGGCATCAAAACCTGCTATCTGTTTCCGAGGCCACCGGCTCCCACCGCTCGCTTAATACTAGCAATAGGAACAGGAAGAGTTGTGCAGCTGTTTTGTACAATGTCGCTGCTGTTGGCCGCTCCCACTGAAACGCCCCCCCAGCCGGCAGCCGCCACGCACAACGCGCGCTGCTTCCTTTGACCACCGCTGCGAATTTCGGGTGCCACTGCAAAAGCAGTCGCTGCCCCACTCCGGTTACGGCGAAGGCCAACTACGACTGGCTGCCGACCGGTACTCGTAGGCTGACGGCGTGACCCCCCGGCCGCCACTTGGAACCAGGTGCTGCATCCGCGGGCTTCTGTTGTCTATGTCGCTGACTTGGAAGCACCTGTGGACGAGGTACTTGGCCAGAAGAGGGTGGGGTTGGCGCGGAGGGGTGGCAAAGTCAAGGGTTTAAGCGCAAGGCGGAAGTGGGCCAGGTGGACGTTTGGGCGTGATGCAGAGCGGAGGGCACAGGGGTGGGGGTGGCTGCAGAAATCTCAGGCGTCTGGAAAATGTCCTCCTAACGAGGGATGCATGATGGCAGCGTGCCCATCAACCAACAACGGACAGATGGAACCCACAAGACGTCGCGTAGGATGCCGTGTACACGGGAGATCGTGACTGACACTGACCATTCCAGTGGATCACATGGTACCTCGTTCCATCCCAGCACTGTCCAATCCAGAGTATTGCGTGTTTGCTGCCTCGTTCGAGCCGAACACTGCTCAATCCAGTGCATTGTGCGCTTACGCTTCAGAGCTCTGTAAAAGCGCTTTCCACGGCTACTTACTGAAAAAAACACCGGTGCCGGTCTCCCAGAGGACGCTCTGTCCTTCTTTCATGGTGCAGAAAGGAGTCGAAGCTGTCTGGTAGCGACACTCTCCCGGCCTCTTTCCATCTTCTTTCGCATGCACGACAGAGGCATGCGCCGCTCTTCTGGGTGGAATACGATTGCACCACCATTTTTCTCGACAGTCTGCTACTGGCAGCCTCAACGCGTCCATTTTACGACTATGTGCTCCGTTTTTCCCGCCGACGGTTCCTTCTTGCGTTTTCTGCCCCTGGAAGACCACAGCGGCGAGTAAGTGCCACCACTGCAACAGCCCCCCGTACCCTTGAAAGGACCAAGTAGTTGGATGCGTTGGCTTCCGAACATGCTACCCTAGCAATCCAGCCCGGAAGACCGGACCTGCGCACCGATTGGAACACCAGTGTACGCATTGCCCGTGTTGCCTCTTTGGAACGATCATTTTGAGCGTCTTAGGCCATGTTGTACAGGTACGCGCAGAGCAAGACTGGAAGAATAGCGGAGCAGGTGTGATTGTAGGCGGAACCTACCTGGCGGCCATGCGTGTGTACAGTCGACCTGCGAAAGCCACGAGGCGGGCTCAGCTCTCAATACCGCGTCGCGGCTCGCACGACTGACAGGCGGCGCAGTCTCGCCGCATACGGCATCGGAACGGAACGCGTCAACCGCACGGTGCGCTACCGGCGCCGCAATCGCCACAATTCGCAGCGCCGAAGGCTCTCGGCATCGAAGAATGCAGAGTCAGCGACGACAGACCGCAACTGACTTGCGGTGGCAGCCGCTGTCAGAGCCCTCATAGCAGTGACAGATTGGCTGGAAGGGAGAGGAGAGATGTAGGCAACAGCCCCTGTATCCTCCCTCTCATCATGAGGCGTCGAAGCAGCGTCCCAAGAGCTTCTGAACATTTTTAAGTTTGCAGCACTGAGCCTTTCCATGTTCGTGGAAAATAAACTTCGGTTCTCAATCGTGCAGTACTTCAAGTTGTGTCCCACATATGAAAACACTCCCTGACAACTGTGCCGGTCATTCGTCGTCTCGTCGGACAGAGTGAGCAGTCAAGCACCACTGATACTGTCCGTCACAACAAGCCGCCTTGATGACACACGATACTGCTCGATGGCCGGCTGATTCCTACGTGACAGCACCAGTGACATGCTTGGTCGCTGTGTCGCCATAACAGCGACTGTTAGTCACCAGCGAGCATCCTGAGCGGGGGTTCTCAGCCACTCGGGTTACGCGACGAGAGTTCTCTGCTGAATTTGACGGAGCTTACAGGGCGGCACGCCTGAGCTCCGACCATTGAGCCTTCGGCATGAGCGGTTATTTGAGGGCTGACTGCCATGGTCCTCGCGGGCTGACCGCCATGGTTCTCGCGGTGTTCGTGGAGAAGCGTATGGGCCTTGATGCATGAGCCTCAGGCTGAAACCTCGACGCTACCTAATTGCAAGTACAGCGATGGCTACATGACAGGTGCTTTCAGCACAAATGGGCACTTTTGCGGCGTAGAACAATTCTATGTGACTTGTGTCTCGCAGCCTTTCCATCGATGCAGACTGCGGCGGCCGAAACCCGCTCGTGTGACGGCTGGCGTCGCGGACCAGGCGTGATGGCTTGCAACGAGTGCCTTCCAGTCCCCTTGCGTACCCCAACGATATGTCTCACGCCCGGCTCACGTGCGAGGGAGCTCTGCTCGATGTTTCCGCCATTGACGCCGACCTTGCCGGCAAAGTGTATCGCGCCCTCCCTGTTTCTCTCCTGCTGGCTTCCTCGGCGTCCGACACTTGCCGCGGACGGCACCAAGGTCCTCTTCTTCGATACGTCTTCCTCTCGCTTGGTCTCACCCGCCACTGGTTAACAACTCTGCTCAACGCCTCTTCCCTTGCATCAGTGTCGGCCAGCCCCCTATCCTCGGGCTTTTCCGAGTGTGGTACACGTCCTTCGACTCTTCAGTGCTCGTGCTGCGTGCATCCCACTCCTCCCGTGTCAGCCACAGCCGGTCTACACCTCCTCGGATTAGGCGTGCGCGAACAAGCGACGGCGGTGGATGTTGTCGTCGACATTTTGCGCGCGGTGGCGCGAGGTGAGGGGGTGCCGCATGACGGAGCAGCAGCAGCGGCGTTAGGGGTGGTTGTTGGGGACGGGGCCCAACTGGGCGACAGCTCGCGCGGGTCGTCATGTAGTGCAGGAGAAGGTGCACCTGCGGACGAGGGCCTAATCTTCTTTTCCCTTCCAGTATCCGGAGGGTGCTCGACGAGCGCGGCTGCTGGTGACGAGAGGGACGGCAACGCCTCCCCAGACGAATCCGCGGATGTCGTGCCGACCAAGACGGAGGAAGGAGCGGCGCCAAGAATGCGACTCGTCCATCGAGCGGCGGCGCGGAGGCTCGGGCTGCACGAAGCAACAGCGTTGGATGCTGCACCCGGTCTATGGGGTTTGCTCTTCCCTAATATTTGTGCAGAACATATTCTTTGCTCAATGGCGGCGGAAATTGTGCGAGGCGTCGTGACCAGCGCAGGAGCAGTCGTGGCCTCCCGTTCTGAAGCCCATGATGGTCTCACGGGCGCGGACTTCCAGGACCTGAGCGCGTTGTTCGAGCAGCTGGACTTTCTGCAGCGGCTGATGCACACGCTTCTCTCTTCTTTTGGTGTGAATGATGGATGCCAAGACGGCAGCTGTTCCGCGGCAGCGTCATCCACCGGCTTGGCGTCATCCATTTGCCTCTCCTCGATTCACGACGCGCTGTACCGGGAGCTTATGACTTGCTCAACAGTCGAGCACATGCGCCTTGTGCTGGACACATTGCGCTCTCCGTCAGAGCGATTGTGCCTGGCAGAGCGGTGCCTTTTCGACATGTTTTCCATCCCCGTATCTCAACATCCAGGTGCTGATGACTAGCGGTCTTCCTTGTGGCGCTTCGAGAAGTTTTTTGCGGCAAAGTGGATCCTCGCGCTGCTTCCTCGGGTGCCCGTCGCGGAGTTTCCATCAACGCACGACATTGAACTTCTCGATCTGATGCTTGTCACATCGTGGGCGTCTTTCATCGAGTCGGCCGTACTGTCGCAAGCCCACGGCGAGGGAAGTGGCGTAGACTCGTTCCCGGTGTCGCGTGCAGGCCCTGATGTTGGAGGTCTCAACAACCCCGGCGAGAGATTGTCGCAGCAGGACCCGTCGGCAAACAGTGCGCTTGACACCGCTAGAGGTGCGCTCGTCCAGACAATGTACGAAACACTTGCTACGCGTTGTGCCGAGAGTGGTGCGTGGTCTGTTTCTCCTTCTGTTGGGTCCGTCCTGGAACTGACGTTTGATGCCGTGGCCGGTATGTTAGGGTGGTAGGAGTGATTCCATCTGTTATTACAACCGGCACGCTCGATGCATCGTGTGGCACGATGAGAAAGCGGTCATGGAAGCATTGAACCAGAGATGGCCCCGGCGCAACCCTGCACACTATGTACGGAAGCTTCTTGTGGTTTACAATGCAGCGTGCGCCGCTTCGTTCAACACTGATGTGGAGGCCTCGTGCAGAAAAAGTATTTGCAGAAGATATCGTGACAGTAAAGAGAGAATAAAGAAAACCTGGCTCTTGAATTCTACGGTAGATTGGTTGCATGCGGAGACACCAAACATTACAAGACACTGCGAAGCCAAGAGCGCTGTCGGCTCACAGTCACGTCCAACGTTTGCAGCGCAGCAAGCCACGACGATGGAGCGGCCATTGTTTGAGGCCTGCCGCTGGCCTGGCGCCAACGCCGCCTCTCTGCTCTTCGCTGCTCATGGCAACAAACGCGAGCACCCTCGGCTGTTGCTGACTCACATCTGGTCGCAAGGAGACCTGGAAGCAAAGGTGTTTAGTTGCCAGGTCGATGCCACTCGATGGATCTTCTTCGGGTCACGTGTACGTGCCGCTGGCGTGCAGGTGCAAGTGCGAGTCGCTGTATCTGAGCGTGCTGTGCGAGTGAGGACGTCACGGCGGAGCGTCGTGTTCGATCTTTCGAACGTGGACAGCGTTGCGACTTTCTTCCGTCTGCTCGACACTACCGCAACTATCATCGGACTCACGTGCTTCACCTCATGCTCAACTGCTCGCGCATCCTTTTCTACGGCGCACTCGCTGCCACTCGCTGTACCTGCTGCCCCCGGCAGTGGTGAAACTCTTCGGGGTGCTCACCCCTCTGTACTACCAACGCCCTCATCACTGCCCCCTCCCATGGCCTTCCCCGCCGCCGGTCGAGCGGGACCGGTAGGACACCCTCGGCATCCGCCCCGGCAACTAGGCTTCGCCAACTTTGCGAGCTCAAGGGGTGCGTCTTTTAAGCCATCAGCTCGACAGCGAGCGCCGGCAACCCAATCTGTCGGGAGGCAGTTGAGCAGCGCGATGACGGCTGAAGCTGTCCCGGAAGCGGCGAGCCAGCCCGCGGCCTCCATTGTTTCGCAGCTTTCCAGGAGCAGGAGCGTCTTCTTGACGGGGGCTGAAGGAACTGGAAAGACCACATTACTCAAGGAGGTTGTTCCACAACTTCGGGTATTGGACCGCAGCATGGGCGTGTGTGCCACTACGGGCATGGTCGCTTCGTTGATGGGAGGCGTGACGCTGCACTCTTGGGCCGGCTTGCGCCCCGCTACTACTGCCGCACTGATGGGTGGTACAAGTGCATCCGAGTTGGTGAGCCTGTTGCCCCCACGTGCTCGGGCGCGATTGTCGTCTGCTCGTTTCCTCGTCCTCGATGAGATCTCCATGTTGAAAGCGGCGTTACTAGACGGCGTCGACGGCATCTGCCGACTGCTGCGACGCCATCCCAACGCACCTTTGGGAGGGTTGGTCGTGCTCTTCTGCGGTGACTTTGTACAGTTCCCTCCTGTGTCCGGCCAAGGCATGTTCTCGGGCACCTACGCCTTCCGCGCTGAGGTCTGGCCTGCCATGTTTGCGGACCAGGGTGTCCTCCTACGGGTCAATTTTCGACAAGGAGCCGACTCCCGCTTCTTAGGCCTTCTGCACCGGATGCGACGGGCGGAGCTATCACAAGACGAAGTTCAAATGCTGAACTCTAGGGTCCGTCGATCTACTCCTGCTGACGTCGTGACGCTCTTTTCTGAGAATGAGCAAGCGCGCAAGCACAACGCTGAGCGCCTTGACCAGCTCACGACTCCCGTCGTCGAGTATTACGCTGTTGACGACTACAAGCCGCTCGACCAGGAGCAGGGCGTCGCGCTTTTGGCCGCTGTGACGGCGGCACAACTTATGGTGACCCTACGTGTCGGAGCCGTCGTCGTCCTGCTTTCCAACCAGTATTTCCATGTGCACGGGCTGTGCGCAGGCTCCCTTGGTGTCGTCGTTGGCCTTCACGTTGCATACGACGCGACTTTGCGTCGCGAGGAGCGTCTGCCTGTAGTCGAGTTCGCACGGACGGGCGCAAGGGGCTCGATGCGCGTCCATATCCTTCCTCAAAACTTCGAAGCCGCTTCTGTCCAAGGAAAAGGCGTTATGGCAGCTGCCGTACGGCGTCAAGTTTCTCGGCTGGGGCCTCTCAATTCACAAGGCTCAAGGACTCACTCTGGACCGCGTCGCGTTGTATTTGCGCTCGGTCTTCACTTTCGCTATGGTATACGTTGCGTTCTCGCGCGTTCGGCACCTTGAGGATATCTTTTTGTTGTTATTTGACGATTCACTGGTGCGTGCTTGTCCGGAAGCTCTGGCGTTTCATGACTCGCTGCGTCCGCTGATCTTGTAGCAAATGTCGATTGATCAAAAAGCATGCGTTGAGTCTTCTATCCATTCGCGTAGGCATCCCGCATACGTAAGCGCACAGTTGCACGGAGTCCTGGACAGTACAGTCTTTCTCCATTCTGGTCGCTTCCGTTCTTGTCCAGGGGGGGATAGCAACGAACGCGGTCGACCGGCCTCTACGGTACAATAAACGGCGATCGTGCCTCCCGATCATCGTCTTCTGCACGAAAAATGTGGGCTACTTTCTGGTCGTACGATCGCCATAGAGGGTGGACAGCATTGGAGCAAGACTGTATTGTACTGTAAGCGCATATTATTCTGCATGTCCTTCGCATCTGCATGTACTTCCTTGCAGAACTGGACATTTTACTGCATGCGCGGACAGGCAGCGGCCCAGCACTCGTTGAAAGCCTCGCGAACAGGATTGACGGTTGCAGCGAAACAGCCGATGCAAGAACAGATGACGCCTTAGCACTGCATGTTGACCATTTTCACATTCCCCTGAAGATACGCAGAGGCCAGCCAGGCCCTCTTGCAACTCTATCATGCAGGGTGACTTCCACTGTCCTTGAATACAAGGCGGCTTCAATTCTGAGAGTGCTGAAGATAGGAACCTTTCTGAAGCGGGCGGAAACGACCGTGAGTTTTTTCTCAGCAGAAGGCTTCGCGGGAGAGCTCCGCTTTTGACGTTTGCCATATTTTTTGTGAGCAAGTCTGCAGTTGGCCGTTATCTGGCTTTTCATTCTGTCTATGCACCATAGAACCTGTATCGGCAACGCTCTGTCGCCCGTGCATGCTCCTGCATCAGGCGATGTTCTGCACGATCCTGCTCTTCGTCGCCTTCCTCTTTGTCCACCTGTACTACAGTGGTGGTCAAGTCCCCACCCCCTCCGTCCTCCTCAAGTATGGAGTCGATCACGCCGGCAGCCGTGCTTGCTGCGTCCGTGAATGCGCGGCCTGCCGCTTCTACCTGGAGCCTGTCCGAAGGTGCTCTCCGTGTCGGTGCATCGAACGGTGACGGTACGGGGAGGAGCTCCTCGGTCGAGAACGCCCCTGTCGTGGGACGCACCGTCCCACCGGTCGAGATTGACGGAGGGAGTGACGGAGAAGACGAAGGGGAAGAGCATCGCTTGGATGAGGATCAAGCCGCTGCGAACAGTGCGGATGTGGAAGCCGCTGCGCACGCAATGGAGTACATCGCGGACGCACAGGAGCGTTGCAAGATGAAGCTGGAGTGGAGGAGCTCCAAGATGAAGGAGGTCGTCTCGGAGGTCCCATTCGGCTGCAAGGACCCTCATGCTGGCGCCGAGACCAGCCGGGAAGGTGGCAAAAAGTCGAAGTGGACGCACTCGCACCGTGTTTAGAACAACTTCGCCAATTTCTTGGGGAATGCCGTCATCCTCCCGGCGGCGAAGGTGGCGCAGAACCATGATGTGGACGTTGACGCAGGTGTCTTCAAGCTGCTGCGATGCATGACGACGGCACCTCCCCACTACATTCGGGCGTTTCTCGACAGCCGGCGGCTGGGGCGCGCTGTGGCCGGTGGGAGCCGCCCAATCAAGATGTCGACGGTCCGCAACGACATGAAGCCGCTGGGGTTCCTTTTTGCACACGGCACGCTGCCCGCGGCAGAGGGCGCTGCGCTGGTCTCCCCCGACTGCCGCTCGCGCGGGAAGCCGTTTTGTACCAAGATGGGCGTGGAGACTCAGTTTGAGCAGTCTGTTGGGGCTGACACGGGCACGCACGGCGGAAACCCGATGAAGCACCAGGTCGTCAAGAACTTCAAGCGGGATGAGCAAAGAAACGCTCGGGCAGCCGGGGAGACGCGTGACACCAACGCCCCCATGACGGTGGCCATTATGCGCGGCCTCTATGACAACCTCATCACAAAGCACCTGGATATCGGCGAGCTCGACGACATCTACGAAACCTCCATCACCGACGCCAAGCACGACTTCCAGGCATATTCGGTTTACGCATTCAACTTCATGACGCTCGCACGGCCCAAGTCGACCTTGAGCTTGATGCACAAGGACATCAAACTACCGATCTATCGTCGAGCCCGCAATGTTGAGCTCGTGGAGGAGTAGGTTTTCTCTCGTGTGTTGCTCCTTGCGCATATCATATGGCATCGGGTGCGGTGCTGTCTGGGTCACTTTAGTTGTGGCCGGCAGGCACTAACCTTCCATTCCTGCTTCTCGTCCTGGGCTGTCTTCTTTCATTTCTGCGTAGGTACAAACACCCGCGCTTCATTGATGTGACCTGACGAATTGCCAAGAGCGGCGACGCATCTGAAGACGTCATGTCTGTGCGGTTCTTCAGCTTCTACGACGCACCGAACGACGAAGATGAGGCTAAGGTCGGAGGCGGAACTTGCACCCGTTTTCCTTTCGATTGGTGCAACCTGCCGGAGCTTTACGGTGGTCTCCTAGCCATTTGAGAGCAAGACCCTGTTTGTGACGGGTTCGTGGGGAACTTCCGAGACTTACATGTGTTTGTCAAGCTCCAAGGGTACCAACGGTGGAGCGACCGCCACTTCTCGCCCAATGGCGAACCAATTCCTGGCAACACGGCTGGCGATCGATTGCCTTGACGTTGGCCTCGACCTGACGCAGGCAGCCATCTTCAATGGACCCTATGGTTTTCGCCGCGGTGGCACGCAAGTTTTGATGGTTGAGACAGGCAAGGCCGACCTCATCATGCGTCTTGGTGGGTGGACACGTCGCTCCGATAGCTTCCTGTTCTACGTCACCAATGCGAGTGTTCGTGGCACGCTCTCCACCACTCTGCGGTCGTATGGAAAAGACGAGATGACGCAAACAGCGCACGCCGCCATCGACGCGCAACGTGTCTGGGTGAAGCGCTAGGTGCACGAGATCGTCCGTGTGCTCGAATCGAACGATGCCATTGAGGCGGTTCGCTCGCGCTTGGAGTCCAGGGGCGTAGAGTTCCTGCTTGAGTTGCTCTTGGACATCGTGGGGTGAATGCGCAAGGGCCCGACCTCGTAGATTCTCGATGGCATTCATCTGCAGGAGTAAACCAGTGCCTTTTTCAAGCAGTCAGGCTGCCTATCGCATGTATTTTGCCCATTGCAGTAGCGCACGGCGTCATGAACGGTCATATGACCGTTGCTTCAAGCCGCCTGAGGCACACGCACAATATCCCTGCCAGCAGAGAAGCTTCAGCACGCGCGTATATGTACTGTAACAACACATGCGTGCTGTCAAACAAATATCTGCAGAATATTATACTTTCTTCTCACTGATACTGTCAGACAACTGACGGCACTTTAGGGCGCTTTCAGCAGACGCGGTGCTTGCAGTTCAACTAGCCGTGGCTGATTCTCGAAGAGGAGCTTGGGCGTTGCACAGCTTGGCCTGTCGGTCTTTTCCTGCTACCCTGCCGAAGACTTGTTTTTGTCCCGTTCGTCCTCGTACAAAACCGTTGTCGTTGTGCTCTTCTGACGATCAACCCATGCGGCCCCTACCGTCTGGCAACATCTGCAATCGTCATGGCCGGCCCTCCAGCGCTCCCGCCTCGTCCGACGTCGTCCGCGGCCCGGCGAGGTCGCCGGCAGCAGCGAGTACTGGACCAGGAGCAGTACTGGAGCCGCCAAGCGGCATTATCGGTTCGGGTTGTTCTCGCACGCAGTTCGCCCGTGCGGTCTTTAGAGCGAGTCAAAGGAGGACCTTTCCCTTCATCACCGCGACGAGAGACAAACGACTATCTACCGTCACCAGGGGCGGCCACTCCACATGTCGTGGTCTCTATGGCCCCTGGGGCTTCCCGTGCCGCTCCACCTGCGGCGTCGACGGCAGTAATTCGGGTGCCTGGTGGGGACTACCCCGCCGTGCCTCTGCCCCTGCTTAAGAGTTCGACCACGACCCGTGAAGTCCTCATGCGGATGTGTCGTGATCGAGTGCTGTCCTTCCATGCCGCGGATAACAAGACGCGTCTCATCCAGATCCTCACCAATCACTTCCAGAGCATTGCAACGGGTGAGGCCGCGACAGCCAAGTCGTACGTGAGCTTCCTCAAGAAGGAGCAGCTCAATCACCCCCGCCTGCTGCTATTTCAAGTCGCTCTCCTGTCTCACGAGACAAAAGTGAGGCCGTCCGCGCGTATCTACGATCGGGTACCCCTCGCCGCGCTCCCTCCCGACTCTTCTCTTCCTGCCGGCCAGGACAGCCTGTCCGTCGACGATGAGGCGCATGTGAGGAAGCTCGCCGGCGAGGAAGCATCCTCACATGTGCTTGACGCTTTTCGCACAGCATTTGGCATGCGCAAGCGTGAGAGAGGCCTGGCCGCGACGCTTGAAGGAATGCGCTCGGACATTGCAAAGGTGCGAGCGCGAGTGACAGCGGTTAGCACCGGCCTGCACTGCGGTCTCCAAGACGTACGGCACACAATTTCGTTTACAGCAGCACACGGCGGCACCGGCAAGCGGCTGTGCGAGTGCGGGAACCTGTTTGGGCGTGAAAAGAAGCGGGTGCGCTCTTTCTCTGCTGCTGTTGATGCCATGCGGCAGACACAGCAGGCAGCGCGCCTCATGCCACCAAAGCCGGTGACAGCGACGAGAGCAGCGGCCGAAAATCCGGAGCGGCTGCTGTCGTAGAAGGCGCCCCCGGTGCGCCACCTGGTTCGGTGAAAGTTCCCGTCGCGCCTATGGGTCGTCCTGTTTTCCGTGCTGATGACTTTTTCAAGGTGCCCGAGCTGTTGGAAGACATAGGCACCGGCGCTGGTCTGATTGAGCAGCTCCAACAGGTTGTCAGGTGGTGCCGCACGCAGCCCGGGCATCCTAGCCTCTTCGGGACCATTGCGGTCGCGCAGGTGGACGATGCGTGGCGTCTGGGGCAGGTCAAGATCCACGGCCGCCGTCCGCCGACTGTGAACCCGGCGATGACTACGAAAATGATGAACATGCAGACGTATGCCGTCAAGTTCCTGCGCATTGTGCTGTGGCTCAAGGACGACGTGCCGGGCGTTCTGGGTGCGCTTGAAGACGGAGCCGGGAGGACGCGAGCGCAGGCGCTGGCCATCAAGACTTCTGCCGATCAACGCGCCGCTATATTCAATCGGATGCAGCAAGATGCCAATTTGGTGAACGCCCCCATCACAGACAAAATCCGCGCGGGTGATGTGGCCGCCATTACTCAACTCAAGCTGCTGCTGCAAGGGGTGGCCAAACGCAACGAGGCATTCGTCCACGTCGGCTGCACCCAAGTCACTGTTCCTGCGATGAAGCACGCAGCCGTAGCTCCGTGGATCGAGCGAGCTCGCAAGAACCTGCCGCCAAGTGAAGGACGTTCCTCGACGTCCTAGGTGAGTTGTCATGGGACGCTAGCAGTCCCCTGTTTTTTGTTTGTAGGATCCGTTTATTTGCAGATCCAATTGTTTGCAGTAAGACTGTTCTTTTCGGTCCGCGCCTTGTGTCCATCTTAGTCATTCTCATCCTTGCGAGGTGAATGTCATATACATTCATAAACGTGCGAGGCCCAGCGAAACGCGCCCGTCGCTGTCACGGCCCGAAGGTGACGAACACAGGCGACCTGCGCTGTCGCCGATACGGCTGTCCGACTTCGGCATCCCGGATTCTGGCGGCGCTGGGAACTGGGCTTCCGATTGGCTCATCGATATGAATTGAATCGAGGTGGACGACATTGGCCGGGGCCTCCGAGCAGCCGACAGATTCGGGCCGAGGCCGACCTACCCGAGCCCGCCGTCCTTGCCACTGGCGACGTTGGCTCCGACGCGCTTTCTAGGCCGCCCTGGCCACGTACGATGTTCGGTTGGCGGCCTTGTCGCCGCCGCCAGCTCCATCTTCGAACCAGAAAAGAAGCGGCCGCGGCTGGCGGCAATGCGCGCGACACTGCAGCCGGTGTAAAGCCACGCCAATGATTTTCAGCTTAACCGGGGGGGGGTGCCGTGCGCCACTAATGCGACGCACTGGCGGAGATAGTCGAGGTCATACAAACTCAGGCAGCGGGTAGCTGACGCGGCGCCGCACTTGGCGGCGCATGTGTCGCCGCCGGCGGACGCGCTGGCGGCCACGGAGACGTCGCATTGGGCGGCGGCAGCGGCGGCGGCAGCGGCGGCGGAGTCGGCTGCGGCGGCGGCGGCGCCGGCGGCGGCCGCGCCAGCAGCGGCTGTGACGGCTCTTGCGAGAGCTGCCGCGCATGCGCAGTCTACTCACGCACCGCTTGTGAGGTGCCACGCGCTGTCGCCGGCTACGGCCTTATGCACGCCAGCCGACGCCGCGCACCGGTCGGCACGCGTCGCGTCCCCCCCGCCACCCCGCGTGTCGGCAGCACAGCCTGGCGCTCCCGCTCGCCACCGCCGCCGCCGCCGCCGCAGGCTGGCGGTCGGCGGGAGAGCCGCGGCGCGGGGTTCCTCACCGTCGGGCGGCTCGACGGCAGCGCAGCGCTAGCAGGCCCGCACGGCGGTTTCCGTCGCGGGGTTTGCCGACCGGTCTGCTGCGGGGCCCACCCCCACTCCGCAGTGCGTGGGAGGCTGCCTGGACGGGTGGAGCCCCGCCGCCGCCCCGTGTCTCCACCGGCGTGCGCGTGCGCGCGGTGCGCCGCGCGGCGTCGCGCCGAGGGTGCGCCACCCCACCACGGTCGCGCAGTAGGAGGTGATGCGTGCGCGGGGGCGGCTGACCCGGTCCGCTCGCGACCACGGCGAAGCCAACGGGTTCCCCCACCGCGGCTCCAGCGCCCCGTCTGTTGGCGGTTGCGGCGAGCCAAGCGGCTTTTCCGCGGTCCACCTCTCCGCCCTCCCGCCTCCCTTCTTCCCCTCACACTCTTGCTGTGCCCTTCTCTTTTCCAACTCAAACGTTCCCCCCCCCCCCCCCCCCCCCCCCCCCCCCCCCCCCCCCCCCCCCCCCCCCCCTTCTCCCACATGGCGGCCCGACCTCCGCCGCCGCTGTGCCAAAAACGACGGCTACCACTTTGGTGTCCGCCGCCCCGGGTGCAAGCTGCCGGCGCCAGCGCCGCTGTACGGCGGATTACACACATGCTTAGACTGCAGATGCTCCGCGGAGCTCACACGCCCACCGAGTAGCGACTTGGTAGTTTCTTCTGCATATAGTTCTTTGCTGCACATTATGCGATTCCGAATACAATGATCTGTAGGTCAAGAACCTCTGTGCAGCCCCCACGGTAATTCTACGTGCTGATCACGCATGTGTACGCATGTGCTGCTCATCAGACCGTGCCGACAAGGAGGCAACATGAAGAAAAAACCTATCAGGCGGAGCTAAACTTAGAGGCGCAAACACACACAGTGTGTACAAAGCGGCGCCTTGCGCCACTGACGGCGACCCCCCCGTTAGCACGAGTCATATCCGACACGAAATCAGCGTGAAGACTTCCATCAACGACAAAGGGACAATCGGCAAACGAGAAACAAGCAGGGTCAAGGTCAGGGCAACGCGAAAGCAAGGCAGCCACGCGACGCATGGTCCTCGAGGGAAATGGCACACCCCAAGCCCGCATAGACGCTACCCACGACGTCATCAAAAGCAGCTGAGGTGGCAGCGGCTCGTCCCCGTCCTCGATGACCTGCGGCTCGTGGCCGACCTCCTCGCGCTCCTCCGCCGCAGAGAAGCCATCTCGCTGCTTAGCAGCATCACGAGCACGCTGCTGTGCGACATTTTGGTCGGGGTTGTCGGCGCCGACTACAGGACCGTTCAGTACAGCAGCATCACTGCCATCTCGCACATGAGCTCTGAGAGAATCTTATCTGCTTCCGGAATTAGGCGGCGCTGAAGGGAGAAGAGAGCCACCTTGGGAGGCGTCTCCTGCCTGCCCTGCTGCACGAACCGCAGGAGGCTCAACATGAGGAGCAGGGGCAGAGCCCCCGGGCACACTGCCGGCCGCATCACCACCTGCATCAGACTCCGTGTAGTACTGCGAGCCCGACGAAGCCGAGTCAGCCGAGACCTGGCGCTCAACTCCGCCCGCTACGGGTTTCTTGGCGGACGCGGGGGGGGGGGTTGCAGCAGGGGAAGGGGTTGAAGCAGGATGGGGTCTCGTTGCAGAGGGAGGTGGCGCAACGGTCTTGCCAGCTCTCGCCCTTGTCAATCTCGCGGGTGGTGGCCTTGCGGCAGGCGAGGGTGCATCGGCCATCGCCGCTCTTGCCGTTCTTGACAAAGGAGCTGCTTTCGGAGGGCCACTGGCGGGTGGCGCGCTTTGAGACTCTGGCTCAGCAGGGCTGGAACCTCTTGTCGCACGAGTGGATATTGCGACCGTGCTTGGTGCCGGCCGCAGTGCCAGGTTACGCTGCTCTCTCTTCACCACAGGTTCACTCAAGGCGGTCACACCCGCCTTGGAATCCGGTTCGTGGTCCGGAGTGCTGTCGCGGCCGCCTCCCTGGGAGCCACCACGAGCGAGTCTCTCGGCCTGCGCCTCAGACGAAAGTGCGAGGCACAGCTCCGCGAGCTCCACGCGAGAAGGCACGTCGTACAGGTACTGGGTCCAGTCTTTCGAGATGATCAGCGACCGCCGCTCCTTCGTGGTCCTTGTCATAAAGAAGTGGAAGTTTGCGAGCATGTTCTGCGCGCAGTCCACGCCCTCCTGCGCCCCCACCTTGGCATCGTGGACATCAATGATGTCGATGATGTCCGACTTGAGGGTCTGCACGTCGTCGAGTCGCAGGCCGTGCCGCCGTCGGTACTCATAGGAAACGAAATAAAGCAGCCGTGTCGCTGCGGTGCATTGGGGTGCAACGTGTGGAAGCCCCTACAGGTAATTGATGATCGCCAGGTCAGGGCGTCGCACGCTGGTCTTGGGGCCAAGACCGTGGGCAGCCTGCAACAAGGGGTGAATGTTGTGCATGTCCGACAGCAACGCCGCGTACCAGTGATCCTCGTGGCACATAAAGAAGAACCAAGTGTGGTAGCAGAAAATGTCGAGCTTGCGGCACGCCGATATCGCCCCCTGAGGCCCCTTGCCAAGAACCAGCTTGAACACGTAGCTGGGGAGTACGAGCACGCCTTGAAGTTGCTCGGCGTGCAGTGCAGTGCTCCTGAGGTAATGGCCATAAAAGTTGACGATGACATCTCTCACGTACGTTCCTGGCAGCAGCGTCAAGGCATCCTCCGCGGTCACACGGACGCCGCCTAGGTGGTCGACCAACGGGAAGATGAAAGGACTCATGTCTTTCATGCGCTTGAAGGCGGCCTCGTTGTCTGCCGCTCCGTCTCCCATGGCCAAAGCTTGAGAGCCCCCAGCAGCGCAGCGACCGGCACCAGAAACCCATGTCACGACGAGGCCGTAGCAAAGGGAGAAGCTCTAGCAACCGCCTCGACGAGAAGCCCCTGCCGCGTCTGCTGCTGCCTCAAAGCTGCGACAACAACAAGCACATGAAACGCAGGAACAGAGGCGTACGAAGAGACGCCACATGCACAAGCGCTATGCACGACGCTCCGTGGCAGCACCACGGGGCTCGTGGCCACCCGTCCGGCTCCGAGCACCAGATGCGAATCAGCCGCAGTACAGCAATCGGCACGGAGGATGGTCAGCACGAGCTGCCCGACACGTCCTGACGCAAAGGGAAGTGCGGCCCGCCGTGGCCAGGAACGGGCGCAAAGGGAGGCTCGGCCCGCCGTGGCCAGTAACAGATGCAAAAAGAGGCGCGGGCCGCCGTGGCCAGAGACGGACGCAAAGAGAGGCGCGGGCCGCCGTGGCCAAGAACAGACGCAAAAGGAGGCGCGGCCCGCCGTGGCTAGAAACGGACGCAAAGGGAGGCGCGGGCCGCCGTGGCCAGGAACAGACGAAAAAGGAGGCACGGCCCGCCGTGGCCAAGAACAGACGCAAAAGGAGGCGCGGCTCGCCGTGGCAAGAAACGGACGCAAAGGGAGGCGCGGCCCGCCGTGGTCAGGAACGGACGCAAAGGGAGGCGCGGCCCGCCGTGGCCACGAACGGACGCAAAGGGAGCCGCAGTCAGCTCCTCGCGTGGCTGTGGCTTCTTCTTCTTCCCACCCTTCTCCTGCAACACCCTGCCCCGGCCGGAGCGGCTTCAGACGCGCCGCTGACCTATGCGGCGCGCGCCACTACCATTTTTTCTAGCGACTCTGCCGCCGCGCTGGCGGACCGTGATGCGGGCGTGTGGCGGTCGGCTCTCCGACGAGCCGGGACCGGAACCCGCCCCCAAGACCTGGGCAGCGGCGCCCCCGGAACGCCCGCACGGGTGACTGCGGCCCAGCGGCGCGCACTGCGCCTTGTTCGTGCCGGCCTGCTAAGCGCGGCCGCTCACGTGCTGACGGCCGCTCCAGTCGCCCCCAGCTAGCCTGCGGTGCGGGACGAGGCCCGTAGCCGTTTCCCCCCTGCCCGGCCGGGCCTTGCCTCCCTCGCGTATGTCGAGGGGTCTTTCCCTGCCGGGCTGGAGGCGGCGACCAAATTCGGAGGCGCCTCTGGCGTGCCAAGAGTGCTCCCCCGCGAGGCTGTCGTCGACGCCATCCTCCGCGCGCCGCGCGGCTCTACCCCTGGTCTTTCGGGCCTTCGCATGGAGCATCTGCAGGCCCTGGGGGACAGGTCCATGCGGCACTTGCTGGAGTCGTCCGTCTGCTTGCAGGCGAGGAGGCGCAGCGGCTGGTCACCCCTTTGGCGACTCATGCGCTGGCGGGGGCGGACTTGCTGCAGCTCTGCAAGCCGGGGGGGCTCGACGTGGACGGTCTCCCTCGGCTGCGCCCCATTGGGATGCCCGAGGTGTTGCGAAACTTGGCGGCTTCTTCCCTCGCTAGCACTGTACGCGCCGCGGCGGTGCGGTTGCTAGCGCCGCTGCAGATGGCGGTGGGGGTGTCCAACACCTGCGAGCGGGTGGTCCTCGAGGTCACAGCCGAGCTCGTGCACAACCCTCTTGCCGCCATGCTGGAATTTGACTTTAGGAGCGCCTGCAGCCTCGTGTCCCTCGCGGCTGCTGTGGTGTACTTAACGCGGGCCTTCCCATGCTTGCGGCACTACCTCTCGTCGGTCTTCTTGGGAAGCTTTCCGCCGCGCGTTTACGGCTGTGCGGACGGTGACTCGACGCCGAACGCCACGGGCGGCCTGCTTGCGCGGCGTTGGCTTGCGGTCGAGCGGGGCGTGCAGCAAGGCGACCCGCTCGGCCAGCTTATCCATGCTGCGGGGATGCATCTTGTCGTGCTGCGCCGGGCTGCCGCCCACCTCAGGGCCGACGTGCGCGCCGTACACGACGATGTCGTCGTCGTCGCCGCGCTCGCGAAATTGCCGGCGGTGCTCACGACCGCGACTGCGGCGGGCGCGGCGGTGGACGCCGAGCTCGCTCCTGCAAAGTGCGCCGGGTGGTCCCCTACCGGCGCGCCCGCCTCCGCCGGTTGGCCGGCCCGGTGGATCGCCGATGGTGCTCGGCAGATTTCTATCCCTCTCGGTTCAGATGCCTTGTTGCTGCGGAGGTCGAATCGTTGGCGGCTGATCACGGCCGTCTTACGGAGGTGATCGTCGACCTCTCTCGCTCCGAGCTTCAGTCCCAGCTCTTGCTTCTCCGCCAGTGCGCGGGCCCGCGGCCGAAATATTGGCGGCGGGCCCTCCCGCTTTTCTGGGGCGCTCGGCTGCCGGCATCGGTCGACCGCGCTGCCCAAGGCGCTCTGCGGCGTATCCTCCCTGACGCCCACAACGCCCCGGCGGCAGTGGACGCCCTCCTCGACCGCGCGGCGCTGTCGCTGTCGCACGGCGGCCTGGGAATTGAATGTCGGACGTCGATCGTCCCCGTCGTCGCGTTGGCATCTCGCATCGATGCGCTGCGCGCGGGGCGGCAGTACTCGCCCGTGCTGGCGGCGGTTGGGGACTCCCTCGCCGCGCTGGCCGGGGCCGCCCGCACCGGCGGCGCCCCCGCGGCGCCGTCCTTGGACAGGCAGCGCCCCGCTGGCGGTCGCAGTCCGCCCACCCCCCGCCGCCCGACCACCTCTATGTCTGGCCGGGGCGGCTGCCTGTGTGCCGGCGCCGGGGGCGTCATCGGGGTCGGCTCACGGCAGCGCGGCGCCTCCCGTCGTCGCCGCCACGCACCCCGCCGCTGAGGCATCCCCGACGGCGGCGACCGAGGTCGGTGATTCGTTATTGTTGGTCCGCCCGCCGTCGTTAAATCGCGGGCGGCCGGCATCGGACGCGAGTTTCGCTCGCCTTCGTTCGCTACTCTTCCCCCCCCTCAAGCCCCCCACTCTCGCAGCGCGCGGCGCAAGTCGCCCGGTGTCGCCCCCCCTGCTGCCGCCGATGCGACTCGGCCCTGGGCTACCGGTGCCGCTGTCGCGCTCG
>ENA-ORXR01002072-ORXR01002072.1-marine-metagenome-genome-assembly--contig:-NODE-2072-length-19757-cov-6.782876_pt1 | contig 19757 bp, 23 predicted proteins | sample MGYA00237866_ERZ511479 | MGnify/ENA metagenome assembly ERZ511479 | reverse complement strand
TTTTCCAAAAAAATCAATATTAGACCTAACAATATTTTGCCCTTGAACTGAGTAAGTTGAATCTATTTGTATAGGCTTTCCTGTATTTTGACTTTCTAAGGTTATAGTAGAAAAAGGAACAGCATTTTGTGCACCTGTATTTGTTGTTAAAAGCCCGTAGTCTTCAGGAATTAAAATATTTACGTTAGAAACATTTTCCCAAGTAGCACTGCCAGAACCATCAGCTGTTAATACCTGACCGTTTGCACCTTGTACAATTGCAGTTGGCGCAGTTTCTGTTAAAAGAACTGTACCTGAATAGTTAGAAGGGTTTGCCTGTTCTGTAGCTAAGTCTACTACTTGTAGAGATGTGCCTCCACTCGCTGCCACTTCATCAATAGCTGATTGAGTGTCGGTTGCTGTAAGACCGCTTGTAGTATTGTCATAGGTTACTTCGGCTGCGGTTTGGTCGTCGGTGGAGCTGCCAAGAACTACAGCATCTAATTCTAATTTTCGAACCACATCATTGTCACTATCGAAATTATTATCAAACTCAAAAGATTTTGTCGTTTGAATATTACCACTTTCGTCTAAATTTAAATCAATAGTCGCCTTACCCAATAAGGCGGAAAAGTAAGTGCCTCTGAACATTAGCGATGATGCGCTTGATGAAAACAACATTTTATTGCGATCATTCCAGGTATATGTATCTGTGCCTTGTTTTATTTGAAAATTTGTAGTTGCTGGATTAATTTGCCAAAAAGTATCATCTAAGCTAACACCACCAGATCCGCCACTACCAAAAACTACCCATTGTGAATTGGCCACATCCCACCAAACCCATTTATTTAAAGTCAAATCATGCGTTAAAATCGGATTCGGTTTGTTTACGATCGCATTCAGCTGCGTCGTGGTTTTACTGTCTGATATTTCAAGGCCCTCGGTTGGGGTAAGCTCAATTTGAGCGACGGCAAAAACGGAGCATAATAAGGCGAGTACTAGAATTATTTTTTTCATTTTCTTGTTATTGTTAACGGAATTTCGATTCCTGATTCATCGGTTGCAATGACTTCTGCACCTTTTCTTTGTATGGTTAAATTGCTTTCGCCTTCTTTCAAAATAGCGAAGCGCTCTCCATTTTTTATTTCTGGTACCGCCACCCGATTTTCACTAATTTTTTGATATATCAAGTAGCCTACACCTAAAAGCAGGAGTACAATTAATATGCTATGTATGGTCGTTATGCTCATGAGCGTATTCTTTTTTCATTCGTTTGAAAAAATTTAGTTGCAGTATCTAAATCAGCAACACCAGTAAATCCTGGTCCCATAATCTTACCCTCTATATAATGGGTGCGACCTACATCAATAAAGGCTTCAATCTTATCATTACTTTCAAATGCAGTTCCGTCATCGTTACCAGGGTATTTTGTTACCTGCCAAACCAAACCATTTGTATCAGCTATAAACTTCAATCGCCCATCAAGCTCCTTCAGCGCATCAACAATCTCATTCTGATCATCGGCTAAAAATTTATTTTTTTCAGGCACACTAGCTAGCGCTAATAAGCGCTCTTGAGTATCTTCTTTTACTACTATGTTTAATGGAAATACGCTCATCTTAAATCGATTCTAAAAATGAAATTGGGAATTCATACACAAAACCATATGCAGCTGTATTCTCGAAGAAGCCAACAGGAAATAACGAAGTGGTCACAAACTCCAGCTGCGTTACCTTTTCATCTGAACTCACTTTTACCCGGGGCTTCGTATTCTGAAAAAAATCATTACGACCCAAAATCACCTTTTGGTCCGTTGAAAATTTGATGCTAATGAACTTTGCCTGGCGAAGCTCTTCTAATCGCTGACTTCTAAATTTGTCGTTACTCGGAAATTTTAATTTGATTTTTTGCGTGTACACCACTCCCCTTCGAGATTCGCTGCTCGATTCAGAAAACTTTGCAGATCCTATACTATAGTAAACCTTCTTGAAGTTCGCATCACTTACATTCGTGTTGTAAAAAGGTTGCGTGTCTAAATTACCAGCTGCGAATTCTTTAGCGGAAACATCAAGCTCGATGCCGCATATATGAGGATTATTAAATACACGCTCTGTAATCAACATAAGATGTTGTTAAAGTTAGTGCAAAATAGCCATAATAGATGATTGATTGGTGTAACATGACAAATAATATTCTTATTTGTCTACTTCACGTTAAACAGAATTCGAAAAATGCTGCTCTCTGCTAGCTCTCGATTTGCTGAAAATATGTAGTCGCTACTAAAGTGGAATTTTTTTGTAACTCTGTAACTTTGTAACCAAGTGGGTTAACTAACTGAAATTTAACTACTTAAAATAATTTGATTTTTGTAACCAGGCAATATTACATTTTGTAGAAACTGTAACCTTTGATAAAGGTTACAGTTTTTTTGTAACCAAGAAACTTTAATCAATACAAAACTGTAACCCTGTAGCCCTGTATTTTTCAAGGCTTAACGCAAATGGTTACAAAGTTACAGTTATTTTCTACTAGAGAGTTAAGGGGGTTCGGGGGAAACCTGACACATTGGCAAGCCTGCCGTTGTGGCGCTTTTGTTTAAGGAATTAAAATTGTATCAGGAAGTAGTTGAGTCTATCGTCTCTGTTGGCCATAAAAAAACCACCCGAGTATACGGATGGTTTTTTTGAGATCGTTAAGCACGTAAAGCCTACGTAGCAGCATCTTCTGAAAACCCAGAAAGGTTTTCACCACATGACGGACACCACACTTCGGTACCGGTGCCTTTGCACTCACCACAGATCTTTAGCGATTCCCCCGGCATAAAATTAATAGGGTCTTGCTCACTCTCATCTAGCATTCCGTCATTACACCAATTTAGGCAGCCCCTGCTATGCGTTGGCGTATGCCCACACTTAGGGCATTCACAATCATAATCTTTATCATAATCATCAGACATCGTATCTCAATTTACTGCGTTAAAGTTTCACTTGGTTCAGGTATTCCCATCCTCAACTATTTTCTTCTAAATTTTCACTAAGATGCCATTCACGCTGATTCAGATAGATATAAAAATGATTCATGAATTTTAGCCTGGCTGCATCCGGACTCCAATACCTCATTGGTCCGTTTTTATAAAACGCTTCATACTCCAACCGTTGCGCTAGCTTATCAGCTTCTTTGATGATAGGCAGCATTTCAACATCAAGCGAATACTTTTTAAGAATAACCGACATCATATGATTTTCAATCTTCTGAAACTCCGGTAACATCACTTTCAACGGCTTTAGCATATCACCTAGGTAGGCCTCACTAGCATCGTGCAGCAAACCGAGCATCATTAAATTCGGATTATTACCCAGATTCGGTTCCATCAGCTCACAGACCAGCAGGCAATGCTGAGCGATACTGAAGAATTTTGGCGTTTGTCCGCCAAAATGCGAATTGTACGAAAGACCGCGAGCGATATCTCGTATACATATTTGCTCTGGCTGCGGATCTAACAGATTCAACTTCTTGCCAGAGTAGGTGTTGATATGGCCGTCGAGCTGCAATAGTGGTATTGTATTCTTATTGTCCATACATTTCCTTTTTAACCTGGTAGATCTCTGCAGTAAAACTACCGCTAACCTCTACCAGCTGGCTATAATCGTGCACTGAAGGGTAACCGCTAAAACTTATAGGCTTACACCTACTATGTTTAGCATTGAGCTGCGCCATAACGCTCCGTAGCGATTCTAGAAAATTATTTTTTGCAACATCAGATGTTAACAAAGTAGCATCAACCGACTTGATATAGTCGAAGAATGCTTTGTACAGTTTATTCTTCTGAGAATAACTGTGTGAAATTTTAAAAAAATGTTGTGCCATAGTTAACTTCTTTAGGTTTAGATTAAACATTACGACCGGCACTATTGCCAACAGTCGCTATAAAAAATTTTCGTTCCTCAAACTTTGCATAGCTTGGTGTTAGCAAAAAACACCCCATCGAGGGGTCGCATCCAACCACTTTACTATTATTAAAAATCTCCATCCTCCATATCATCGGTCAGGCAATCAACGCACATTCCATCACTTACCCTTGGGGCTTTACCGCAATAATAGCAAAGTTCCTTTGTCTGCTTGTTTTTTGCTAACGGCTCTGGTTTTGCAAAAGCTAAACTATTAGAAGATAGATAGTCAGATACAAATTCCGTAAAGTCTTGTTTTGCACCAGAAGTCCATCTATCTAGCAACTTATTGTTATAATCTTCTAATAGTTCTTTAAGTGAGTTGTGTACTTGCATATTTTTAGTTTTATGTGATGTCATTTGCTAACATGGTGTATAGCGAATAGCTTTAGCAAATGGTAATTCCGCAAACGCTCCTATCGGGCTAAATGCTACATCACCATACACCAGAGCCGTTGGCAATAATCCCTACCATTTCAGGCTATTCAGAATACAAGTTTGGAAAATCAGATTTTTGCTTGTTCTTATAATGCATCTCCCGACAATTCCAGCATACGAGCTCACCGGTATCTGCATCACGAAAACCATTGAATAAAATTTTGTTGCTACCCGGCAATGGCGGTAGTTGGCAATGGACGCAATTTTTTTGGTTAGCAAATAGATCAGGCATGGCTACTGTTTATTAATCTTTATTTCGGTACCGCGTAACCCGAAAACCTTCCATTGAAATCATATACGATATACGTATACGACCGAATGACCCTCGCGTAGTCGTTTGCTTTGAAAAGGTCAGAGAATAACTCGGTACGATTTTCTTCCACAAATTTGTCAATACTAACCCTAGCGCTTGTAAATAATCGCTGTGTCACAATTCCTTTTTTTGCAGTTTTCCAGATATTTTTAGGCTTCACTTTACGCGCTGCCCTTGGCTTTTCTCCTATGCTATACATGCTTCTTTTGTTCATTATAATTCTTTTAGTTCAGCTGTCTTAGTATCGAGGGTAAGGCCCTCTTTATTTGCCAGACTTTCTAATTCGCACCATGCATCATAATACCCCTTCATAGCGGTATGCACAATCTTAGCGTTCGACTGTATGCGGTTTAATTTTTCACTCATATTCTTCACCTCTTATTGCTCTAATTATCCATAGCAAAGCCAGCACAACACAAAACGCAGTACCCGGATGCTCTTCAAGCACTTGAAAAAATTGTTCCATATCTTTTGATTTACGGACAATCGAGTCCTTTATTTTCTAAGAGCTTGTCGCAGTTTTGACAACGTATTTCTAGTCCTTCACAATTGACAGCTGCTGGCCGTATTTTGTAATACGACTCGCGGTGGTGGCAGAAGAATTGTTTTATATAATTAATCAATCGCTCCATCTAAAATATATTTATCTACTGCTTTGTTAAACTCATACTTACCCATGTCTGCAATTGCCTCAGGCACATTCTTATAAGCCTTAGCATCTGCATATTTTTGAGCCATATCGTAACGATCAATACCATCGCTATCCTGACCTATCTGTAGTAATGAATCTTGATTGGTACCTAGTGATGAAACATCGGTTTTACCTTTAGTTAATTTAAAGGCGCTTAATTGAACCTTTGCATTATTAACTATGGTGTTACCTACGTTTACAATAGTTTGTGCGTCTTTCGTTTTTACGGTTCCGTCTTTTACACCCCTCAAAGTCTCGAATAAGACTTTATTCAATTCGCTTAAATCATTTGCCATTTTAATAGTTGTTAATGTTTGATACTTTTTTTCACTTTGTTCATCAATCTTACACTAGTTCGTAATTCCTCCGGAAGATCTAAATAAGCCTGCCTATTTCTTTTTAAATTTTCTGCTTTACTAATGCACTTCAAATTTTCAGGTTTACAATTTAAACTGTCACCATCCTTTAAAATAACTACGTAACCAATCGGTATTACACCGTATTCCTTATGCCAATTAAACACATGTAGGAGTTCCCATTGTCCGTCCATGATTTTTATATGCTTGTACGGTTTACCTCTATTGTCATAGCGTATTGAGATGTGCAATGGACCTGACTTTGTGTTACCAGGCTTATTCCCTTTTTTGAACCATGTGTGCTTGCTTTTCTCCTTTTGCTCTTCTGTAAGCTTCACGCCTTTATTCTTCGGAACAGACCCTTTTTTAAAACGGCCTATCTTATTAAATTCAGCTTTTACTTCATCAGGTACAATCAACTTCCACAGCTTCATTCTATTCCTAATAATAACAGCACTTATACCAAGTTGCCTAGCCATTTCAGCCCTAGACATTACCATATAGTTTTTATGTATAAAAGTGATCTCATGTAATGTTATTTTATGCCTGAAAGCCATACTTCTACAATTTTTTTGTTTCGTTACAGTTTAGATTTTGGTTTTTGTGTACACAATTTAACTACCAATCTTTCTAATTTTAATACTGGCCATTAGATAAAAATAGCCTGGTACATCAACGCCGATCCACTTTAAATAATTGAATACTTGACAAATGCGCATCACTTCTTCGAGTCTTACACAGCTGTTAAACATCACGGCTATTTCTAATTTGCTATACTGCCTCATTGCTTATTACTTTATTAGTTTTTCGTGCCATTGTACCGGCACATAAATCATTTCATTTCGTAACCATTCTGTTAATTCCACTATATCGATATCACGAGTAATGCGTAGCGGACCCGCCATAAAATGACCCGTTTGCTGACTGCGTAGCCAAATCGCCTGACCGAACTTCAAATTCTTAGCATCGGTTTTTAAATCATCAGGGCGCGCCTTTCGCAGCTTGATAACTACTTCTTCAATATTTTGCGTCTTTTCCATAATCATGATTGCATTTGAGCTAATTAAAATGGTAAATCGTCCTTTTCTTTTCCATTAGGCAAAACATCATCATCTTCAGGTTCTACCGGCAGCATCGCTATTTCACCAGGAGTCATTTTCTTGGTGCGGATGTAAAAATGTTCTTCTGAAATGCCATTGACCTTTTTAATGATTCGCCCATCAGGAGCTCGATCTTTCGGATTAAAAATCCAACCCATATATTTTGCGTATGCTTTTAAGGCTTTCTTAAATCGGTTTGACGTCCATCGTTTTGCATTCGTCGCTTTTTCAAAATGTTCAAAAGCAAATTGCTTACTTACATCACGATCTAAATGCTGCAGCTGCACATCATCTAATTTTAAATTAAAGAATACATCTGCCCAGCTGTGAAACTGGTCACCCATTTCTTTAAGTAGATTTCGCTTCTCTACATTTTCCATTGGCGGATCAATCTTCTCCTCTAAACTCAAATAAAACTGTAGGGCCTGGGCGAAGAAATTAAAACAGGTATTCCATTGCGCATCATCGAAATCTATAAACAGCGATTTGCCATGAAAATCATCAGAAACTATCCTGGTCTGACTATACTCCCCATCTTTGTTATAGTGATAATAGTCTGAAAAGACTACAAACAAGAGCCGACGTTCTAACGACGGATCTAGATTGTTCGGCGGATAGTTACTCGCAAAGGCCACCTTTGGTGATTTTGCAAATGGAACAATGTATCGCAGCCCGTTTTTATTATTCACATCTAAATCACCGGTGATGGCATTGAAGAAGAATCCGTAATCCATAAAACTATGGCAATCATCTACCAACAAATAATCTGTATGCTCTGAAACCCCATGATAAATAAAGTCATCAGATGTTTTCTTCTTATCACGCCCATTGATATAATGGTTGTTCTTTAATACATACTGTATGCTTTTTAAAAAAATACTCTTACCACTACCCCCATGACTTTCGCTGATATCGGCAATCTTATGGTCCATCGCATATGGCGCCCAGGGTTTTGCCGGGTTCTTATACTTGTGCAGCATGTAGCCCAGGGTGAATATCTTATTGATCAAGTGCATTTTCTGCTCTTGAATTTCATCATCATTCAAATTAGGCGCGGCGATATCAAACTTATGAGCAGCTGCATATTCCTCAGCTTTTAGCTTTTGATTGTTAGCAAAGGAATCTTCTAAATCTTTCTTCCAATGAACCCTACTGGTATTAATCAGATAATTGAAAAACTGATTGTCCGTATTCAGAATATCAATATCCCAATTGCCCGCAGTATCTTTTTGTATTTTAAAATGAGGCGCCTGCAGACGCACTCTTTTGTCTACTACCTTTTCATCCCAAGTGACTGATTTCACGCGCTCATATTTCACCCTTTCAATTTCCTCTGGAGTCACTTTCCAAACCTCGTTTTTAAAAAAAAGATGCTGCGATTGCTTATCTGCATCAGTAAAATCAATCTCTACAAAAGGAAGATTCACCAAACTACCCTCAGAGAGCTGCGTAGTTTTGTAAACTACTTCGCGTAAATTCTCAGGCATTTGACGCTGAATCAAAAATTCATTGACGAAGCCTTTCACATCGCTTGAACGAACAATCTTCACCACGCCATTGTGCCTGCGGATCCACACAAAACCATCTTTGCTATTTTGAATTTCATAACGACCGAAGCCCATATGCTGCAAAAAATGATAGGCGCGTACATTTTTAAAAAAATATTTCACACCGGTGTCTTGCCAAGATTCGTCCCAAAACTTCATGGGCACGGCAAATTCAATCAACTTTTTCAACCGGTTCTTAAAACGAACCTTTCCCTCAAGCGTATCACGATAATAGGTTTCAACAAAATCTTTAAAATCTTTCTTGGGGTTGCCCCGTTTATCTCTCAGCTGCAGTAATTCTTTCGGTAGCCATACCAAAATAATATCTAAGAATTTCAAGCCCACTTTAATAGCCTGGTTAATTCCTGTAGCATCTAGATCTGCGATGTAGTAAATCTTATCACACATTCTAGCCAGCTGCTTATAATCTTTTGCATCTAAATGTTCACTCTCACTATTGAACCAAATAGGAAAATACCCGCTTGCTTTCAGGTTTAACCCATCGGATCCTCCGGAGACAATAAAGCAAGCATCAAGCTTCTCAGGTGGATTCACCTTAGCATCTTTATCGTATTCTTCTTGGTATCGCTTTTGAACACGCTTGTATTCCCGCTCAATAGAAGACAGGCCGTGAATAAATTTTTTAGGTTTGGTACCGGCATAGCGAAACCGAAACCCTTTATCAATTGATAACGGTTGGTAGATCTTCTGCCAATCTTCGTGATGAAAAGAAAAAATAGGGTATTCGGGCGTCGCCGTAGTAGTGGTTACGCCATCTTCTTTGATATAAGTAAAACTTTGAATTGATTTAAAGTTGAACTCAAAACAATGTTTATCAGTCACATGCGGACCGATCACCGCCAACTCAGCTTCAGTAAAATCTTTATGCTCAAAAATATACGTGCCAGGCACCTCCTTTTTTTCACGTGCACGTTTAGCAATCGTAGGTTTAGCTAATAACGTCGAGCTCTTGGCACCCTTTACCCCAAAACGGGCGCCAAGCTCGGCGCAGGCTTCTGCAAAAGTGAGTCCGTCCTCCAACATACACACTTCAATCGCATGCCTTTCTTTTGAATCACCTCCAAAATCAGTCACATAATACCAACCATTTTCTTTTTTTCTGATGCTTGCTGAGGCGGTTTTTTCATCACCCCGGGCTTTAAATTTCTTTGTACTTCTAGTAAGTGCTGCAGGTGCATCAGGGTAGTATGTTGCTAAGATGTTGAGTCCACCATTGGTGGCATCCATTATATCTTCAAGTTTTACGTAGCTCATATGGTTGTTCAGGCGTTGTCTAGTTTATCTCTAAGAAGGTCATTTAGCTCTATTGCCTCATCCTCATTTAATTTAAATTCATCATCGCCTAATTTGATAACTAAGCCGTTCGAATAAATTTTAATTTTCAGAAGTTTTTCAGTTCCATTTGCGATTCTAATTCCGGTGTAGTTTGTAATCTTAGCCATATTCCTTTTACAATTTCTCTCCGGTCCAAGGGTTATAGGCAATCGCCACTTTCATATAGCTTTTCTTCTTTTGAAATTCTCCCTTCGAATTTTTCTTTCGATACTCAAATTCCATCACATATTTCTTATCCACTTTTCCGTTACCAGGAAAACTGAACATAGTGGCAAAATTTCCTTTAGGATCTCCTAATTTTTCGCGTAATTTATTTTCGACTTCTTCCATTGTATGTTCGTTTAGTTCCTTTTTTAAATTCTCTATGATCTCGTAGCGCTACGAACAAATCGTACACCTGCTTTAAAAATACTACGGCACTAACCGCAACCAGATAGGATAGAAAAATTGTAAGAGGTTCTTGCATCGTATTTAATTTAGGTTTGTGATTTAGTTGTCACCCGCCTTTTTAGGCGGGCACCAACAACTATATATTGGCGTGTGACCAATATACTAGGGTAACTACTCCCTAGATAAGGTTTAGCCGGTGGGCTATTATTGTTGTTTCTTGTTTGGTTTGAACTCCTAGCTTTTGATACAGCTTCTTTTTAGCCAAATGAAAGCTACCCATAGGCATTTTCAATTCTTCAGCAATCACCTCATTGGTTTCGCTCGTGCTAATATGTCGCGCCATGGCTATATCATTGGCATTTAGATTGTGGCCATTGTAATGCACCGCTTTACAAAGCACCCCTTCAGAAGCACATTTGCCCCGTAGCGGGCAATCCCACCACTCACCTTCTTGAATTCCGTCTGCATTGATATCAGCGGTATAGTCTAGTCCGCCAAAACGACACTTCACATACTGCTCTAGGCGTTTATATTCTGAATTTGGATAGAGGTCAAGAAGATGCATCTTGACTTTTGGATCAGCATCGATTTCATTTTTCAACATTTGAATAAATGAAAGCGGCAGCTCGGGCCATGAGGTTACTTTACCTGAGTATAAAATTTGAATACTATCTTCATCAAGGAAAAACTCTACGCCGTCGCAGAGCATACCGGGAAGTACTTTGTTTTTGTTTGCCATAATATAGTTTTAGTTGTTACTGATTAATGCTTTGGTTTTTTCTTGAGAATTTTTGTTTTCGGTGGCGATCTCTGCCAAGACCTCTAGTACCTTCCAATTCTCTGTATAACCACTTTTAATATTTCGAATCATTGACGATTCCATTTCAATACCTTTCAAAGCAAGTCGCTTTTTAGCCTCTTTTGTATAGCCATATTTCAGGTAGTCATTTAAAAATTCGATGATATCGTTATGCGAATGCATATTCGATTCTGTCTCTTTTTTAATTATATTCGTCATTAATTGCTAGTATTTGTCATCAAATATATACATATATGTCTATTATATCCAAATTTAATATACACATATGTCTTAATTTAAAATGATTCTAAATATGGATTTTGGCCAACGCCTAAAAGTTTTATTAAAAAATTCGGATATGACGCAGAAGGAATTTGCAGAACGTATCGAGATGAACTATGCGCATGTTAATAAGTTCTTTGTTGGTAGAAAGCCAAACATGCCTTTTCTGGAGAAGGTACTAACCATCTTTCCGGACGTGAATTTAAATTGGTTGCTGTTTGATCAAGAAGGACACACAAAAAACCATCTACTCAATGAAGAAGGAGCTCCGTATTCAATGAGCAATGCACTCACATACTTGGATGAAATTGAAGATAAACTAAGCAAATTACGTATTACTTTGACCCAAAAATGACACATAATTATATAAAGCACTCTGATTAATAACCAGTTAGTTCTTGTAGGAGAACCCCAGCCAGGTCACCAACAACTATTGAATTAATATTAAAGGCGTGTGTATCAGTATTGTACTGATTATTCACGCCTTTAATTTTTTTAATATGACCATCTTCTCTGAAGTTTTTGACACAAGAATTGACACAACAAAATTGTTTGTGACAATTAAAACTAAATTCGTCTTAAGACAATACATCAACTCACAAGGCAAAAGCCCCTTGTACATTTTTATTTCGTCTCCTGGTAGTAGGAAACGCGAAAAAACTGAAATTGAAGTTGCTCCAACAGATTGGGATGCACAAACCCAGCGTGTACTACAGTCAGATCCTTTATATAAATCGCTCAATCTTATTATTGAAAACCTCATTGCTAAAATCACCAAGATTCGCACGATATATATGCTTGCGGATAAACAGCTGTCTGCAGAGAAAATTGTTGTTGAATTAAAAAGCAGTACTCCACGTGTTGATTTTATCACCTATTTTGAACATCGATTAAAATTCGAACGGCCGATGATGGCTCACGGCTATTACAAAAGAGTACGCGCAGTACTAGCGAAGCTCAAAGCATTTCGAAAAGAGATACTTTTTTCTGATGTTGATCATAATCTAATTGACAAATACAGAAGGTTCTACGCAGATAAAGGAAACGAAACAACTACAATCAACGGCAATGTAGCTATGATAAAAAAAATGCTCAGTACTGCAGAAAAAGACGGAATCAAATTACCAATTCACGTGGCGGAAATAAAGGTCGGTAACAAACGGGGGAATCGCATCGACCTTTCGCCACAAGAATTGAAAAAAGCATACGACTATTATTTTTCTCCTTTTATAAATGATGAATGGAAACTTGTACTTGGCTACTTTCTTTTTTCTTGCTTCACTAGTATACGTTGGGAGCAGGTTATCGGCTTTAAAAGGCAAGAGCTCTTGTCACAACCGTTTGTAAACTATTACATCGGTAAATCACATAAGCGCCATAGCACCACCATGAACGAAAGCGCATTAAAAATAATAGCACATTGTCCGGATCTGTTCGTCAAAAAATTAACGAATCAGCATGTCAACCGTGAACTAAAGAATATTATGAGTAAACTAAGCATCAATCGAAATGTTTCATTTCATGTTGCACGACACACCTTCGCTACTAACTTCATTAGAATGGGTGGTGGAGTCGTAAAGCTCAAAAAGATTATGGCGCATAGCAAAGTAGAAACTACCATGATATACGTGCATATTGTTGAACAAGAAGCTTCTGCAGATATGGCCCTGATGGATGCTTTATTTTAAACTCTCAAGCTCGAGTTCAACTTGTAAAACATCTTCACCGGGAATATTGGTTTTATTCAACACCCTAATCAGGTGGTAATTATTGTACATAAACACTTTAGAAGAAGCTTCTAAATCACGCAGTAAATAATCAAAATCCTCAAATGTAGTAACGAACCCCTGCGACTTTATGCGGAAAGAAATCCATTTAGCCCAATGAGCTTCATAGATTGCCGGTAATAATATATCACTAGTATCCTCTGTCACATTTAATTGGTTCGCTGCGCCTTCATACAGCACAACACATAAAGATCCGCTACCATCGTCGACAGCCAAAGCCGTTGTAATACCATTTCGAAAGACATTCGGAAGCGGTATAGCGTTAACCGTAATCTCTACCGTTTTATCGGTTTCTGTATAGCCATCAGTTTGTGCTCCGTTTAGATCCACAAAGATAGATTGCGGATTGAAATCTTCACTATCCAAATCTTTGAAGGCGAGTAGAAAAGAATCGCCCTGGTTAAATCTTCGCCTCGGACTTTCTACCTCATATGCAGATAGATCAACCGCCTCTTGAACACTCATTTGTGGCTCGATGTAATTCATATGAATTTCATTACCCACTTTTTTAAGGTCCATATTCTTCCAATTCTTTACCGCTTTTACTAAATCGCCAAATGATAAGTCTGGTACCACCTTTGTTAAATCAATCTTTGATGTTGTAATCACCGGAGGAATCAAATCTCCATTCTCATCATAAATAGCTATTGGCGTGATGGTCAAGTCAACTAATGGCGCTTCATTGTCTTGAACATCATTCAGCATACCGTGAGGTATTTGCGTGGTTTCAATAATCAATTGATCTGCCAGGTCATCAACATCTATATATACATCAACCGTTTTTACCTTTTGATCAACACCACCAGCACGCAGAAGTTTTTCATATCGCCGCCAAATTTGAACACCTTTAAATTTGAGGATTCCTTCTGCTTCTGAATCATCACGACGCAAATACATATTGCCAGCTACTTTATATCGTCCCTTTTTAGGAAACGTATACGCAAACTGGTATACCCCAAGTCTCGTAGTAACCGATGAAGCACTAAAAAAACCAAATTTATATTTCTGTAAAAACGTAGATTGATATTCGTCAGATGCGTGCACTACTTCATCACCTTCAATACGAGCATTGACATATTCTTCAGTTTCCCGAAACAATATCATTTTCTGCAAAGCCACATCCGTAAGTATATCACCCTTCAAATCATAGCCAGCATCATCAAAACCCGCTATTAGCACATGCATCAAATATGGCATAGGAATCATAATATTTCGGTTATAGGTTTCATTGGCTCCGCTGTCGAATTCATTCACTAAGAAAGCCGCACCGTCATAATTATTAATAATGCCTTCGAAACCATTCCACTCTTCATCAGATGCATCAAAGCTATCGGTATGCACTTGCGGAAAATTATAGTTTACCTCCGGAAAGGTTTTAGTAATAATGCTGGTAGCATGAATAAAAAGAGAATCAACAACAGTATTTTTCTCCAAAGGCAGCTCTGATAACTTTGTATCAAAATTCGGAAACTCATCGAACCCGTATGAGATTTCAAGCTGAGCGACTTTATCTACAATATCGTTAATCTCAAGTATTGCCTCTTCGTGTTTACCATCTATAAAAAAATAGCCGGTATAATACGTTACCGGATTCTCGATATTATAATCCGATATCCCCCCGAAGTACGCATTTAATTCATCAGTCAGTTTTAATTCAAATGGAAACGTGTACTTCGTGAAAAATTGATCATTAAACCATTGATTTTCTGATACCCGATTAATCTGATAGCTCGCTAAATCAATTTCAAAATCAACGTGGATAAACTTCTGCATCGTTTTCTGGGTTTATTAAAAATTCCACATCATAGGCGTACAACGCTCGCTCTGAATCAAAGTTTGATAATGCTTTGCCTTGTGGTACCAATGCTATTTTATAATCTGTATTCGGAAGAAACAACCAAGCTTTTTTTGACATCATTAAACTATCAAGCAACACGTGATTGTCTTTAAGTACCCAACCTGTGTTGGTTTTTAGCGGTTGCGACCTATTGGTTTTCAGCACTTCAGTAATGTTTACCAAATTCTGGTATACGTTATTTTCAATACGTTCGTATTTACTTTCAATACCATATGCCCCAGTAAATTCCATCAACTCCATTTGTTCATTCTGGGTTACCCAGGCAATGTGATACGAGTTCAAATTCTCAGGAAAGACATAAAATCGACGCTCAAAGAAACCGCCGAGCTCGTCTTCAATTTTTACATAAACCAGATCACCTTCTTTATACTTCATAAAACTAAGCACCATACCAAACAAACTATCTTGAACCGAGTCATGGTTAATCGTTTCCTCTTTTTTACCATTCACATGAATTTCAATAGGATGTACCCCTGAGCGTTTAAGAAAATTAATAATGCCATATGAATTTTTGGTCACGCGCAGCGGATATTGACTATGCATCAAAGCACAATCATCACTATAGTTTTTCGGTTTGGTACCTTTGACAAACAAAAGGTTGTTCATTTCTGTGGTTTGCACTACCACTTCATTGCTATATGCCACCTGCTCCATTTTTACATTCAAAATACTAGGCTTGTAGTACGAAAATGGTTGATTTACAATCGCTGCTAAATCAACAGGTATAAATTGATCAATAGCAGCTATCGATGACATGAAAACATTCATCAGTTTACCGGGATGGAATTTACCAACACCGTTAAAAACAGGTACATGCAAACCATATTCCTTTGTACTTTCATTTCCATTGAAATCAAAAACCGTTACGGTATAGGTCACCCGAAGAAAAATACCCACAATTTTGGTTGCAAAATTTATAAAATGCTGATCGAGAGCAAAGTTTACTTTATTTGGAAGCAATTCGGTAAATGAATTAGCTTTAACAACATAAGTCACCGGTATCATTTTCGTACCCTCTGCATTACTTAATACAATATCACCCTCATAAGTGCCTGGCGCAAAATTACTCGACGATAAAGGCTTAACTGTGCCTGTAAACGATTGCCCAATACTCCCCTCGATCAATAACCATTGCGGAACTTCATAGGTATATGCTAATTTACTAACCACCTCAAGAGACTGTGCCTCGGGTTCTTCCACCCCGATTATGGCCTCAAACTCTAATTGATCAGGTTGCACCCTGATTTCATTAGTAGCCGCTTGAGAAATTGACACCGGTACCACAAGCGTACCACCGCTATGCTTTATAGTAATGGCCACATTATGAAAACCTTCGCCTTTCTGTTCTATACCGTTGGTTAAGTAAATTGTATAAGTTCGCGGACCATTAGCACGCTTGATATAAAAATTCTTCGTGCTCTCATCAGTAATGCCAGCACCGGTGACACTAAATATTTTCTCCATACTTAGCGTATATGAACCGCTGACATTCACATATAACGTCTGCGGATCAGGCAAGGCTTCGCCAATCGTATGAACAAAACCCAACAACTTTGGTTCTGAATACACATCAGAACTACCAATAACCGTTAACTCAATAGGCAGATTCACCGTTTCAACTACACTTCGTAAGCCCGTACCGGTTCGTAAAGCGGTCACCTCATAGGTAATCGTACTCGAATAGAACCCCGCATCGAGTGTTGCAAAATTTATAAATGTGATAACCGTTGCTAACTTGAGCGGATTATTTGCCAGTACATAAGTAGTACCACCGTCTAATTTCGCCTCAAAGAAATCATTCAGCAACCCATTACCCTGACCGCGGTTGCTAATTACTTCAACTTCAAAAGCACTATAGCCAGAGTAGCTGCTATCATTCGCATAGTTTCGAATTAACGTTAGCACATTATGAGATTGCAGTACTGCAGCGCCTTGTGTCCAACTTTTTTGCACTTTAAAACTCCCAAAAACCCAACCTTGCTGATACAAGTTTGATTGACCTGGATTAAAAACTGGATTATCAGAAAACTGCAGCGCAGCTTCATCACCAGTAAAGGTGCCAGGTACGCAATAATTTTTTAGGGCTGCAGGTATGGTGGCCCGAGTTTGCATCACAACACCGTTATACGTAGTAGTAGCCAAACTAGCTACCTTCCATATTTCGATATAAATATTGTCAGGTGTTTTAATTTGAATGCGATCAGCATAAGCAATAGCCGATACCACATTCACTATACTGCTCGCATTGCTTGCCAGGTACGCATAAAAATCATCACTTAAAGTGACAAAACTGATAGTGCGTATGGTAAGTTCATCAGTAGCATGTTGAAAATGATCAGCAGCACAACCACTCAATGCAAATTTAGCCAGGGTTTCACTCTCTGTGAACTCTTGAATTAGCGCCTCCAACAATTTATTACAAGCTGTATTTGCACCACCATTAAGAAAAATGGTATTGTTAAACGATGAATAAGCCATTAGCGTTTGTTTTTATTTCTCAAGGATTCGTAATCTTTAATATCTTCTTGCATCTGCTTAGCCGTTTGCAGACTTCTTTTTAAATATGCCGGAACTCCGTTATCTCTAAGGTCTTTCAATACTGCAGTATTTTCAGCAACCAAAGCCATGAGCGCCATAGTTTGTTCTGTAGAAGATTCATTATTAAAAGCCGGTGCGCTCGTTTGATTTTGATAAAAACCAGACTCATAACCTTTCACCCTAGCAATCTCATTGTATAAAGCATTTTTAAAATTTGGGTCAAATTGCTTAAATGCTCGACCGTCAATGATCATCTCTGGGAAGTCTTTACCCCCTTCGCCTGCTAAAAAATACTTAGGACTATTCACCAACTGCGAAGAAGGAGTGCCGCCATAAGACGCATTGTATACCTTACCATCTTGCTGCCTTCTAATCGGCATATTACCATAGAAACCATCTTCAAAACCTTTGGCTGGTAATGGCGTTCTTCGTATCGCATTGATTTGCAAAGCACCAAGAGTACCCATCAGAACAGCAGCAATAGTACCCCCAATAGGCCCTAATTGTGCATACCCCTGCATTATAGCGACTGATGTATTAATAATGGCATTAGCGATACCCTGAACCTTATCATTTTTAGCTTGCTGATAATCAAGTTCCCATTTCTTACGTGCCGTTTCAGCTTCCATAGCACGAACCGACTCATCATACTGCCGTTGGTTGATCAAGCCATCTTCTAAGTTTTTATCAAGGGTGTTCTTTTTCTTATCTTGTAGCTTTTCCCAATTCTGAAATTCTGCCTGATTCTTTTTTACAGACATATCTGAGAACATACCATAAGCAGTAGCCATAGCACCTACTATCATCAGCCCCGCCTCAATCTTTTCATTAATCGTGTCAAGACTATCAAAAGTCTGTTCCCATTGCTCCGCTGACAATCCGAATATATCAACAGCACCCATCAATTCGCCCGAACCATCAAAGCCAGGCTCCTCACCTTCAACAGAACCACCAGAGAGACCTGCTTTCGCTAGACCAACCTCTGATAGTTTTAAAATTAAATCATCAGCAAGTTTTTCAAATTGTTGTACTTGCTCAGGCGTGAGTAAGTCTAGATTTATACCACCGAAATAACCAGAACTTTTAATCTCATCAAGTTTTCGAAGTACCTCTTTTAAGTGAGCCTCATCACGCTGAAGTTGTTCGCCCTTAAATTTTTTGTCTAATGCCTCTTTAGCCTTTTCGTTGTTTCCTAGCGCCGCTAATTCATCATTATGCTGCGCTTGCTTTCTAGCCTTCTCTTCTTCATATGCCTCGCTAAGTTTGCTAAATCTATCTTCAACACCCTCTTCAATAATACCCCCTACCTTCAGAATATTTAATTCTTCTTGTATCTGAATTTGCTTATTGATTTCGGCATTGATTTCTGTAGCACCGGCAACCGCTGTTACTTTTCTCGACTGAAGATCTTGCACTTTTCGTTCGTGCGCTACCCGCTGCAGCTCCAGCTCTTTTTGTACACCCTCTTTAAGAATTTCAAGACGAGCATCTTCAGTTTCACGTTGCAAGTCTAGTAAAGACTTTCCTTGTTTAGCCTTGCTAGAAGCTCTTGGCACTTTACTTCTGCCCCTATTAGATGACGAACTGGCATCAGGACCCGCAGCGTCTACAGCGGTATCAGTACCACCATAAACTAAATCGACATCTGAAGCGGTGAAATTGTACTTTTTCAACTCTTCCAACAAATCAATACGTCGCTTTTCTTGCTCTTCTATATCTTGATTCAATTGATACAACTTTCTCTTTTCAGTCAAAGCAATATCTACCTCTTCTACAGTTTTAATGTCAGAAAGTTTCGCAGCACCGCTATTGACATTAGCCATAAATTCTTTCATAGCCTTATCTCTTAAACGACCGGCAGCAGCATTTGAATTCAACTGTTCGGGCAGCAACTCTTCTAATCTCGCTTTCTCATCTTGCGCCCCTTTTAGCCTTGATACTAATGTGGCAGCTTCTTCATCAGCCGCAAGACGTTTTAACTTTATCTGTTCTCTTACGGCTTTGGTATTTAACTTTAAAGCACCGGTTTCTTTATTAATCTCAACAACAGATTCACCAAATCTATTTGATAATATTAAGGTGATTTCATCAAGACGCTCTTTAGCCGCATCGGTAGGAATTATACCATCTTCAGTTAAATCTTGATACTCATCAAGCAATGCTGCACTACTATCAGCTAATTCTCGATTTGCTCTTGCACTAGCAGCAGTAGCCTTTGTCTCCTTTTCAAATGCCTCATTCAAATCATCAGCAATACCCAGAAGATCTGCAAGCCCATTCACTACCGATTTGATTCCGCTTACAATTGGGCCATTAACAAAAATTCCTCTAAAATATTTGCCTAATTTATCAAGGTTCGCAGCAAAATTGTTATTC
>ENA-ORXR01002071-ORXR01002071.1-marine-metagenome-genome-assembly--contig:-NODE-2071-length-19757-cov-20.288262_pt1 | contig 19757 bp, 14 predicted proteins | sample MGYA00237866_ERZ511479 | MGnify/ENA metagenome assembly ERZ511479 | reverse complement strand
ACGAAACTTGAAAAGTTTAGCAAACGGAATTACTTGTTTTTTTCGGTTAAAGTGTCAACCACTTTTCTAAACATGCCGATAGTTTGTGTAATTTTTATACACCCACGTTTTTTGACGTAGATTTTTTAGTAAAGAGAAATAAATAACTCCTCAAATAGCCCCCGGACTATCGTGACTGTCCAGCGAAATGTGCAGATGGTTGCCTGTACCTCCGTGTCGTAAGGTATTCAAACCCATGCATTTGAAATACCATTTTAGCAAGGTGTTTCGCAGTTCGCTACGACCATTGGTACGAATATCTACCGCATGTACATAACCCGTGCTTTGCTTGTAATGCAGGGAACGTTTTTTGGTCTTCAAGCCCATTTTTTTGTAGTCTTCCGGTTGGCGTTTGGTATCGGTGAGGATCAGGTCGTGGTCGAGAAAAAGTATTGTGCTGATACTGAGTCGTACTATCGGGTGCAGGTTGGTAAATTCGCTGCGTACTTTGGCAGTTTTTGCATTGATATTGGACAGAAAAAATAAGCCGTATATGCTATATCCCAAGACCAAAAAAAGTGCAATCACAGACCGTCGCCTTAGTGCATTTCCGTTGCCGATTTTGCCCGTCACCTGCCCGTACATAAAGGTCAAATAAATGAATAACAATATCGTAGTAATCGCCCCGCTTACTATCAGCGACGCGCCGGGCAACAAAGTATATTCACTATGAAAATATACCGCCCCGCGTATCAATAAGATAAAAGGCAGTACCAATAAAAGTAATAGTTTTAGTAAATTATATATCCAACCAAACATGTTTTAAAAATTATAATTCGATAAGCAATGTCTTCGCCAAATTGAGAATTGAGAATGAATAATTTATAATTAGTATGAGGTTTTTATTTATAACACAATGAAAATAATATTTTTACGAATATTTAAATAAAGTAATTATCGGTGCTCAATTATCAATTTTTCATTTGGCGAACATATTGGATAAGCGAATTTGTTTGAAGTTATGCATCGCATCTGCGAATATATCTATTTTTATGTAATTTTCAAAAGAATAAATCTCAAAAAGAATATCTTCACCAAGTAATAAAATAGTCCGCAGTTTATCAGTCAGCAGTCCGCCGCTTTAATGTGAAATTTTGCGGGGAGAAAGCTGATCTTGATAGTCAGCGAGTTAGAACATTCAAAATTCACTCATTCAAAATTAAGTCAAATAAAAAAAATGTCATACGAGCAGCTACAAACAAAATGGTCGAACCAATATCCGGCGATTCAGGATTTGGCGAAAAAGGCGAAAAAGCGGATGCCGCGAGTCGGTTGGGAATATCTGTCATCGGGAACGGGTGATGAAGATTTGTTGGATAGAAACAGAACTGCTTTTCAGCGGATTACTTTCTTGCCAAAATTCTGCAAGGGCGAATTTGAGGCAAATGTTGCCACGACTTTATTTGGCAGGAAATATAATGCGCCGATAGGTGTAGCTCCTGTCGGGCTGACGGGCTTGATGTGGCCCCGTGCGGAGCATTATCTTGCAGCAGCTTGCAATCGCCAAAAAATTCCCTACACCCTAAGCACAGTAGCCACCGAAACGCCCGAAACCACCGGCGAATACATAGGCGATATGGGTTGGTTTCAGCTCTATCCGCCGAAAGATATGGACGTGACAGCATCGCTGCTACAACGGGCGCGAGATGCGGGTTTTCACACTTTGCTCGTCACTGCGGATGTGCCGATGGCAAGCCGCCGCGAACGCACGAAACGCGCGGGTTTGGCAGTGCCGCCGAAGATTACGCCGAAGATGATTTGGGAAGGCATAAGGCATCCTGTTTGGAGTTATTACACGCTCGCCAACGGTCTCCCGCGTCTGCGAACCGTCGAACATTATACCAATAATAGTGATATGAAGTTTGTGAGTGGATTTGTGGGCAATCGGTTGGGCGGTTCGCTAGATTGGGAGTACTGCAAATGGCTGAAGGAGACTTGGAACGGACCTGTCGTACTCAAAGGCGTATTGCATCCCGAAGATGCTGCAAAAGCGATTGCAATTGGCTTGGACGGCATCGGCGTATCCAATCACGGAGCGCGTCAATTCAATGGTGCGCCTTCGACTATTGAGGCATTGCCCGCTATCGTAAAAACGGTGAATGGGCGCGTACCAATTATTTTTGACGGTGGGATTCGGACGGGCTTGGATGTGATGCGGGCTTTGTATCTGGGAGCAGATTTTGTGTTGACGGGGCGGTCATTTATTTATGGCGTAGCAGCACTCGGTAAGTACGGCGGCGACCATGCCGCGCATATTTTGATTGATGATTTGAAGAATAATATGGTGCAGCTTGGTGCGAAAAATTTGGCGGAATTGAGGGAGGCAGATTTGGCAAATGATGAATTTTGAACCAATAAAGACACCGAGGACACGAAAACAACTAATGTGAAAGAAAACGAAGAGGTTCTTCTGCATATTTTTAAAATGTCAGGCGACAGCATTTGGTTCAACTCCATATTTTACGGGGATCAAAGCAAATACAAAGTTTTAGCTCACATTCAGTATCGTGCTTGTAGTTCGGGAGATACTGAAATTATTTGTGACACACTCTATTTACAACCGGATTCGTCTGACGACCGGGAATTGCCCGGTCATTTTATTGCGACTAAATTCTCCACTACAAATTCCTCAAATTTTGCGAGTGCTTCGGGTATTTTTTTTCTACCAAAACCAATACGAAAGAAACCCTTATAATCATAAATACCGCCGGGAAGTATCAAGATTTTTTTCTCGTTTAATGCTCTTTTCGCAAATGCCATATCATCGGTATCAAAGTGCATTTTTACGAAAGCAATAGGTCCTGCATTGGGCTTGTACCACGAAAATAAATCAGCATATTTGTTGAAGAAATCGTCGTACAAAGGTAGATTACTTTTGACAATTTGAAGGTTCCGTGCCAAGATGCTCGCGCGATTTCGGAGCGCGACGCCTGCCAAAAATTCGCTTGGTGCCGAATTGCAAATTGTGGTGTATTCTTTCATGATTGCCACACTTTCCAAAATCGTTTTATTGCGCGTAGCTATCCAACCGATTCGCAAACCGGGCAAGCCGTATGATTTTGACATCACGCCTATAGAAACAGCATTTTCGTAAACATCCGCAAAGGCAGGAAGCGCGTAGTCGGGGTGATGCTCCAATTCCCGATAAACTTCATCGGCGAAAACGATGATATCTTCAGCTCGTGCGATGTCGATAATGGCAAGTTGTTCTGCTTTTGAAAAATGAAACCCCGTGGGATTGTGTGGCGTATTGAGCAAGATAGCTTTCGTACGCGGCGTGACCTTTTTTTTCAAATCATCTATGTCAAATACAGGCTGATTGCCTTCATATTGCACTTCCCAATGCACGACTTTGCAACCCAAACTTTCCGGCACAGACCGCAACGATTGATAACAAGGCGTTTGGACAATAATCTCATCTCCATCACTCAAGTTTGCTTGTGCAAATAAATAAATCGGTTCTTGTGCGCCTGTACAAACCAACAAATCTTCGGGTGTGATGTCGGTATAAATATTAGCGATGCCTTGCCGCAATTCAGGATGCCCTTGCGTCTCGGTGTATCCGAGCCACTGATTGTGGAATTTATCCGTTGCTCCTTCCTCTAAAGCCAATAAATCCTTGATGGTCATCGCTTCACAATCAGAATTGCAAATGGAATATTCGGCGGTAAACTCGTGAAGCGTGTAGTAACGTTCGAGTTTGAATGGTTGTATCTTCATAGATGTGATTTTATACTGAAGTAATTTGCAAGCAGCTTGAACTAATTTTGATTTAATCTATTCAGCATCGTTATAATTCAGACAAAAATACGCATTTTTGTTATTTCTTATAAAGCACAAAATTTTCGTCATTACTATGAACTCCAAACGATAAACTAAGTTGCGGATAAACCGCCAACTTGAGCAAATTCCAAGCACCAAATTCCAATGAAATATTACTGAAATACGTCAAAATTGGGTAGTGTTCGACTAAAGTATGGTTAATGTATTACGAGAGTTGCAAGGCGAATTTCTTTCTTGAAAGTGAGTGTTTTGGTCATCAAATACTCGCATTTTATAAAAATATTCGCCTTGCAACTATTCCATACTTTACTCGAACACTGTCCAAAATTGGAATTTGGAATTTGTTTTTTGGGATTTTTTCAAGTTGTCCGCAACTTGAATTAAATATATTAAAAATGAAAGATAAGTTTTTAAAAGCAGCTATCGAAGAAGCCCGAAAAGGACTTGAAGAAGGAGGCATTCCGATAGGTTCTGTGATTGTTCACAAAGACAAAATTATCGGACGAGGACACAATAAGCGAGTACAAGAGGGTAGCGTTGTATTGCACGGAGAAATGGATGCTTTAGAAAATGCCGGCAGGCAGAAAGCCACTGTTTATCAGGAAAGTGTTTTATATACCACCTTATCGCCATGTCCTATGTGTTCGGGTACTGTATTGCTTTATGGCATCCCGAAAGTAGTCATAGGAGAAAACAAAACATTTATGGGAGAAGAAGAATTGTTGAGGTCGAGAGGAGTAGAAGTAGTCGTTCTGAATGATGAAGAATGTATCGAAATGATGGCAGCGTTTATTGATAAAAAACCCGAATTGTGGAATGAAGATATTGGAGTATGACATCTCAGAAATTTTTTTTCGCGTTCCTAAACATATCAATCGCCCATGACAGTTATTAGAATTGTCGCTGCGATACTCAATAAGGTTGGGCTTGGTAATTGATTTACTTTCAGGAAATTACGGGATGCGAATGTGCGTTCTTTCTTGTTATAAGCTCGAATTACGAGCAAATATCGTGATATTAATCTCCCATTTTGTATTTACACAAAAATTATTTTTTTATCTTTTCACAAAATAAAACAACTCTCCGTTCAAAATTTAGCAGAATTTTTAATTGTTAATTAGTTAACAGAAAGTTAATAAATCAAAAGAAAGTCTTATTTTTGACGCCGAATCAATTAGGGTGGCGAAATTTCTTGTGAACCCACCTAATTTTATTTAGTCTATCTATCTTAACATTATTTTTTTAATCAAAAATCAATTCTATAACGTATGAAACGATTTATACTAGTTTTCGCGATGATGCTCGCATGTGCAGCTACTATGATGGCACAGCGTACCATTTCGGGAACGGTGACCGATGATACTGGCGCACCACTGCCTTTTGCCAATGTATATGTGGAGGGTACCACTATCGGTACAACGACAGATATTAACGGTAATTACAGTCTCAAAGTACCCGAAGGTAGTAATTCACTTATGGTATCTTATACGGGCTTTGCTGACCAGACGCTCGACTTAGGTGATTCCAATAGTCTCAGTTTTACCATGTCAGAAGGGGTTGTCTTGGACAATGTCGTCGTAACAGCATTAGGTATTAAACGTGAAAAAAAATCACTTGGCTATGCTACACAGGAAGTTGGTGGCGAAGAGGTTACAAGAGTTAAAGATGCTAACTTTATGAACGCACTCTCCGGTAAAGTATCGGGTGTACAGATTAAAAGTAGTGGTACAATGGGTGGTTCTGCGGATGTTATCATCAGAGGACGTACTTCCTTGACACGTAACAACCAAGCACTCTTTGTTATTGATGGTACACCTATCAGTAATGCTATCACCAACTCAAGCGGACAACAACAAGGACGTGGTGGTTATGATTTTGGTAATGCTGCCAGCGATATCAATCCGGAGGATATTGAATCCATCAATGTACTTAAAGGTGCAGCCGCAACAGCCCTCTATGGTTCGCGTGCCGCAAATGGTGTGGTACTCATAACAACCAAAAAAGGTACAAAAAAGAAAGGTATCGGTGTTTCAGTTTCTACTGGTTTTACTGCGGGCATGGTTGACCAGACCACTATGCCAAAGTATCAAAAAGAATACGGTGCGGGCTATTCTGACATTCAAGGCTGGTATTCGGGTGCCGGAGAAGGGCGCGACGGACTTGACCTTGATGACCTTGACGGCGATGGCAACGCTGATTTTGCTGCTGCTGTTTATGAAGATGCTTCTTACGGAGCAGCGTTCGACCCAAGCCTTTCTGTCTATGATTGGCGTTCTTATTATGATGAAATTGGTACTTACGGTCAGCTTTTCCCTTGGGTAGCTGCTGAGAATGATGCCAGCAATTCATTCTACGAAACGATGAGAACATTCAACAATAATGTTACTCTGGATGGAGGTACAGATAAAAGTACTTACCGTTTAGGTTTTACACGTTTTGACCAAAATGGTATTGTTCCCAATAGTAAAATTGACAGAAATACAGTTGCTTTTAGTGGTGGATATGATTTGACCGAAAAGCTACGTGTTGGTTCTGCTATTAACTATGTACTCACCAATGGTAGAGGACGTTATGGTACGGGATATAGCAATAACAATCCAAACCAATCTTTCCGTCAATGGTATCAGACTAATGTGGATATGAACGACCAACGTGAGGCATACGAGCAAACAGGCTTGAACATCTCATGGAATCCTTATGGATTACTTGACCCATCGCAGTCTAAGCGTCCGCACTACTTTGACAATTACTATTTCAATGCCTTCGAAAATGTACCAACCGATACTCGTAACAGAATTTTCGGTAATATGGAATTGGAGTACGAAATCGTAGAAGGTTTGAGCATTTTAGGTCGAGTTTCTACCGATAGATACAATGAAATTCAAGAGCAGAGAGTCGCAGTAGGCTCGGTAGATGTTTCCAGTTATAGTCGTTATAATAGAAGTTTCTATGAAAATAATACAGACTTATTCTTAAACTACAGCACTTATCTTGGTGGTGAGACATTAAGCCTTGATGCGATGTTGGGTACGAATATTCGTCGTTCAGGTGTGGACGATATTTATGCCGAAACGAATGGTGGACTCGTAGTACCGGGCGTTTACTCACTTTCAAATAGCCTTAATGGTATCGAAGCTCCAATAGAAAATCCATACAAACGAGCTACAGACGGTTATTTTGGACGCTTGACACTTGGTTACAACCAATTTTTGTATTTAGATGTTACAGGGCGTTACGACGTATCTTCTACCTTGCCTGAAGGCGAAAACGCATACTTCTACCCATCTGCTTCTTTAAGTTTTGTATTCTCCGAATTAATGGAGTCTAACTGGTTTGATTTGGGTAAATTCCGCCTCAACTACGCAGAGGTAGGTAATGATGCGCCTGTACAAAGTATCGCAGATACTTATGTACTTGGTACGCCCTTTGGAGGTCAGGCATTAGCTTCTGTTAATTCTACCAAAAATAATCCGGATTTGAGACCCGAAAATACACGCAGTATTGAAGCAGGACTCGAAATGAGATTCCTAAGAGACCGAGTTGGTTTAGATGTTTCACTATATCGTTCCAATACTTACGACCAGATTATTCCTGTAACCGTTACAGGAGCTAGCGGAAACTTGCGTACTTTTAAAAATGCAGGTGAAATGCAGAATCAAGGCGTCGAATTGTCCTTGAATGTCAGACCAATTCAGAAAGATAACTTTAGTTGGGATATAGACTTCAATTGGTCTAAAAACCAAAACGAGGTTATCAGCTTATTTGATGACCAGACTAATCTACAACTTGCTTCCGTACAAGGCGGAATTACACTCAATGCTACTATAGGACAACCATATGGAGCTATATGGGGAACTAACTATGTATATGACGACAGCGGCAATCCAATCGTTTACCCACATTGGAATGGTGGTGTTCGCTACCGCAAAACAGGTACGCCCGAAGTTATCGGTGACATCAATCCTGACTTCATTGGTGGTATAAGAAACAATTTTAATATTGGTCCTGTCTCACTCGGTTTCTTAATAGATTTCCAAAAAGGAGGTGACTTCTTCTCATTAGATATGTGGTATGGTACTGCAACAGGTATCTACGACTTTACAGCAGGTACTAACCGCGATGGCAATCCTATCAGAGCATTACCCGGAGATGGTGGTGGTATCTTCCTTGATGATAACGCAACTACGCACGCTACTGATGATGAAGGTAATTATATGTATGATGTAGATGGTAATCCTATCAGTAGCGGTGTGACTAATGACGAAGCCTTCTATGCCAGCGATGTTTACAACTCATTGGGTTATGTATATGCACCCAACGCATACCACGTATATGATGCTTCTTTTGTCAAATTAAGAGAAGCCAACATTTCGTTTGGTTTGCCTTCTAATATTGTTGACAAAACGCCATTTCAGTCATTAAATCTATCTATCATTGGTAGAAATCTCTGGATCATTCACAAAAACTCTCCATATACTGACCCACAAGCAGGTTTGAGTGCGGGTAACATCGGTCAGGGTAACCAATCGGGTGCCTATCCGTCTGTTAGAGAAGTTGGTGTGAATTTGACGGCAAGATTCTAATTTGATTTTTAATTAAAAAAGAGCAAAACAGGAAAGTAAATCAAGTATTTAAATTTCTGTTTATTCAAAATAAAATAATAATGAAAAAAATATTATTTGCATTAATGTCTATAATCATTATTTCGGCTTGTGATCCTTTGACCGATTTAAATGAAGATATTAAAAATCCAGAGACCGTACCTGCGAGTGCGCTCTTCAATAATGCCTTAGTTTCTCTATTCGACTTTATGGCAAGTCCCAATGTAAACGTCAACAACTTGCGCCTTTGGTCGCAACATTGGGCACAAACCACCTACCCCGACGAATCTAACTACGAACTCGTAGAAAGAAACGTTAACGGTAGAACATGGAACACGCTCTACGCTACTGTGATTACTGATACAAGGCAGGCAAAAGCATTTATGCAGGAAGACGCCTTCCTTACTGACGACAATAAAAAAGCACAGGCAGCCATCATGGAAGTTGTTGAAATTCTTTCCTTCCACCTACTTGTCGATTTCTTTGGTGATATTCCTTACTCACAAGCTTTGGATTTTACCAATATCACACCGGGTTATGATAATGATGTAGATATTTATAACGACCTTATCACACGCCTTGACGCAGCTATCGGAGACCTCAACGGCGATAGCAATATGAGTTGGGAACTTATATATGGCGGTAGCACAAGTAATTGGAAGAAACTTGCTAATTCGCTCAAACTCAGAATGGCTATTCGTATCGCTGATATGGATAATGCAAAAGCACAAAGTATGGCAGAAGCTGCCGTAGCAAGCGGTGTTTTTGAATCTTCTACAGATGATTTTGAAATAACTTATGAAGGTTCTACGCCTAATACCAACCCATTGTGGGAGCAGTTAATACAAAGCGGACGTTCTGACTTTGTAGCAGCCAATACTTTCACAGATGTTTTGAACGCACTTGACGACCCACGTCGTCCGGCTTTCTTTAAAGGTAACATTACCAATCCGGATACAGGAGAAGTAATGTATGTCGGTGGCGAATATGGTAATGCCAATTCATACCCTGCCAACTCTCAGCCCGGCGCCATCCTCGAAGACCCGACTTTCCCGGGTACTATCATGGATTACACAGAAGTGCGTTTTCTTTTGGCAGATGCGGTTGAAAGAGGTTACAACGTGGGCGGTACAGCCGAAGAACACTATAGCGCGGGCGTTAAAAACTCAATTGAAGAATGGGGATTTACTTCAGATGATGCTGACGCTTACCTTGCACAAGAAGCTGTTGCATACAGCACTGCATCCGGGACATGGAAAGAAAAAATTGCTATGCAAAAGTGGATTGCACTCTACAATCGTGGATTTGAAGGCTGGTCAACTTACAGAGTATATAATGCACCAACTATGAATATAGCTGTAGGTGCAGGTACTACTCCGCCCATGCGATACACTTATCCCGTTACAGAGTATTCACTCAATGGCGAAAGTGTAGAAACAGCCGGAGGTGCTATTGGTGGTGACGATTTATTTACAAAAGTATTCTGGGATATGTAATTTATCTCGGATTGAAATGATATTCTAAAGCCGCTTCACAATTGTGAAGCGGCTTTTTTGTTGCAAAAACCGTCATTATAAGGACAAAGGCTTCAAAATATCATCTGGAATCAACATGTAATTTATTTTTTTTGTAGATTTATAGTATGGTAATTTCCTTTCTCACAAAAGTCATACACATGAAAAAAATCCTTACACTTTGTTTACTGTTCACCCTATTTGCTTGCGGAAAAGAAGAAATCAAGGTCAATACCCCAACACCAACTACCAATGTAAACGAACAAAGCCCTTATGACGACTGCAACGGACCTTGTGGTAACGAACATAACAGTAACCGCAATTTTGTCTATTACGAAAACGGACAAAGATGGTTGCGCGGGGGCAATGAACGCAGCATGGATTTCAATGTCAGCAATTGGGCTTTAGAAGAGCAAGGACTCAAATACGGAATCGGCAGAGAATCGTTTAAAGCCCTTGTCAATCCACATTTTATCAGAGAAGAAGATTATCCGAGAAACATTCAACCAGATGAAACGATAGTTGTATTATATGGGGAAAATGAAGTCAAGGTTTATCCCTTGGATTTGTTGAATGTGCATGAGGTCATCAACGATGAAATAGATGGGCAGGCAGTAGCAGTAACCTATTGCCCTTTAGCGGACTTCATAGCTGTATATGAACGCGAATATTGTGGTGCAACGCTTACTTTTGCACTTTCAGGTTATACACACTACAGAGAAGGTGTCCGCAGTGGGAAAGACGGTTTCATCCTCTGGGATAGAAATACCGAAAGCCTTTGGTGGCCCCTCATCGATAAAGGCGTATCAGGCGAAATGCTTGACGAAGTAATGACACCTTATCATCCTGCCAAATGGGAAGTGACTACTTACGGGCAGGTGGTGCAAAGCTCCGATTTTGTACTGCTCAAACCCGGACAAAATATAGATTTTGACGGCGAATGGACAAGTTCTCTTTCGCAATCGGTCAACTGTGTAGAGTAAATTTATTTGCTCCTTATTCCCAAAAGAATACAGACAAACACAAAAGGTCATCGGAATCCGATGACCTTTTGTTATTTTTGCAAAAAATTTCACCAATAGAAACACGAAAGCTGCCTCATTCAAAATTCATTCATTCAAAATTGATGATGGAAAAAAACGCAAAAATATATATCGCCGGACATCGCGGCATGGTCGGCTCTGCTATTCGACGGAAATTGGAGGCGGAGGGTTATACCAATTTTGTAGTACGCACTTCGCGTGAATTGGATTTGAGAAACCAGCAAGCCGTCAATGAGTTTTTTGAACAAGAAAAACCTGATTATGTCTTTTTGGCAGCGGCAAAAGTCGGCGGTATTCATGCGAATAACACCCAACGCGGCGCATTTATCTATGATAATTTGATGATACAAAACAATGTCATCCATGCTGCGTATCTGAATGAGGTCAAAAAATTGATGTTTTTGGGTTCGTCTTGTATCTATCCCAAATTTGCTGACCAACCACTCCGCGAAGATTCCCTACTCACAGGCACACTCGAACCCACCAACGAACCTTATGCCATCGCTAAAATAGCGGGTATCAAAATGTGCGATGCTTATCGCGCACAATACGGCAGCAATTTCATCTCCGTAATGCCGACCAACCTCTACGGTCCGAATGATAATTACGACCTCAAAAACTCGCATGTATTGCCTGCATTGCTCCGCAAATTTCACGAAGCGAAAGCCAATAATACGCCACACGTCGTCATGTGGGGAACGGGTACACCCAAGCGCGAATTTCTGCATGTAGATGACCTCGCTGCTGCCTGTTACCACCTTATGCTTCACTACAACGAAGCCGAAACGGTCAATATCGGCACAGGCGAAGATATTGCGATTAAAGATTTAGCATTACTTATCAAAAAAATCGTCGGCTACGAAGGTGAGATACAAAACGACCTTTCTAAACCTGACGGTACGCCGCGCAAGTTGTTGGATGTTAGTAAATTATCGTCGAATGGCTGGAAAGCGAAGATTGACCTTGAATCGGGGGTGCGACGTGTGTATGAGGAAGTGAAAGAGAAGTTTCAATCCAAAATAGGCTCCATGTAGCAATCTAAAAATTCTTCGGTAACACCTCTAATTTTCCTTTTTTGACAAAGCGCGTAAAGTTCCTCTACTGCCGAATATGGAAAATATCGTGTGCCTAAATCTGCAAATTGTGGCTTATTAGCTTCTTTATAAACTTTATCGCGTAACTTATCAGGAGCTACGATGACATAACGAGTTGGAAAAGGTGGAAATTTGTCCTTGAAGTTTTTCATTCTGCTCAAACCACTTGTTACTCCGGTTGAATGTTCGATTTCCATAACAGCGGGCATTAATTTTCCATTTTTAAACCAAATACAATCAATCATTATCGCTGCTTGCACGGCTTCATCAAATGCAGACATTAATTGCTCGTCTTTCAAAGAAGCAATTACATCTTCATATTCTCCAAGTTTCTTATTTTCATAAATAATGCCTTTGTCATTTTGAGCAATCCAAGTTCGGAAATTGAGTTGTTTGCCAATAAAATAAAGAGCTATTTGGATTTGAGCATGACGGCGTTGGATATTGATGTCTATTTCTTGGGTTTCAACATCTGTCGGCAAAATAAGCGATTCATAAAAAACATCCATAGTTGGAATTTCAGAGATGACAATCTCCGTGTCTATTTTCTCTAAAATTCCAAGCTTATGAGGTTTATCAGGTTTCCAAAGAAGATGCTTATGCCCACGCTTAATATCAGTAATTCCGCCTTTATCTTCAATTCTTCCGGGATAGCAATAATAAAATTCTGGTGTGTGAGCGAGTAAACTTTCGAGTACGCTGCGCGTATTATAACTCGCACCAAGCACTCTGTCAATACTAAGAGGCTGATTAGGTGTGAAAGCATTGGCAACCCGCCAAATAAGTTCTTTAGAAATAGACTCTACTTTTGCAGACTGTTCTGTTTCGCCTTTGCTTGGATTCCAACGCTTTATCCTAATCGGACCTTCTGGTAGATTCACACCATCAATTTTGATGACCGCTTTAGTTTTTGGGTTGATGTAGTGATAAACGACATCTTTATTGAGTTGATTGATAAATGCGGCAATATTACTTGCAGATAATTTCCTCATGGGTGGCTAGGTTTACATTGGTTTTTTCAATAAAACTTAAAATGGTTTCGGCAAGTCCTTTGGCGGCAAGATAAGGTACGCCGTTGCCGATAGTTTTGAACATATTGGATAGTGTAATATGTTCAGGAATTACAAAATTCTTTGGTAATGATTGTATGGCTAAGGCTTCTGCTGCTGATATTCGACGGGCTTTATAAGGGTGCAAATGTACTTCATTATTGCCATAAGCAGCCGTAGGTGAATAACGCCAACGATGTAGTCGTTTGTATGACTTTTTTAAATCATCTCCTTCATCTATTATTTGAAATTTGGGTAGTCCGGCTCTGGGTTGAAAATGGTGGCTCGCGTTGGGGTGATTTTTTACATTATTTTTTTTGAACCAATAATTTACGGTCAATTCCTTAATGATATTTTTAGGGCATTTTTTTCGATTATTTTCAACAAATTTTTCTTGTTTGGGCCAATTTAATTGCATCAATTTTTCCTGCGAATATATCGTTTTTTCATTCCAATTAAATTCCTTCAATTTAGGCGAACCGTTCACATGAAAACCAAAATCGACCAGTACATTCCGCTTGAATCCAATCAAAATAATACGTTCTCTATCTTGCGGTGCGCCGTATTCGATAGCATTAATTAATTTTTCCGTCAAATAATAACCACTCTCAATAAGTTGTTTTTTAATTGACTCAAAAAATGCACGGTGGTTTTTTGTACGATACAATCCTTTTACATTTTCAAAAAGAAAAAAATCAGGTTGGTTTTGTGTGATTAATTGGACGTAAGTAGCGGAGAGTTTGCCATTTTCACCCTTCGAGCCTCTATTTTTTCCAGCGACCGAAAAATCAGGGCAAGGCGGACCACCAATAAAACCAATAAGGTCTTTCTTATGCTTTGCTATTTTAATTGAATCTTGTAGGAATTGCTGATGATAAGGTTCAAGAAAATCTGTGATACTATTTAAGCAATAACCAAATTCAGGTATGGAAATGCCTAAATCTTCGCGAGTAGATTTGTAAATATCCAAAAACGGTTTGTGATATTCATTCACAAATAACGTCTCATATCCTACCGTTTGTTCAAATCCTAAATCAAGAAATCCTGCCCCCGCAAAAAAGGAGAAGATACCGATATTTAGCCCGTCATTATGGTTTTTTATCATCCAAATTGTTTTAAATTTCTACAAATCTACAAAAAAATGTCTGCTAATGCCAACTAAAGACAATGAATCCGTAAATTCGTGATTAGAAAAATGAGTACGACTAAAAAAACATTTAGTGCCGAGTGAAAAAAACTCGTCAACTCAACAACTCGTCAACTCGTCAACTCGCAATATGAGTACGACTACTTACAACATAAGTCTCCCCCAATTCGAGGGACCATTCGACCTGCTGCTGTTCTTTATCGAACGCGACGAGTTGGATATTTATAATATTCCGATTGCCAAATTGACGGATGATTTCTTGGAATATATTCGCCAAATGGAGCAATTGAACATTGACTTGGCGAGTGAGTTTATATTGGTGGCGGCTACCTTGATGCGGATTAAGGCGAAGCTGCTAATACCCCGAAAAGAACTGGATGAAGAAGGCAACGAAATCGACCCGCGCGAAGAACTTGTGCGTCGCCTGTTGGAGTACAAACGCTACAAAAGCGTACTCGACGATATGCGCCAACTGGAGGAAATACGCGCCGGTAAAGAAGGACGCGGCAATATCAGTAAAGAACTACGCGGCATCGCCACCAAAGCCCTTGTAGATGCAGAATTGGAGTCGCTAACGATGTTTAAATTACTGAAAACGTTTGAAAAGATACTGGCACGATTTGAGTATGAAAATAGGGAAGTGATTCACAAGGTCGTGAAGTATAATTATACGATTCAAGAGGAGCGTGAGAGGATTTTAGTTGATGTCAAAAAGCGCGACAAGTCTGATTTTCATTATATTTTCAACGAAAAAAGATGCGATAACCGAATGCACGCCATTTTTATTTTCCTCGCTTTATTGGAATTATTACAATTGCAGGAAGTTGGTATTATTTGGGGAGAAGGGGTGAATAATTTTTGGATAACGGGAGCGAGTAGCGAGTAGCGAGTTACGAGTTACTTTTTTCGCTACGCGAAAAACAAGATAACAACACAACACAACGATACTAGAATACTACGACACAATTTCACAATCATATCTATCAAACTTTCCCGACTTTTTACTATCTTGTTTAAAATGAGTAGATGAAGCGATGTAAAACGATTCATTCATTCAAAATTCACTCATTCACTCATTAGAGAATAGATGCTGCAAGACGAACAAGTACGCGAGGAAAGCCTGACGGCAGAAGAACAGGATATGCTTAATTCGGTGCGAGTCAACCGGATTATCCTACCAATGTTGTTGGGACTTGGCGTAGTGGCGTATATGATGTGGCGGTCATTTCAAAAGGAGGAATTACCGGAGTTAGACTGGAATTTGTTGACCATTTCGTTGCTGGGCTTGACCGTTTTGTTATTGGGTTTGCGGCATATGGCGTACGCCTTGCGCTTGCGGGTGCTGACGGAAGGCGAGTTTACATGGCGCAAGTGCGTTGAGTTGATTTTTATTTGGGAATTTAGCTCTGCTATCACACCTACGAGTGTTGGTGGGTCGGGTGTCGCGCTGTTTGTGCTATCACAAGAAAAATTAGCCACCGGAAAAATCGCTGCAATTATTTTCTATACCATTATTCTGGATACGACATTTTTTGTACTGGGCTTGCCGATATTATTTTTGCTATTGGGAACACCTATGATTTTCCCGGAAGGAGATACGGGGTCGAGTGTGATTACCAATTCATTTTTTGTTTCTTATATATTGATGTTGACTTATGGGTCGCTGTTTTTCTACGGTATTATTCTTCGTCCTGACCGCATCCGCAACCTGCTGGGTTGGCTGACTTCTTGGAAATTTACAAAGCGATTTCGCCGCCGTGCCGTCAAAATGGCAAGCGATATGGTCACGACTTCCAAAGAAATTCGCAGCAAACCTTTTTCTTATCACGCCACTGTTTTTGGCGCAACAGCCGCCGCATGGAGCATCCGTTTTGCATTGGTGATGATACTGATGATAGCCTTTGTTCCTGCTGTGCGGGAGGGCTTGGGCTGGGCACAACAGACTTTGCTCTACGGACGGCTCGAAGCGATGTATGTGGTACTCGCGCTTAGTCCGACGCCGGGCGGTACGGGTATCGCGGAGGCAGCTTTTGGTCCTTTTTTGCGGGATTTTATTGTGGATAGTAATGGAAAATATGCAGCAGGTATGGCAGTATTAATTGCTTTTATCTGGCGTTTGCTGACGTATTACTTTTACTTATTAGCAGGGACAATCGCAGTGCCTAACTGGATTCGCGGGGTGGTGAATGAGCGAATTAGACGGCGGAAAATGAGTAAATGAGTAGGCGAAGAATGAGTAGATGAATAGATGATGAAATGAGTAAATGTTTTTACCTTCAAAGCCCGAAAAGGGCTGCGAATATTCGATATCCAAGTCTTAATTAACGGAAAAGCAATGTACTGAATAAAGTAGCGTCAAAACAAGATAAGATGTCTGTTTTTTTCGATTGGATGAACGAAGCGATATTGTCTGAATGTATTGATAATGAAAATGTTGTGGAGTTTTGTATCAGCGTTCAGACGCAAACATTTTTCCCATAAAAAAATAAAAAATCGCGTTTGTATTGTATTTATTTTGGTTAGGAGATATAAACATTTACTCGTTTCATCATTTATTCATCTACTCATTGTTCCCCTACTGATTAAATAAAGTCTTATCTCCGCGTTTCACAAACAAAGCAGAAATAGAACGATTTTCATGCGTGTTGCGAATGGCGCGTGCGAAGAGTTTATCGACAGAAAGCACCTTGATTTTTGGCGATTGTTGTTTAAGGGGCAAGGTGTTGGTGACGATAACTTCTTCTAAAACAGAATTATTGATATTTTCGTAAGCATTGCCGGAGAGTACGGGATGGGTGCAGATGGCACGGACGCTTTTCGCGCCTTTGTCCATCATGGCTTGTGCAGCGCGGCAAAGGGTGCCTGCGGTATCCGCAAGGTCGTCGGTGAGAATAACGTCTCTGCCTTCCACCTCGCCGATGACCGTAATGGCTTCGATTTGATTGGCGCGGCGGCGTTCTTTATCGCAAATTACGAGGTCGGTTCTGAAATGTTTGGCATAATTACGAGCGCGTTTGGTGCTGCCTACGTCGGGTGCAGCGAAGGTGACATTGCTCATGTCGTTAGATTCGAGGTAGGGAATAAAAATCGCCTCCGCCTGCAAGTGATCCACCGGAATATCGAAAAAACCCTGAATCTGGTCGGCATGAAAATCCATCGTCATCAAGCGGTCAACGCCGGCAGCTTCGAGGATATTGGCGATGAGTTTCGCGCCAATGGCTACGCGGGGTTTGTCCTTCCTATCCTGACGCGCATAACCAAAATACGGAATCACCGCCGTGATATAGCCCGCCGAAGCACGTCGCGCAGCATCAATCATCAAGAGCAATTCCATTAGGTTGTCGCTGGGAGCAAAGGTGGATTGTATGAAAAAGGTGTAACTACCGCGCACGGATTCTTCAATGATGGTCTGCATTTCGCCATCACTGAAGCGTTGAAGGGCAACTTGTCCGAGCGAATCACCGTAGTAATCCGCAATTTTTTCGGCAAGATAGCGGGAAGCCGAACCCGAAAACAGTTTAACGTCGGTCATGTTAGGAAGCTGGCGTTTCATAAAAGCCAAAAGTACGTAAAAAAAAGAGGATTTTTGATGGATGGATTTTTGATTTTTGATTTGGGGGGTAAAAAAAATATCCGCCGGATGTTTTTGTTAGGATTATAGCAGTTTTTTAATGTCTTGCAACACCCGTTAACAAAGCGGCATCTTTATCAAAATTATCCTAAATCTAATGTGGAATATTATATTTTATGATAAGTTCGTTAGTTTTTTCCACAATATTCTGGCATGTATAAATTTCTCACAAAAGTAGTTTACACTTTTTTTCTCAATTTAAAAATAAAAATACTATTTTACAATATGTTCGCCAATTTTGAATTTTGAATGAAAAATTTTGAATGATGAAAAATGTATAATTTGTTAATTATTAATTATCAGTAAAAAATAAAATAAGATTTAAATTCATTTGTCATTCAAAATTCATAATTCATAATTTGGCGAAGACATTGTTTGTAAGTGTCAATAAAATACAAAAATGCTGTTGTCTGCCATTTGTAAAATGTTAGCCAACTCGCGCAACCGAAAAAGATGTGGGGTATTGATAGATTTGCAAAATGTCCGCCGAGTGGACTTTCCGAAAAATTAAAAAATTAACCAGTTACGCATTATCAAAATTTTCTTGCGTTCAACCTATAAATATGTTCGCCAAATGAAAAATTGATAATTGAGAGTTGATAATTATTTTATTTAAATATTTGTAAAAGTATCATTTATTATAAATTATAGTTTTAAATTAGTTGCCAATTATTCATTCTCAATTCTCAATTTAGCGAAGACATTGCTGAAAGGAGATATTTTTTTAACAGAAAAGACTTCTATGAACCGCGAACTATCAACTATGAACTAATTCATGATTACACAAAAAGAAATAATACTGCCTGCTTTTCCTCGCGGCTTTCATTTGATTACTGAATTGATAATGAGAGAATTAACGGAATTGCCGCAGGTGGGCATGTTAAATGTTTTTATCAAACATACTTCGGCTGCACTCACTATCAACGAAAATGCCGACCCGGATGTTCGCACAGATTACGAGACGATTTTCAATCGCCTTGTTCCCGAAAACGACCCCGCATATGTGCATACCATCGAAGGACCAGACGATATGCCCGCGCACGTCAAATCCACATTGGCGGATTCGAGTATTACGATTCCGATTACAAATGGCAGCTTGAATCTCGGTACATGGCAGGGCGTATTTTTATGTGAATTTAGAAATCGCGGCGGCAACCGCAGGTTGATATTAACGGTTTATTCGTAATTGGACAAAAAAAAGCCCGCCAGACTCTTCCAGCGGGCCACCCTTGCCTAAAAGAGAGGTAACTTTATACAAATGGAAGTTACCTCCAAAATCAAACCCATTTTATCTTAGATTTGGAGTTCGTTATGCTTTGTTGTATGACATAACGGATTAGTCTTTTGGTATAAAAACCAAAAAATTACTTTTTTGTAAATATGCAAACGGAAAACAATACACGAGTATGGCTCATGTGTGTGGTGTGTGGATGAATAACCAAAGGTCACGATGTTTTTGAGACGTTATATATGATGATGAGTGTATTGTCTGCCTTTTCTTTCAAATTTCTGTTTATACAGACGCGGCTTGTTGGGTTTGGGTTGCATGTTTTTCTAAAAAAGATACCAAATTAAGATATTGTTTTATTTGTTAATGTGATTTTGTGTTTGAAAACATCTTGAATTCAAATTGTCAAAAAGTTGATGTTTTTGATATGTTAACCCAAGTTGAATAGGTAATCCCCAATCTGAAAACATCTCTTAAGGAACGCGAAAAAAATAACTTTACCATCTTGACAGGATATTTTGCCCTCATTTTGCCCTCTAATCCCCTAAACTCCGATAGCTATCGGGGCAACATTTATGCGGGTTTCAAAGCCCAAACTGAGAACAAACTCTCTCAGTCAAGAAAGCAA
>ENA-ORXR01002070-ORXR01002070.1-marine-metagenome-genome-assembly--contig:-NODE-2070-length-19760-cov-3.097546_pt1 | contig 19760 bp, 11 predicted proteins | sample MGYA00237866_ERZ511479 | MGnify/ENA metagenome assembly ERZ511479 | reverse complement strand
AGTGTTTGTCAACCATGTGCAGGTATAGCAATAGATTGTAGTACTGGTCCGACGAGCGTAGTGAGTTGTGATGATGGTAATCCAACTACAGTTGATGATGAAGAAACGATATTAGATTGCGATGGAAGTGTTTGTGTCCCTTGTGAGGGTATACTACCTGTAGATTGCAGTAGTGGAATAACAAGTGTGGTAAGTTGTGATGACAATAACCCATGTACGGTTGACGATGAAGAAACGATCTTGGACATTGATGGAACCGTTTGTGTTCCCTGTGCAGGTGTTACCGCACCATGCGGAACGGATGGAAGCTGCGAGTCGATTCAAGCTTGCGACGACAATGATCCCTGCACTACTAATGATGTAGAAACTATTTTGTTGTCCGACGGAAGTGTTTGCCAACCCTGCGCAGGTGTACCAGTAGATTGTAGTAGTGGTCCGACGAGTGAAGTAACTTGTGATGATAATAACCCTTGTACAATAGGCGATGTTGAAACGATCCTTGATTGTGATGGAAGTGTTTGTGTTCCTTGTCAAGGAACACCAATAGATTGTACTAGTGGTCCGACAAGCGTAGTGAGTTGTGATGATGGTGATCCAAATACGATTGATGATGAAGAAACGATATTAGATTGCGATGGAAGCATTTGCATCCCTTGCGAAGGAACACCAGTCGATTGTACCAGTGGAACAACAAGTGTGGTAAGTTGTGATGATAACGATCCTTGCACAATCAACGATGAAGAAACGATCCTAGATAGTGACGGAACAGTTTGTATTCCTTGTGAGGGTACTGTGATAGATTGTAGTAATGGCAGTACTAGTGAAGTCAGCTGTGATGATGGTGACCCTTGTACAACGAACGATGTGGAAATAATTTTGGACTGCAATGGTGCCATTTGTCAACCGTGTTTAGGTGAAAACCTCCCCGAAATGGAAATCTTTGTAGAAGATGATCACTATGAGGTGAACTATGGTGAAACACTGAATGGAAACGTATTGTTGAATGATGATGTCTCTCAAATGACTAATCCAGTGGTGCAAATATTGTCAGCTCCAGGGCTTGGCGATCTAAGCTTGAATAATGATGGCTCATTTGAATATATTTCGGAAACAGGTATTTCTAGTACAGACGTATTCGAATATGAAGTGTGTGATACAACTTGTTTAGGAGATTGTAAGACTGGGGTAGTAAGCATTAATGTATTAGTAGATAAACTAACGATTCCAAACGCGTTTAGTCCAAATGGAGATGGCCTAAATGAAACCTGGATAATTCCGGGATTAATGGATCGGGGGAATCGTCAAATGGTTGTTGTGAACCGATGGGGAGCAGTTGTTTATGAAGCCGAATTATATAATAATGATTGGGATGGGACTAATATGAAAGGGGATCCATTGCCAGAAGGAACTTATTATTACCACTTAATATTAGATTTGATTGAGGGCGAGATTTGCAAAGGGTCGATCACAATTATTAGATAAAAAAAGCATGAGATATCTTTTAAAGAATTTATTTATAATAGGAATAATGCTGTGCCAACACCAACTACTGTTTGGTCAGCAGCTACCGTTATTTCATCAAAATATTGAGGACCTCAATCCTGCGTTCATACCTGATAGCTATCATAAATATAATTTGAACAACAGTATTGATCTTCGATACCGAATGCAATGGGTTGATATAAAAGATGCTCCCAGAACAATGTCGGGAAGCTTCACCAATTGGAATGACGATTATAACTTGCTGCTGGGAACGGAAGTGATTAATGATGTGACGGGGCCAACTCAATTTACAGGTGTATATGGAAAAGTAGGTTATGGGGTCATGCTTGATAGAGACTGGCAACTTAATTTTGCCTTGAAAGGAGGTGTCGTTCAATATCGAGTGAAAGGAGATAAGCTCAATTTTTTGGAATCTGGAGATTATGCGAATAATAATGCTAATAAAATATATCCAGATTTTTCATTAGGGACTATGCTTTACTTCAAAGAAAAGTACTACGTTGGTATGGCTGTTCCTCAAGTAATGGGTTTGAATTTAGACGTTGAAGGAGAAAACGGAGATTTTAAAGTCAAACGAGTTCAACACTACTATGGAGTAGCAGGTGCTCGGTTTGCCATGTACGACCAGACTTGGTTGGAGTTGTCATCTGAGGTTCGATACTTAGCTAATGTGCCCATTTATTTTAATGGTAACCTGTCTTTAGAACTACAAGAAATGCTTTGGGTAACAGCTAGTATGTCCTCATCTAAAGAGCTACGGATGGGTATTGGTTTTTTTGAAGGTATTGGTGATAGTATGTTGAAAGCGGGTTATGTTTTTTCTCATTTCTTTCAGGGATATGGTCCTGATTATGGCTCGACGCATGAGTTGACTGTTCGGATTAGTTGGTATTAGCCTTCACTATAATTCAAGTCAGTTTGTTTTATGATCTCCGAATCCTGTAGCGGTCGGCATTTTCTCATCAGCTTCTTGAATACCATCTTCTCCGCCAAGCCCTTTGAAATACCGATAATAATTAGCCCAACCATATTTCTGTTTAAGTTCCATGGCTTCAGCTCCAATAGCCTTGATCTTTGCTAATTCTTTTTTCTGGTTACCAACCAAAAGTAAATATTCATTGGTGGATAACACGTCGTCATTTGTATCAGCTAATGTTAATTCAATATAAAACCGATCCCCTTTTTTGCCAGGGATATTACTTTTTATGGTTACAAATTCTTTTGCACTGTCGCTATTAATTTTTTTAATGGAAATGGTTTCTTCATGGAAGACCACTTTGTTTTTGTCTAGCACTTTGATAGTAGCATTACAGTCTTTATAATCCTCATAAAAATCATTGACGATCCATAACTTACCAGTAAACATTTCTTTCGGCATCCACCTTCTTTTATCAAATTGCAAACTGACGAGCAAGGGTTGGTAGGCACGTTGAACATCGAAAAATGATTTCTTTTTATCCATATAGTAATCTATAATGCCCCATTTAAAATCAGGAGCAAAAGTAATGTAGTGACAAATGACAACAGCACTTGTCCGGGGTTTTTGTCTTCGAAAATGCTCCAACGCATATTGAAAAATAGTACCCTGTGCAATCTGTGTAGCTTCTACAAAACCTTCTAGTGTTTCTGTAGCCTGTGTACCGAGTACTTCATAATTAAGCGTACGGAAAACATCAAAATCACACCAATGATGTCCCCAGCTAGGACCCGGCGGCCATATTTCATTTTCGGGAATAAACTTTTTGATGCTTTCTACATTTGGGCAAGAGGAGATTGCCAATTCTGAAATCACAGCATAGTCGAGACTGGGAAAATAGGTTTCCATCACCCATTCTCCTTCGCCATAAAACAAATCATTGGCATGGTAACTTTCGTTTGGTTTAAAGCCTAATTCTTGACCGACCTCATCGGAAAGGGGCGAGGCTGGGATGTATTGGAGTTCATGGTAAGGTCGAATTGCTTCACCTATATCATTCATGAATTTTAAATTGTGAGGTCGATTGGCGGCGGTCATGAAAATTTCTTCACCACCTTCCAAAATAACCAGACATGGGTGTTGACGTATCTGTTTGACCACATTAATGGCATCGTTTAACACTGTTTTTTTGAAGGCTTCATCTTCTGGAAGTGAAAGACTTGCAATGGGGAGTACATCTTGCCAGACCGTAATTCCAGCTTCATTACACAGTTGATAAAACAATGGAATTTCTGTTGGGTGCCAACCAAAAATCCTAAGGTTATTTAAATTGGCTTCTTTTGCCATACGGATTAATGCTCGATATTTGTGTGGATGCGCACGACCCATGAAAATATCTGGTGGGCCACCCCATGTGCCTGATCGCATAAAATGGCGTTTGCCATTTATCATCACTGTCCACGGATTTTCTACCTGATCTTTGGTGTAACTAGGATTCATTTCCATTTTTATTTCTCGGATGCCGAAAGTCGTTTCTGTTTCATCCAATAGATTATTTGTCTCTTTAACGGTCGCTTTTATTTTATATAAATTCTGATCTCCCAAGTCCCAAGGGAACCACAACTTAACGTTACTGATTTTAATCGAAATCTCAATATTGGTTATCCCAGGTACCAGTGTCGTAGTAACTTTTTTAGAAAATAATTTAGATTTAAAATTGGAACCTTGCACATCGACTGCCACTTCAACTTTTCGATTTTTAAACGATTTATTGTCTAGTTCTAGTGCTACTTTCAAAGCAGCTGATTTTCCGCTTATTTCTGAAGTGGTATAAGTGTTTTCAATTGTAATATCACCCATTGCTTCGATGTAAACGGGTTTCCAAATTCCAGTAGGAGGTAGGCTAACCCAGTAATCTCCATGCCATGCCGGCTTTCTTCCAGCTACCATACTGTACCTGCGAGGGGCAGGGTGAAGGCGAATCATCAAGACATTGGTTCCGAAGCGCATGGTGTTGAAATTCACCAATGCCGTAATGTCATATTTACCGATGGTGAACATTCCTTCTTGGGTGCCTACTAGTTGGCCATTGAAAAAAATATCGCAGGCATAATCAACGCCTTCTAACACCAATTGAATTCTTTTCCCCTTCATTCCTGCTGGTACATCGAATTGTCGTTTGTACCACCATTCTAATTCAGAAACCCATTTAGCTTTCATGCTGTTTCGACCAAAATGTGGATCGTCAATTCTGCCAGATCGCCAAAGATCAGTATAGACATCGCCAGGTATTTTTGCGTAAGTCCAGTTGAAGGCGTCGCCGGTAATGTCATGAGGTAGTTTATGAAAACCTAGTTTGACTCCTTCTTCAGGTCGGATGCCTTCCATTTGCCAATTATTGCCGCAGAGATCTAATGTAATTTTGTTCTTCATTTGTGAAAATATCTAAGTTGGTTCTATCATTTATAGTAACTGAATAGTAGCAATCAATGGAACTGCAGCACCAAGTTTTTGACTTACTGGACTAGGAGAAGAATTTCCAATAATGATTTTATAAGTTCCTTTTACCCATACTTTATCGCCTTGAGTATTTGTAACTTCAAGTTGCTCGCTTTCCACTTTAAAGGAAACCGTTTTACGTTCTCCTTTTTTTAGGGGAACGCGTTTAAATGCTTTTAAACTAGTCAATGGAATTTTTTCGGAAGGTTCCATTGGACTGATATATAGTTGGACTACTTCATCAATGTCATAATCGCCAATATTTGCCACTTCAATACTTACTTCTAAATCATTTTCAATGCTTAATTTTTTAGCGTTTAGCTGCAACCCACTGAACTTAGTTTTGGAATAGCTTAGTCCAAATCCAAAAGGGAACATCGGTTCTTTGGTCATATACTTATAGGTTCGACCTTGCATGGCGTAGTTGTCATATGGTGGCAGTTGGTCAATGTTTTTAGGAAAAGTAACAGGTAGATGTCCGGAAGGGGAGATGTTCCCAAATAAAACATCTGCAACTGCATTTCCACCCTGTTCTCCTGGATACCAGATTTGCAAAATGGCATCACAATGTTCTTCTATTTCTTCAAGTGAAACCGCAGATCCACTTGCAATGACCAGAATCAGTGGTCCTTTTTTATATTTAATAATTTCTTTGATATAGTTAATTTGATTTTGCGGAAGCTTTAGGTTCTCTCTGTCTCCTTTGTGTGCAGCAGCGATTGCATCAACTTCTTCCCCTTCCATGTCAGCAGTTATACCCACTACACAAATCGTCACATCAGATTCTCCTGCTACTCTTGGTGCCCAATTTAATGGGTTTAGGTTTTTTTGAAAAGGGAGGGCACCACTTCGATAGTTTAAAGAGGAGCCTAATGAAACCGCTTCAGTGACCCCTTCTAATATCGTTACCAGATTCGAACTAAGGCCATAGTAATTTCCCATAAGCATATCTGCGGAATTAGCAAAGGGACCGGTTAGGTATGGTACCTTTATTTCTTTTGACAATGGAAGGACATTGTTTTTGTTTTTTAGAAGTACAATAGATTTCTGTGCTGCTTCACGAGCTAATTGTATATGTTCCTCACAGTGTATTCTGTCAGGACTAATGTTGAAAAATGGATGATCATTATTTTTATCAAACATCCCTAATCTAAAACGAGTCTTAAAAAGTTGTTTGGTTCGTTTATGGATCATTGTTTCGGTAACGAGTCCTTGTTCAACTGCTTTCATTAAGTATTGGTATGTCGTTCCACAGTTTAAGTTCGTACCAGCATTTAATGCTACTGCCGAGGCTTCAACTGGAGTTGCTACAAATTTTTGTTTGTAAGTAATCCCGCCTATGGCACCGCAGTCAGAAGTAATATAGCCATCAAATTTCCAGTCTTCTCGAAGGATGTCTTGCAATAAATAAGCGCTTGCCGCAGCGGGTTTTCCATAGACCGCATTATAAGCAGCCATGACACCTTCTACTTTAGCTTCTGTTACCAATGCTTTAAAAGCAGGCAAATATGTTTCGTGTAAATCTTGTAAACTTGGCTCCGCATTGAAATGATGTCTTGATTCTTCCGGGCCAGAATGTACGGCATAATGTTTCGCACAAGCAGCTGTTTTTAAGTAGGTTGGATCTTCTCCCTGTAGTCCTTTTACAAAAGCAACTCCGATTTTAGACATTAAATAGGGATCTTCTCCATAGGTTTCTTGGCCTCGTCCCCAACGAGGATCTCGAAAGATATTTATGTTGGGTGTCCAAAATGTTAGACCTGCATATTTGCTACGGTTGCCCATTCGCTGAGATATGGTATATTTAGCTCTAGCCTCTGTTGAGATAGCGGATGCTACACGTTCTGCCAACGCCGGATCAAAGGTAGCACCCAAGCCTATTCCTTGAGGAAATACGGTAGCTTTTCCATTTCGGGCAACACCATGAAGTGCTTCATTCCACCAATTGTAATCCGGAATATCTAAGCGAGGGATGGCTGGTGCAGCGTTTACCAATTGAGCTATTTTTTCCTCTAATGTCATTTGGGAAACCAATAGCTCAACTCGCTGATCAATAGGGATAAGGTGGTTTTGAAAAGAGAAATCCACTTCTTGTGAATGTAACGTTGGAATAAGTAAATGACAAAATGAGATTACTGTTATAAGGAGTCGATATGGAAATGTCATGATGATGCGTTTATTCGTTTTGTTTACTTAACTCTAATGGTTGTACCATCTTTGACTTTAGCTTCTATTTCTTCATATAGCTCTAGCTGTTTGCCTTCTCCAACTTCAATAATGTACTTCCCTGGCATCAATACCTTCGGTTGAAATTCAGTTCCCTTGACACGAATGGAAGAAACAACTTCCCCCGTAAATTGATGACGAATAGTAACGACTTGATCTTTCTTTGAAATCTGTAGTTTAGGTAATTCATATCCTTCTTTGATATTGAAATTATCACCTTGAGCAATTGTAATAGGCCAGCCCTCATATTGTTTGCTGTTAGGATCGTGTATATCCACATTTCTTGCCCAGCATTCAAAGGTGGTGCTGCGTTCAGGTTTGTTATAGCGAACGATACCATAACCTGCTGCTCTAGTATTTAATTTACCTCCTTTTTTCTTTTCTTGTATGGTTGGATTAGCTGCGGCTAAAACGGTCATTTTATTTTGAAAACCATCTAAATATTCACCGGTGTATTCTGGGCTACCGGGTTTTTTATTTGCTCCTTCTTTGTTGGGTTGCCACCAACGGGGCCACAGATTAGCAATGGCAGGAGTGGCAAAGGAATAGGAGGCATCTCCCCAGTCTGCTATACCATGTTGGATTACCGTTCCCAAATGTTGGTCGCCCGCTATGTGACATGAATAACTTTTTCTGATAATAGACAAGGCTTTATTTCTGCCAGATTGGGGCCAACCATTGGTGTCGAAATCTGCATAAATTTCTTTTCCAAATTTTCCTGTATAGTTATTGACTAGAGCGAAAATAGTTTGAGAAAAAACGGTTTTCATTTCAGCGCCTTCCCAGTCGGTTGTCCAATCTTCCAGAAACTTTAATTGACGTTCACCTAAAAGTTTTAATCCGTGAATGTCGAATCTGCGTGTGTTGACTTTTGGGTCAAAGATAGCCTCATAAGGGCCGTCGGGAAAGATGTCAGGATTGTGTTCCGCTAATGGAAGTAAGCCCGATTTAAACTTTCGATCTTCCAAAATTGCGAAACTAATTCCACCCCATTTTAAGTCAGTATAATAAACACCAATTCCTTGTCCAATGGGGGTAGGATCATATGGATCAGGTAGATGGCTTGTTTGTGCACGTTCGACTTCTTTGACATATTCAACAGGCATATAGTAACCGCCGGAAATACCTCTTTGGGAGGTTGCTTTTTTACCACCTTCACCCCAGATGTTTGCATGTCCGACATCATGGTCATCTGTCAAACAAATGGTTGGGGTGTTTCTAATAATCTCACCAAAGTCTCGTCCGAATTTTAACCAGTGTAGATAATGTTCAGCATGGTCATAAACTTGGTCGCCAGAAAAGAAAAGTAGATCGGGCTGTAATTTTTTTATATTGTCAATAATATCATTTCTGGAAATATCACCTCCATGCGAGGGGTAGACCGAATTGCAGGAAAAGGTCGCTACGACAAACTCATCTTTATCTTTTGGGTTTTTAGTAATGGTGCCTTCGTAAAAAGCTGCTTTGTTGTGAACGACGCGGTAAGCAGCAGCTTTGGAGTCATCCCAATTTTCAATTCGGAAAGGAGCAGTGTAGCCAGGGTAGATGATTTCTGATCGAGCTTTTTCAACCCATTTTCCATTTTCTTTAATTTCTAGAGTTGCTTCGAATGGCTCTGAGCTTTTGATCGGGTAGAACTGTGCGGTCAGCTTAAGCGTATTTTCATGAACGGTGTAAAGGGCGAAGCAAATTCTGTCTTCTGGTGGAATGTTTTCGGGTAACCGAATGGCAAATTTACTTTGACTGTTGACAATACCTAACCACAAGCTAAAGAGTAAAAAAAGATAGTTCTTCATTTTTATTCTTTTTAGAAAACGTGTGCTGATATGTATAAATGTTTGGATTCTTTGACGAAAATTGTGTTTATGAGGAAAATTAAAATTCATTCCATAGTCGCTCTCACTCCTTAAGGGCTAAATTTTAATTTCCCACACAATTTGTCAAAGAACGAATGTTTGAAACCACCTCTTGGGTTTAGTGTTTTGAAAAATGTAATTATTTGACAGACACTAAACCTAGAGGAAGTAAGAATCGATGAAATAAATAATGAGTGTAGAATTCGTTTTTGCATTTCTTAGATAACTATTCAGTGTTCTGAAGGAAAGATATCCCTAAAAAGGCTCCAAGCCCTTTTAGGGATTGGATTATTCAACGCTATATATTTATCCACTGAACAGTTACTTTCTTAGTATGAAATTGGCTATTACTCAAATCTTTTTTTGTACAATGTTGTATTTATCTCCTTGGCTGTTTTGACCATGTTGGGGTAGGGGGTATCTGTATTTCTAACAAAACCTACGTTGTAATTTTCACCGTCGTGGGCTCGACCTGAAACAGGTGAGTCGATGTATTGAAACCAGTGTGCGCCAACGAAGTAAGGATTTTCGAGAACAGTGTGCATATACTTTTTATACATCTTGGCTCTGTCAACCAAATCAGCCGCTTCAACTAATCCAGGGTGAAACATTCCAGATTCAATCGTACCGATGTGGAACTCTCCAATAATACTTGGTTTGTCAATTTCTTCTAAGAATTTCCAATAGTTATTGCTAAGTGCTTCGTGGTAATAATTGTAACTAAAAACATCGACGAATTTTTTTGCGGCATTTCGAACTTCAGGCCCCATACCCCAGGATGCAAAACGACAGCCCATATATAAATGGTTTGGTATTTCTATCGCCAGTTCATCGTGGACAAGTTCGAAATATTTTGTCGCATAAGCTTCCAATAGCATTGAAAAGTCAGCAACCATTGATTTACTGAAATCTGATTTTTCCTTATAGTTGATTCCTTTTTCCAATGCAGCCCAATTGGAGATATCTGTTTGCCATGCAGTGTTGAGTGCTTTAATATTTTGATATTTTTCTTTTAGTAATTGTATGAATTTCGCTTTGATTGGGCTTTCTTTGCTTTTCTTAGATAAAGCATCCAATACAATTCCGTATTGTCCTTTGGTGGTGCCAGGTACGCCCCAACTTTTTTCATTGTCTATAAAAACCCCTACACACCAAGGGTTATTCTTAACTTCCTCAGCGACTACTTTTACGGTAACTTTTACTCTTCTCGCAAATTCTGGATCAAAAACATCCGGCATCGGACCCCAATAGTCCATTCCTGATTTGACCGTGTTATAATCACCTATGATCCAGCCATTGGCGAAGTAAGGCATTCGGTTTCTGTCATAAAACTCAACGGCAGCCCAGTTGCCAAATGAGGTGAAACCCCAGTTCAGAAAACGATCGAGTGTCACATCCTCCCATTTTTTTAGATGAGCACCGGGCGTTGGTTCGCCATAGCGCCTCTCTAAGTTTGCTTGGTAATGGCTAAATGTTTCTCCATGTGCAAAAGGCCCGATGTGCTGAGAACGTCGATAACTATAATGGTTAGCTAGAGGACTATCATAGTCTGGCAAGCCGACAAACATTTTATTTCTATCCGGGTAAGCGACATAAGCAGTACTCGTTACATCAGGTCCCAGCTTCACCATGCCTCTGGAGTCTTCTGGCGTTACATCTTCGGGATCACGATAACGAACAATATCATTCTTGAAGTCAATACCCGTAAAGGAAGTCGTGTTTGCCATTCTCACATTTGCAATTCCTGTGGAAAAGAACAGGTGACCTTCTGGATCAACTAAGGCCCATTTGTTTTTTACTTTTTCAGTTCGGAAAAAGCCAGTTGCTTTCAACTTGGGGCCATCTGCCCATCCCCCAAATTTACTTCTACCTGGCATAGTACCTTCTTCTGCCAGTTGTTTTAATTCGGTATCAGCTTCATCTTTTAGTTGTTGGTCAGAAGTAATTTTTCCTTCAAAATCATTTTTTGCATTTTGACCATATTTATCAATAATCTCGACCAGATAATCATCAGCGATTGGAGGGCTTTTTACTAGTCTAATATTATCCAAAACAATCGTTTTATCTGCAATGGAATGTTCCATGAATAATTTAATTGTCTTAATCTTTTTGTAGGTTATGAAATTTTTTAAACCACGGATTTTCATTTGTTCAGATGCGGTGTCCCATGGTTTTGGATCATCACGTAATCCAGTTTCTGTGTTGACATATTTACCTGATAGCTCAAAAAAGTAAGTTTTCGTTTTATTAATTGGAACGACGGAAGATCTAGTAAAACTTTGGCCATTCTCATTTATAACCACTACAAGAAACTGAACAGAATAATCCGAAGTAAGATTAGTTACATCAAATACCAAGGAGAAGTCTTCAAATAGACTGGCATCTATTGGGGTTGCTGGTTGGTATTCAATTCCTGATATTTTTTGATCTCCTTGGAATTCGATTTTTAGGGCTTGGTTACCATTAGTCAACCCTTTGTCGGAAACCAATTCCGTAGTAGCATAAGTAGTTTTGATTTCGGAAGTTTCGACTTCTTCAAAATCTAGCACCATCTGTTGCTCTTGGTTGTCCCAAAAAGGGTCGGATTTGGAAGTTGATTTTTGCTTTTGAGGGGAACAGGAGAGGATTATGCAGGAGATTAGAATTGAAAAACCGCTTATATAGAAGGTTGCTTTTGAAATGAGTTTCATATATAGTTAGTATTACACAAAGAAGATGCTATTGCACAAATTGATTTTTTGTTGAAAAGAATATTCTCTAATTAAACTTTTAACATTCGAATGTTCAAAAAAAGGAAAAAACACTTGGAAGTCAACAGGATGGCAACTCGACAAAAACTGGACAAAGAGATGATTTCTGAGTAAATAGAGGTGAAAGTCAAGTGTATAATCGAAAAATCAAACGATCTATAACTGTTGCATCTTCTTAGAAGATCAGTACCTAATCTGGACAATGAATCATCATTTATTTAATTACCTGATCAAAAAAGCACATTGTTTTTTCGACATGCTCCTGCCAGTAGGGCCATTCATGTGCACCTTTAAACTCCTGATAGATATGTGGAATGTTTTCGGACTCCAACTGACGGTGTAGTAATCTATTTGCTTCAATTAAAGAATCTGCAACGCCACAATCAAATCGCAGGGCAGGCAGTTTATCACTACTGATTTTCATGGCATCAATCACATTCGGTAAGTCAGAAAACTTTGAAAACTCTTCCAAGGGTTCCTCCACAAACTGAGCCATTTGTTCCAGTTTAGTAATAGAGCTATGTCCCGAAATGGCTTTGAACCTATCAGGAAATCTTGCACCAAGCATCAATGCACCATAGCCACCCATAGAGAGACCACCGATGCAGAGCTTAGAATCTTTACCTGCTTCTGGAATATTTTCAATGATTGCTTTAGGGACATCTTCGACGATCCATCGATCAAAGTTTTTTTGATGATGCGCATAGTAAGCGGAGCCATCACCCCATAATCCGTCGGAAGGCATGGCGATAATAACAGGTTTAATTTGTTGGTTGGAAATGAGTCGTTGAGCAGTTTGTGCAGCCCCCCCCTTCATAGCCCAGATCCATGCGCTACCGTAGACACCATGCAATAGAATGTAGATTGGTAAATTTGAAATGCCTTCGTTGACGGATGGAACGAACAAGCAAATATCGCCTCGTCCGAGGAGGTTGGGCGTTTTTATAGTTAGAAATCTAAGGCCATTTTCGTAAATGCTATCTGATAGTTCTACTGTTTTGAAACTGCTCATATTATTGTAAGTTAATTTGTACTCAAAAATCACTTGCTCAGGTGATGATTATATCGCTTTGAATAATCTAATCCCTCAAACATGAGTCATCCCATAAGAAAGACGCTTACATACTATAAAAGAGTCAACTTAATTTATTCTTCTCTTTTACTTTTTGGCTTAGCCCAAAAAGTAACAAAAACCCCAAGAATTATAAACTGGCCAGCCCATCCGCACAGCGGGTCGAAAGCAATCCTTTCGAATCTCAAACATATAACCTGCCCGCTGACGCAGTCAGGCTGGTTCGCCATCCCGCCCCGTAGTTTGCGCCTGCCAAGCCGTAGGCATGGGTCTTCTTTCGCGGAAGATTCCAAGCTAATAAGCGACTTATGGGATGACCCATGTTGGAGGGGTAAAACAACCAAATAGCTACCTCAAAAAACGATAACACCCTTCGCATTCTGGCCACTCAACATATCTGAAAGTGCCAATTCCAGATTATTCAAAGTGTATTCACGAGTAATCATTTCATCCAATTTTAAATCGCCATTTTTGTATAAGCGCATTATTTTTGGAAAATCAACTTGAGGACGACATTTGCCATACAAAGGATTAATATAAATTTTGTCCCATTCAAATAGTCGCATGTCAATAGTAATTTCTTCCTCGATGCCACTGACTTGTACTGCTGTTCCAGCATTGCGAATCATTGCCAAAGGTGCTGCTCCTAAGGCGGGAATAGCGGTACACTCAAAGGCGTAATCTGCACTTGTTCCTCCCAGCATTTTTTTGACTTGCTTAGCTGCATTTGATAAGCCCACATCATGCTTGTCTGCTAAAATGGTATCTGTAGCGCCAAACTGTTTAGCTAATTCTAACTTTTTTGGATTAACGTCAATAGCAATAATTCGACCTGCACCTGAAACTTGACAGCCTTGGATGACATTCAAACCAACACCTCCACAACCCAATACAACAGCAGAACTACCTGCGGTCAACTTAGCAGAATTAACTACTGAACCATAACCGGTCATGACACCGCAACTGACAATCGCAGCGGCTGAAAAATTTAATTCCTTCTCTTCAATTTTCACTAAAGCTGATTTCTTTACTAAGGCATATTCGCTCAGTGTTCCCAAATTAAAAGAACGTTCAATTGCTTCACCATTCCATTTTGAACCTTCCAAATGAGCATGCCCTGGGGTATGTCCATTGCCCCCTGCAACCACAGGTGAATTATTGTCACAGATATGTTGGTTACCTTCCTGACATTGAAAACAAGTCATGCAAGGTGTTGCCCAATTTAGAATGACCTGATCGCCTTCTTCAAAATCATCAATTGCAGCCCCTACTTTGTAAACGATTCCAGCTCCTTCGTGTCCCATCACAATTGGTTTTCCCCATGAAAGGGAATCATGGTCGGTATGACAAATCCCGGCTGCCTTCATCTTGACCAGCACTTCATCGGGTTGAGGATCAGCGAGGCTCACGTTTTCGATGACGAAGTTACCCTTACCTGTGGCTATTGCGGATTTAGAATTGATTGGCATAATTAATTGATTTCGGTTATGAATAATTTACGTTCTTTGACAAATTGTGTACGTACGCATGTATGGAAAATTAAAATTTAGTCCTAAAGGAGCGATAGAGACTGTGGGATGAATTTTCATTATAAACACAATTTTTGTCAAAGAGCCATAATAGAGATTATGATTAAAGAATTTGTATGGAGCCCAAATGATCTTTTTCATCCTACTTTCGTCACATCCTCGCCATGATAGCTAAGGCTATCAGGCTCCGGGTGTTCCTCGGTAGAATAAAAAATCTCTATTTGGTTCCTATACAAAATCTCCACTCATAATCTCTATTATCTATTCACCTTCTAAAAAAAAATCAGATGAAAAACAATCTATTAGGACTACTCCTCCTCCTGGCTATGATCATATCTTGTACCGGTCCTCAAACAAAAGTTACGCTTGATGATAATAAAACAAAAGTAGTAACACAAGAAAATATTAACCCATATCAACTTATCATCGGAAAATGGAAAATGATATCCTATCAAGTGTTTTCACCTGACCCCGACCCTACTACTAGCGAAGACATATTCTGGGAGTTTAAAGATAATGGTGAAATCATTGTCAATAGCTATAAAGGAAAAAGTGCTTCAGAGAATAGTGGTAGATATTGGATGAACAAGAGTATTCTTAATGTCGATCATCAACTTTATATGTACTATTTTAAAGAACCTCTTGGAATTGATCGTATGACCGATGCCAAACCGTTTGGAGATGAACTCTGGTTGGACATTAATATTGACCCTAGTATATCAGACGATGGACCAAAAATCCATTTTGAAAGAGTTCGATAATGTTGGTGGCATTTTGACAAAGGTTACTTCGGTAAGTAAGTACTAGATTTTCACAAAGACTGTCGAATAATTTTTAGTTCCTAAATCTATATTTAGTACATAGATACCTTTGGCCAGATGGTCAATAGACAAACGATTGTCATTTAATATTCCTCTTTGGATTTCAGAACCTAGCGTATTAAATATTTGGTATTTGAAGCCTTTGACATTCGGATAATTAATAATGATATTATCGTAAGCAGGGTTAGGAGAAATTCTAAAATTGGTATCCTCTTCATTGACTAACCGTCCCTTTAAAGTAGGAAACCCTAACCGTTCGGAACTAAAATAAATAGGATCATTTTGGCAATAAATGGGAGAAATCCAACTTCCTGTTTGCCCATCAAATTCAACCTTAAAACCTTTCATTGGGCAGTCAACAAAACCTATGGTATCTGGTATGTTTTTTACTTCAAAATAAAAACTGATATTGGTACAATTTCCGTTCACGCTGCAACCTTCATAGCCCCAATTGCCCTGACTAAATAGTCCGTCTCGATGCCCATTATCAAAGACAAGGCTTTTATTCGATGAGGAGGAATTGATATAATTCCATTGGTGAAACCGAGAAAGAATAGGTGACTCGATTTTAATATTTACCAAATCGAAAAAGTCTTTATCATAAATTGGAGTTATACTTTTTACAAAGTTTTCATTCGACTTTCTCAAAAGAATTGAATCAATACTTATTAGAATGGTATCTCCAATATCTAAAGGATTATCCAGAGAAGAATTGCCAGCACAGGGAAAAGCATTTTTTAACAATGGGGTATTTAACCAACAACTCTGCGCTGTGGTGTCTGTGTTATTTTGAAGATTTTTATTGTTGTAAATTACGTTTGCCTCCGAGTGTGAATAACCTAATTCAAATTCGATCGTTTCTAATTCAGCATTCAGTAAATTGTCTGTAATTTCATTAGCAAGATCATCATTTCGAAATATGCCAATCCCGTATTCTCCAATACCAGTCACCTGATTATAAGCTAGTCTTAAGTTTTGAACCTTTGCACTAAATGTAAATCCAGCCTCACTATGCGCCATAATGGAATTCCCAATAATATTACTATTAGAAAAATTATTATAAAGAACTTCCGTAGGTCGATCAAAGGTGTTACAGGAAATGTGAATAATGGAACCATTTAAATTTGTTCCATAACAATTCTTCACGGTTGCGCCACACAGGATCATATTTTCAGCCGGTATATTATAAAATCGACACTGCTCAATGACAGTATGAGTTGTAGTAGGAATTAAAAGCGTTTGATTGACTCGCCAATCATAGTTAAGATTATACACTGCTGAGTTACCCTCAAAAATTAGATTTTTAATATAAATACTATCCAAATCATTAAACCTTGACGTCATCATTGGAAAAAAAAGACTGACCGAATCTCCTGGTAACATTTCTTTTTGAACATTTAGACCGGAGAGCCAGATCGTCGTATCACCTCCAAGGTCATAGGCTACTGATGCGGTATAAGGGGCATGTCCTGCAATAGAATCATAGGCTTGATTATTCGCAATATTAATCTTTTGATAGGTTCTAAAACCTGCGTTATTTTTGACTAATATTTTTCCATCATTAACTTTCGCGGTGTCCGTCAGAATGGTTTTAGGTAGATTGATTCTTTGAAAACCACAACTATCTGAAGTTCCTAAATACGTATTCCCAGCCGTCAAAAAAACAGGCCTGTCGATGATATACATAGCATCAAGTTCTATCGTATCCCCACCTGCATGATAAGCAGCAATGGCCGCACAATTTATAGCATCCACTTCTTTCAATACCGTACCAATCAGGTTGTCGTTGGACTGTCCACCTATCGCCCAAAATCGGGGTGAAAAATTAGTATGTACCCTTTTCCAACAGCCTGAAACGCTTGTAATTGTGGTACCATGATCTTCAACACTGCAGGTGTCTTTCGTAAAAACTCCGAAGTATCTTTCATGATTGATATAAACAGAATCTTGTGATCCTGAATATAATTTTAACTCAGCATAAGTACCAAGTGTATCAATTAGTTGAGTTTCCTGAAACGCTTCCAACTTGGTACTGGCAAGAAAAAAACCGCAAAGAATGGTTAACTTGATTTTATATAGTTGTGTTTTAGGTGTGTTCATTTTTACGATATCTAATGGAGGTATGTACTTTTAAAAGCCCGTCTGACTGGAACCAGTCCGACTGTCGTAGACGGGCGGGCGGGCAGGTTTCGAAAAAGCCCAGTTAACGTGATTTTTTTGAACCACAATAGGCACATTAGGACACATAGCCTTCTATCGCGAGAGAACACATAAGTTTAATAATTTGCTTTGCGAATAATTTCTAATACTTGCACCGGATCGATCTGCCAAGGTATAGCTCAGATAAACTTGATTCGGAGTTATCTCTCGCGAAATGAGGGGATAATTTGTGAAGCAAATTATAATCTTATGCGTCCTTATGTGCGCTTATGTGGTTCAAAAAAAACTTGCAGCTTGCTGCTATCTGTGTCAGGTATATAGGGGAAAGCTACAGCTATATTTCTTACAAGAGCAATGTATCATTTTTCTTCCAAATAATTAAAGCAAAGCTCCTTTAATAATTTATTCTCTTTTCTTGAGAACCCCTTTGCATTAGTCAGAATCACAATTCCTTTTTCCTGAATTCTACTGTAAGCAATTAGTGACTTGAAGCCATAGGTAATACCGCCATGATAAATTATTTTTGATTTATTGTGATGTATTCGCCACCCTAAGCCCATACTTTCAGAGGTATCAATTCTTAGTTGTTCGTCTTCCATTTTGAGGATTGGCTGGAATAAGTCCGTATTGATATTGTCCTGCTCAAATATAGATTTCAAAAATAAGGTCATGTCATCTATATTCGAATAAGCATTTCCAGCGCCTTCGGTTACGTCTGAAAATTTCCAGGTTCTCTTTGGTTCTCCATTAAGACCTTTTGGATTTGCGACCAAATGAAATTGTTCCTTTTTTATGCCCAAGGAGGTTGAAGTCATACTTAAAGGTTTAAAAATTTCACTTTTTAAAATACTATTCAATGGTGCGTTTTCTATATTAGAACTTACATACCCTAAAAGTCCCATACCCAAATTTGAATAGGTAAAATTTTCATTGTCTGTTGGTCTAAACTTATTTAAAAACCGATACATTCTTTTTTCACAATAATGCTGAAATGGGTCACTTGGACATCTGACGGTACTCCAAAAGAAATTATTGGGTACTTTGGGAAGTCCAGAAGTATGCATCATTAATTTATAGAAAGTAATTTTATCGGAAGTGTTCTCTGCGTTGGGAAGGTAGTGAGCAATCGGTTGAGAAAGTGCTATTTGTTTATCGTTTAATATCTTTAAAGCTGATAGTGTGGTAAACACTTTTGTGATAGAACCAATTTCAAAAAGTGTATGCGAATTCGGCTTTGTTTTTAACTCATTTTTTTCGACTGTGAAACCATATTTTTGAATCGTTCCATTTTCGATAATTCCTATTGCGATCTCAGTACCCTGTGGAAGGTTAGTCAAGCCATCCCAATCAATCCTATTATCTTGTCCAAAAGATGGAATGATATGAATTAAAAATAGCAGTATTAATTTGTACTTTTTCATTTATTCTGCATTTGTCTATAAATTTTTAATTCTCTATCCAGTCCATTTTTCTTAGTCTTATTTTCAATTGAAAAGCTTGTTTTTGTCAGGTCATTATTTTTGCCTAAAAAAATCAACCCTTTTTCTGTTTCAATAGCCTCAACATTTTTTAAGAAGAAATAATCTCTACCTGGATATTCTGAAAAATCGATTGAAATACTATTTAATTTCTTATTACTAAGATTAAGATTGATATGAGAATTAGTTCTCCAGACTTTTACAATCAATCCTTTTTTCTTTATATATTTTCTTTTATCAACAATGTACTTCTTTATAGTTATTGAAGGCAATAAGGCTGAGTTTTCATTCTCGGGTTCTATCGAAGTCTTCTTTTTTCGTTTGATTTTTTTTGTTGCAAAAAGTTCAATTTGGTTCTTAAAAATGGAATCAATTATTATTACTTCGAATTCATTTTTCTTTAAATTAGAATTGTATTTTTTCTCGATTTTATATCTATCTACTTGAAATTCGCTATTTAAAATTAAAGTATCATTCCTATAATTTATTGTTCCGTCAACATCAACACTTATAAGACCAACACTAAAAATGAAATTAAACGAATCACTTTTTAAAGTTATCTTTTCGTAGCTGTGATCGATAAAAACATATTCTCTTTTTTCAGAACGATTTTGTCCATACGAATTCAATATTTGAATTATTATAAATAAAATCGTCATTTTAACTTTCATCGTTTTTTTTATTAGCATAAGAGTGCATGCGTGCGCCGTGATTGGCCGTGTGTTCTACCCAAAGTTGACACCAAATTATCATCCTTGTTCTTTTTAAGAATTATCAATGGGAGAATAATATTTGCAAGTGGAAATATAATAACCATCAACGTGCTCCAATTCATTAATTTTACAATGGATTGTGATTCTTGCTCTTTTGAAGAAGTAGATTTATCGTTATTTTGTAATTGTATCGTCTCAACATTTAGTGCTCCAGCTAATTGCCTTATTGAGTAAGTA
>ENA-ORXR01002069-ORXR01002069.1-marine-metagenome-genome-assembly--contig:-NODE-2069-length-19777-cov-195.356294_pt1 | contig 19777 bp, 15 predicted proteins | sample MGYA00237866_ERZ511479 | MGnify/ENA metagenome assembly ERZ511479 | reverse complement strand
GCCGGAGCGCGACTGGACCCAATGAACATCGTGGGCCAGACGCCGCTCACCAGCCGTAACGGGGCGGCGGTCCGCGCTTACCTTGGCAAGTAGGTATTTTTAATTTACGGGACAAAAAGCATAGGGATGAGACTTAGTAAACTTAGCCCTGTAAGCAAAGTGGGTTTAGAACCACGCCTGCTTTCAATTTTTCTTGGTGGTCTTGGTGGCCACGGTCGAATTCAAACTTACTGCCATTCCAAGTGAGCATCATTGCGCCTCGACATGAAATCTGTTTTTGAGACGTTGGGCAAAGAAGGCCAATTGAGTTATCCACTTGGGTGATGTGCCCCGGGCGCCCACCTCGCTTCATGTCTTCCACCCGCTTTTTGTCGCAGTGCACAAGACATGAACAGACAACTTTGCGTCCTTTCCTTAAATGGTGTGGCAAAAATTTACTTCGATAAGGGTGTGAATGTTGGTTGGATGTGCCTGCAGATATCCAAACATATTCAGGATCTGGTGATATAAAATAGTCTCGATAATTTTTCTTATCTTTATCTTGAGGACCGCCATGATGGGGCCCCATGAGTAATAACGGTTTTAATCCATTACATGCTTCAGAAACAGTTTCTTGCTTTGCGTCACCGCCCCAGATAATTTGAACATTACCCTCGATCTCAAGGGAGATGACTGCAGAAAAATGGTTAGGGTTTGGCCTGACGTTAGTTTTCTTCTTAATGAATGTTCGACGGTATGGGTGGACCGAAAAAAGCTTCACACCTGGCTGACTAGTCCAAAATTCGACCTGATCGTTATCGTTTGGTCCTGGTGTAATTTGATCAAAGTCGAGAATTCCCTTCCTTTGTAACTGGTTGAGTTTTTGAGAAAATTTCTTCAGATATGTGCTGACGTGATTACGATCATCAACCAACCAAACCTTTCCTGTAATGCGCTGGTGGTGTGAAGTAATTATTTCCAGAATATCACCGATGTGGTCATTATCACAATGAGTTAGGATAATGTCTCGAATCGGACGATGCATATTTGGCATCAACTCAAGCCATTGCAAAATTTGGCTCTGATTTCTCGGACCAAGATCTATAAATGTCACACTCCCATCAGGCCAATGGATCGATGACGCATCTCCTTGGCCGACATTCCAAAATCCGACCTTGAGAGGTTGTAAAACGTCCTTCAAACTTCTAAAGCCTTACTCTTCGAACTGATCCAGATCGAGAGGTGCATCAATTGGGTAAGGATTGCAGGCACCAACGATTTCGCCTTCTCGGTCAGTCTGGAAGTAGGCCGCAAACCATTCACCTTCCGTGCAAGGGTGAAGATCGTTGATCACCTTTTCTGGAACGATTCTCTCGTCTCCAAAGCAAAACTCAATTCGATGGGATTTCCCATCAAAACTCCAGACACCTTCATCATATACTGGCCGTTTTAGAGAATGAATATAAGCACCCGTATCACAAATGGAATCGATCCAAACAAATTGCTCCTCCTCTTCAGCAGAGAGATCACCAGCTTGTGCCTTATGAAACAGCTTGAGAAATTTAGCGCCGAGCTTTGCAGAAACCTTAGACTTTTCATCTTGAGTACCAATTTCGACACCCCAGTTTTCAATCTCAGCTCTAAAGATATCACCTGTGAATTTCATCAATGGAGGTTCAAAAAGACGAATCGAAACACCATTCCCAACGGGAATTGATTCAATGGCTAATTCAAATTTAGCAATGGGGGCGTCATAAGGCGCATAACCTGGATTGACAATTTGGGGTGTAACAGGGCTTGGCGGAGGCACGCCAAATTGAACTTCGTGGGAGTCATCACAAATTCCGTCCGGACCCACAAAGAAGCCAAGGGTAGCGACAGCTGTTTGCACTAAGGGTTTTGACCATTGGAAAACATCGTCCAACTGACGCTCATTCGGAATGTCGCAGATATCATTTGTCATTTAGTTTGAAACTCTTTTTAGCGTTTGGTGGAAAATACGCTTCAAACGAACTAATAATCAAGTCGTGTCCCTGTTTAATTTCCTCGTTTAAATCTGTGCCTAAACTTATCCCGTCGTCAAAAAACTTTTTGTAACGGAACTCGACATGGGGATGCGGAGGATGAGGAAGTTTACTTTTTTCAAGCTTAAGCTCCGTTATAAAAATACCATTCGGTACCGGATTTTTGAAGATGATTGCAGGGTCGTCCCTCATACACTCTGGGATTACTTCAAAGTTCAGGAATGGGGCTACAAGGCACCAGTTTATTTTTGATCCATTCCATAAATCAGGCTGCGTATTGATGTGTAGGCAGTTATCGTAAAATACACCGAGCTTCTTTACCTTAAAGTCATCGCGACTCCCCCAATACTTGAGGGTTTCGGAAAATATTCTTAATAGTTCATTAAACGGATTAACGGGCCCTTCTGATATCCTCCTTGTGGATAGTTTAAATTCACCAGGTTGGCCACCAGCTGGTGGTTCGATATAGATTTCATAGAAAATATCGCCCTGCTTTTGAGGTTGGGGATTCCTAAGCTTAATGATATTTTTGAACCCATAAGTAATGGACGACTCGGTCTTAAGCGTCGGGTTGTCAAAAAAGAAAGGAACCTGTCTCGAATCGTGAATTGTAATACCGGACGCATTCAGACGATGAATCCACTCAGGTGATTTTTCGCCAAAAACTGCTTCACTCAAATCAAACTGAATTTGGATTACTCGGTCTTTTATTGGTGGATTTAGATATTCTAGCGCTTTCACAAATCAGATTATACCTTTACTGTGTTATTCAATAGAGCTTTCATTTGATTTGACCACAAAAAAGCCCGGGCGCATCTGCGACCGGGCTTTTTGATTTCAGCGTCAGCTGAAAGAAGGCTTACTTTTTGCCTTCGATTGCAGCTTGGGCGGCCGCGAGACGTGCGATTGGCACGCGGTACGGAGAGCAGCTGACGTAATCCAATCCAGCGCGTACGCAGAATTTCACGGAGTTAGGCTCACCGCCGTGCTCACCACAGATACCACATTTAAGGTCTTTGCGGGTTTTGCGTCCGTTTTGAACCGCCATCTCGACGAGTTGGCCGACGCCAGTTTGGTCGAGCTGTTGGAATGGGTCGACCTCGATGATTTTCTCGTTGAGGTAATCAGGCAGGAAACTTCCGATATCATCACGGCTGTACCCGAAGGTCATTTGCGTGAGGTCATTGGTTCCGAAGCTAAAGAACTCAGCTGTTTCAGCCACTTGCTCAGCGGTTAAGGCAGCACGAGGAATTTCGATCATGGTACCGACCATGTACTTCACTTTTGACTTGGCTTTATTGATGATCTCGTCGGCGACGCGACGAACGATCTTCTCAAGGTAGTCGAGCTCGGCTTTGGTACCGATGAGAGGAATCATGATCTCAGGTAGGACTTTGACACCAGCTTTGTGCACCTTGACGGCGGCTTCGATGATCGCGCGGGTCTGCATTTCGCAGAGAACCGGGAAGGTGATCGAAAGACGGCAACCACGGTGTCCGAGCATGGGATTGAACTCGTGGAGTTCAGTCATGCGCTGTTTGATTTTCGCGAGAGGCACGTTCATTTCTTTGGCCATCGCTTTTTGGTCCTTGTCGGTGTGCGGCAAGAATTCGTGGAGCGGTGGATCGAGAAGACGAACTGTTACCGGTAGACCGGCCATGGCCTTAAAGATGCCTTCGAAGTCTTTGCGCTGATGCGGCAAGAGCTTGGTGATCGCTTTGTTGCGGTCGGCTTCGGTGTCCGCAAGGATGAAGCGGCGAACATCGGTAATGCGATCGCCTTCGAAGAACATGTGCTCGGTGCGGCAAAGCCCGATACCTTCAGCGCCGAACGCGAGAGCGTTCTTGGAATCTTCTGGAGATTCAGCGTTGGTACGAACGTTGATTTTACGGAACTCGTCAGACCAGTCAGAGATTTGCTTGTAGAGCTTGTAAACTGGATCTTTAAAGGCCGACTTTTTGCCTTCAACCAAGGCCGCAATAATCGGAGAAGAAGCAGATGGAATTTCGCCTTGGTAGACGTTACCGGTGGTGCCGTTCAAGGAGATGACTGCACCTTCTTTGAAGACTTTTTTACCGACGGTGATCTGTTTCTTTTTATAGTCGATGTGAACATCGCCAGCGCCACAGATGCAGCATTTGCCCCATCCACGTGCAACTACCGCCGCGTGAGAGGTCATTCCGCCTGTGCTGGTAAGAATCCCTTCCGCTGCGCCCATACCGCCGACGTCTTCGGGAGAGGTTTCGTGACGAACTAGGATCAAACGAGCCTTGGGATCTTTCAACATGATCGCTTCAGCGCGCTCTGGGCACATCACGATTTTACCGGTGGCTGCACCAGGACCCGCAGGAAGACCTGTGGTAAATGGCTTCTTCTTCTTTTCTTCCGCCGCATCGAAGATGGGGAAGAGAAGCTGCTCGAGGTCAGAACCGGTTACGGTTTGAAGCGCTTGACGAGCGGTCAACAACTTAGGCTGTTTCGCGCCGGTTTCAACGTTTACGCCGGTCGCCATTTCGACGGCCCAACGAACTCCAGCCAACCCAACGCGTTTTGCGTTACGAGTTTGAAGCATGTAAAGTTTGCCCTGCTCGATGGTGAACTCAACATCTTGTGGGTACTTGTAATGTTTCTCGAGCTTCGCCATAATTTTGAGAAGCTCTTTACCTGCTTTGACCAATCCTTTGTCGCTCTCTTTGACAATGTCATCGAGATTGATGGGAGTACGGATACCCGCAACCACGTCTTCGCCCTGGGCGTTAACGAGGTACTCACCCATTGGCTTGGCTTCACCGGTTGACCCGTCACGTGTGAAGGCTACGCCCGTCGCGCAGTCATCACCCATGTTACCGAAGACCATGGTCTGAACATTCACCGCCGTACCGATCAGGCCGGTGATTTTATTCAAAACGCGGTACTTGACCGCGCGCTCGTTCTGCCAGGATTCGAAAACCGCATTGATGGACAGCTCAAGCTGCGTCATCGGGTCCTGTGGAAATGGTTTCCCAACGTGTTTTTTGTAAATACTTTTGTAGTCAGCAACCAAGGCTTTGAGTTGCGCCGCAGAAAGCTGGGTGTCGTCTTTGACTTTAGCTTTTTTCTTAGCGGCTGCGAGCGCGTGCTCGAAGTGCTCGTGGTTCAAGCCGGTGGTTGGTCCCATAACGACGTCACCGAACATGTCGATGAAGCGACGGTAGCAATCCCAGCCTGCGCGCTCGTTACCGGTCTTGGCGATGAAGCCCAAAACCGATTTGTCCGTCAGACCGAGGTTGAGGACGGTGTCCATCATACCAGGCATGGACTGGGCCGCACCAGAGCGTACCGAAAGAAGAAGAGGGTCCTTCGCGTCAGAAAGCTTTTTGCCTTCGAGCTTTTCGAGTTTAGCGAGCTGGACTTTCACCTGCTGCATCATCTCTTTAGGATAATTGCCTGTGTTCTCGTAAACGGAACACGCTTCGGTTGATACGGTGAATCCCGGAGGGACCGGAATGTTTGCGTTCGACATCTCTGCGAGGTTAGCGCCTTTACCACCGAGGATCTCACGCATGCTGCGATCGCCGTCGGTCATCTGTTTGCCGCCACCATAAAAATACACGTACTTCTTGGCCATACTTTTGCTTTCTTGAGTTATTTTTGAAATTGAGGCGCACGCATAACATGCGTTTAACCCCTGTCAAGTTGCCTTTGATTCAAGGAAAAGTACGGAAAGATGCAGAAGGAACATAGGCGAAAGACAGGTTTTTACCTGTGAAACCAACCAATTGCTATTGAAAACTGGAGGGTTGCTCCCTTGAGACAAGTTAACCATAAATAGGACCCTGCAATTCAAGGAGCGAGAAAGGAAAGTTACCCTCGAAATTGAAAACCAACAAGCCAGCCAACCGAAGGTTTGGGCCACCTCAGGAAGGGAGCCACCTGACCCAGCCCTTCGGCTGCGAGCTCCTCACTTTGGCCCATACGATCCGGACGAATCGATCAAGTAGCCCTGGATGAAATTTTGCATTCGATACATTAAGATCCGCAGAAAAGTGGGTGACGAATTAAATGGCTGTATATAAAGTAGGAGCATCACTTGCTAATGAGGCAGGAACGGACTACCATCCAGTTGGATTGAACCAAGCTCCAAGAGCGAAACCTTTGCTTCGGCAAAACAGAGCACGCCTTGAGCATGGTCAATATCGAAAGCGAAATTCGAATAGAATGAAAACAAAGGCGAAAGATGCAAAAGAAAGGCTGCTTTCGCCAAAAACACGCTATACGAGCGAATTATACAGATTCATTTTGACTCAAGATGGATGAGGTGTGAATAGCACGGAAGCACAGGGTCAGTTTAATATAGGAAATAGTAGTGCCTTGAATCAGCAAGTAGCCATTCAGGAAAAGGAAGATACAGAGCTCGTCGAGCTATGTAAGACGCAACTCCCATACGTTACACAAGCGTTTGAAGAGTTGGTTCGTCGCTACGAACCTGTGATTTTTAATACCTGCCGTAGCATTATTGGCTCCCGCGAAGATGCCGAAGAAGTCTGTCAAATGGTCTTTTTGAAGGTGTTCAACAACATCGCGAAGTTTCAAGGCCGCTCTTCCTTTAAGACCTGGCTCTTCCGCATCACCTATAACACCTGCTTGACGCGTCGCGCTTCTCTGGCGCGGAAAAACGAGCGAAAACGCCAGTATATTTCCCAATACGAAGGGAAAACCGAAGCCATGCCTGACGATGACGTCGTGGTAAATGACTTCGGTGAAGGCGCAACGGCGAATGCAATCGCCAAATTAAACGAGGATGACCGTGAAATCCTCGTGTTACGATTTATCTCTGAATTGGCATTAAATGAAATTGCCGACGCCATGGAATTGAAGCTTAGTGCTGCGAAAATGCGATTATATCGCGCCATGGATCGGTTTAAGGAAGTATACGTTAAATCAGAAAACCCCTAATAAAATGTATAACCAAGTGACTTTGTTACCAAAGGGCAAAGTCAAAAAGACAATACTCGTCTCACAAAAGACGAATGAATAAAAACTGATGAACCGCGAAGAACAAGAAGACGAATTGACGGACATATTTGCTCCGGAGAGGACTCAGGGGGAGGAGAGATCTACATCTCTTCGCCGCAAGATTCTGCGCAAATCACGCACAGTAACGGGATCCAAGGACGTTTCGACGTTCGTGGTAGTACGCTGGTTCTCAGTTGTTTTCGCCTTGCTTACGGTCCTCTTCGTCTGGAGTGGGAACAATGAGGAATCCGGCAAAAGTGACTCGGCCAATACAGGGGATCAAAACAAAAAAGGATCATAACCCCGTGGAGACTGCGTGAATTTCAATTACACCTTAGCCCAAATTTTAGCTCAAACTGACGCCGCCCTAACGCAAAAAGTCGCTGATGGGCCTGAAACGATAAAGCAAGCAGGCGAACAGGTTGCCAACGCCGGGCAAAACATCGCTGCGGCAGGTACAGATTCATTTTCTGGAATCCTTGAGACCTTAACCAATGCCTTTACGAAGCTGGGGACAGACATCATCAATTTCTTCCCGAAGTTGATCATTTCGATCCTCATTTTAATCGTCGGTTATCTTATCGCTAAGCTCGTGCAAAAAGTCACCACAACCATTCTGTCCAAGGTTGGGCTGGATCATATTAGTGAAAAAATTGGTATGCAGTCCTTTCTTAGCCGAATGGGACCGGAGGCGACGTTGTCGAGTGCAATTGGCACCATTGGCTTTTGGTTGATGATGTTTGCCTTTTTGATCACCAGCTCGGAGGTCCTCCAAGTTGAAGCGATTTCACAAGGCTTGAAGACCTTCGTCGGCTACATTCCAAATTTGATGGCAGCTGGTGTCATCCTCATCGGTGGCTCCCTTCTCGGCAATTTCTTGAAGAACATGGTTCATCGTAGCGGGGAAGCCATGGGCGCCGAACTTGCAGATCCGATGTCGAAAGTCATTTTCGGCTTCGTGATGATTATGGTCTTTTTGACTGCAATGCGTCAGCTCATTCCGGGTACCGATCTTGCCGAAGATGTGGTGAAGATCCTGCTCGCGGCGAGTGGATTCGGACTCGCCCTCGCGCTAGGCATGGGAACACGCGACCTCGCCAGCCAAATCATTTCTGGGCTTTATGCTCGTGACCTTCTTACCCCAGGCTCAACCGTTACGGTCGACGAAACAACTGGGACCTTGAAGGAAGTCGGAACCATCAGCACTCGGGTAGAGACCCCAGATGGCGAATCGATTTACGTACCGAATAAAGACCTCGTCGGGAAAGTGGTTAAAGAGAAGAAATAACCCTCACTCAACCCAACGAATATGAACCGCGACCCATCTACAAACGATGGCGCGGTTCTTTTTTTAGGCGGTGAGAGCATAGTCCCAGGACAGCGGGATGAATCCGCTTAGGGGCTGGATCGGCTGGATCAAAGCGACCAAGTCAGGAAGGTTTTTTCAAATGCGATTCGCGCCCTTCGCCTAAGAGGCGAAAACAGAGTAGCGATGGGCAACGTTCATCGGTCCGAATCGGTGGCCACGCCACATCTGTAAGACTTGCACACGTTGCAGATGATTTGCTGAAATCGTTTAATGGGAACTTAGGCGGATTCACCCAGGCAAAAGGCCGAGGTTTAGGCTTCGTTTTTTGCTTTGGTTCACCTTCCCCGTCTGGGACGTTTCACCAACAGGGGAGCGCTTTTTAGCGCCATGGACGGGAGAGTCGAGGTGCTGACAAAACAGCCTATCGAGAGACAATCCATGAAGGAACGCATCATGCTTGAGTTACGCATATGAACCTATTTTTTGTCGATTGAGACGTCTCCTTTTGCACCGAGAGATCTGGCCTGAAACGATTGCACCCACGGACAATTTAGTTCATATCAACTTCATGCAAACGAACGAACATCGCCGCCTGCACGAAGACAAAGAGCGCCAAACCAATTGGAAGCGCTGGGGCACTTATTTATCGGAACGTCAATGGTCGACGGTTCGCGAAGATTATTCACATGACAGCGACAGCTGGGCGTACCTTCCGCACGAACATGCTCGTTCGCGAGCTTATCGCTGGGGCGAAGATGGACTGCTCGGCTGGAGCGATCGCCAATGTCGTTTATGCATGGCGCCAAGTGTGTGGAACCACGCCGATGCGATTCTGAAAGAACGTCTATTCGGCCTCACCAACGCGCAAGGGAACCACGGGGAAGATGTAAAAGAAGAGTACTACTACCTCGATGCGACCCCGACCCACTCCTACGCCAAGGGATTGTATAAATACCCGCAAGCCGCCTTCCCATATAACGACCTGGTCCGACTGAATAACAAGCGAGGCTTACTAGATCGTGAATTCGAGTTACGCGATGCGGGCGTCTTCGCAGAAAACCGCTATTTCGACATTGAGATCGAGTACGCAAAAGCGGGTGCCAACGACATGGTGATGCGGATCACGGCCCACAATCGAGGGCCAGAAGCAGCTCCAATCACCGTCGCGCCGACTCTCTGGTTTCGCAACAACTGGAGTTGGGGCTGCCCGCACGAAGGATGCAGCGTGGCGCCAACCATCCAGCTAGAAAAAGATGGCTCCCTCAAGCTGACCCACGAAGAACTGGGAACCTTTTCGGCTACCGTCTCGAGTGGTGGCACCTTCCTCTTCACAGAAAATAACACCAACAGCCAAGCCCTCTTCGGCTCTGATAACGAAACGCCCTATGTGAAGGACGCCTTCCATCGCTACATCGTGAAGGGCGAGGTCGACGCGGTGAACCCGAAACAAACCGGAACCAAAGTCTGCGCCGTATTTGAGCAGACGGTTGCTGCAGGCGAATCCATCCAGGTGCACATGCGTCTGCGCGAGGGCAGCCCCGCCCCCGCCGAAGGCGCTGAAGCCGACCAAATTTTCACCGATCGTATCGCAGATGCGGATGCATTTTATCAGGCGGTGATTCAAAAAGATCTCGAGCCCCGTGAATTCAGTGTAGCCCGCCAAGCCTACGCAGGTTTGGTCTGGAGCAAACAGTTCTATCACTACATCGTAAAGGATTGGTTGGCAGGTGATGACTGCACCCCCAAACCCCCGCCGCAGCGGAAAAAAGGTCGGAACCATGAGTGGGGGCACGTCTACGCCAAAGACATTCTCTCCATGCCCGATAAGTGGGAGTACCCTTGGTTTGCTGCCTGGGATACAGCCTTCCATATGATCCCTTACGCCAAGATCGACCCCGAGTTTGCCAAGATGCAACTCCTCGTCTTTCTCCGCGAGTGGTACATGCACCCCAACGGGCAGATCCCCGCTTACGAATTCGCTTTCGACGATGTGAATCCACCGGTGCATGCGTGGGCCTGCTGGCGGGTCTACAAGCTCAGCGCAGAGCGCGGTCATCGAGACCACCAATTCCTAGAAGGCGCCTTTCAAAAACTACTGCTCAACTTCACCTGGTGGGTAAATCGAAAAGACGAAAACGGGAATAATTTGTTTAGCGGTGGTTTTCTTGGCTTAGATAATATCGGAGTGTTTGATCGTTCTAGGCCCTTGCCGAATGGAGGCTTTCTCCAACAAGCCGATGGTACAGCTTGGATGGCCTTTTACTGCCTCACTATGATGGCGATTGCACTCGAACTCGCCATCGACCTCGATGGCGAAATCAACAAAGCCTACAGCGACATGGCCTCGAAATTCTTTGAGCACTTTGTGCAAATTTCGGACGCAATGAACGCGATTGGAGACCACGGGCTCTGGAACGAAACCGACGGGTTTTATTATGATCAAATGATTTTGCCGGGCCGAGAGCCGATCTCCCTGAGCGTGCGAAGCATGGTTGGACTCATTCCCTTGCTCGCGGTTGAAGTACTTGAAGCCGAGGTGGTCGACAAACTACCTGGATTCAAAAAGCGTTTTGAATGGTTCATGAAGCATCAGCCCGATCTGGCGCAGCATTTGACCTATCGTGAGAACGGGGATGATCGGCATTGGTTGATGGCGATTCCGAGCGAAGAGCGACTGCGACGGGTGCTCGAGCTCGTGCTGGATGAAAATGAATTTTTAAGCCCGCATGGGGTTCGCTCCCTTTCGAAGCGGCATGAAAAAGATCCCTTCATGCTGGCGGTAGATGAGCGCGAGTACTGGGTCGACTATGTACCCGGTGAAAGCAACTCGCACCTCTTTGGTGGGAACAGCAATTGGCGTGGACCGATTTGGATGCCGGTGAACTTCCTGCTGGCGGAAGCGCTGGAACGCTACGCTCATTTTTATGGTTCTGACTTCAAGGTGAAAGGCATGACGCTCCGAGAAATCGCGCAAGAAATTCACCGGCGCAACGGAAGTCTCTTTGTGGCAGACGATGCAGGTCGCCGACCCGCTCACGGAGAAGACCAACGCTACGCCGAAGACCCGCACTACCGCGACCTCGTTTTGTTTTACGAATTTTTCAACTCCGAAACCGGAGAAGGCTTAGGCGCGAGTCACCAAACCGGCTGGACCGCCTTGGTGGCCCGCTCATTGGAAAAGAAAACGCATACCGGTAAACCACCTGAGTCGAGTTAAGCCATGATCTCGGTAGAAGAAGCGACCCAGTTGGTGTTGGCGCGCGGTCAGGATTTCGGAAGCGAGTCCCTCCCCACCAACACCTGCACCGGTCGTATTCTCGCGGAAGACCTGTATGCGGATCGAGACTTCCCACCCTTCGACCGCGTGACCTTAGATGGCATCGCGATCTCAGCCGATGGGTTTAAAACCAAGCTACGTTGCTTTCAAATCGAAGGCCGTCAGCACGCCGGAGAACCGCCCCGAACACGTCAAGAGCCAGATGGCTGTATCGAGGTGATGACTGGCGCAGTGCTTCCGCTTGGAACCGACCTGGTGATTCCCGTAGAAGATCTTGAGCTTAGGTCTCAAACTGCCACCCTTTGTGAAGGCCGAGAAGTTCAAGCTAGGCAAGGTGTACATCCGCTCGGATCTGATCGCAAAGCCGGTGAATTATTGGTGCCAGCGGGGATTCGAATCAGCGGAGCGGAATTAGGCATTGCGGCCACGTTGGGTAAAAGCCGACTCGCGGTGCGGAAGCAGCCTCGTATCACCATCCTTACCACGGGAGATGAGCTGGTACCGATCGAGGACACACCCCTGCCCTATCAGATCCGTCGCTCGAACGGAGAAAGTTTGCGCGGTATGCTTTCGACTGAAACCGACGCGTTGCAGCTTCGGCATGTGCCAGATGACCCAGTCGCCTTGGAGCAAGCCCTTGTCGAAAGGGTTAACACATCCGACGCGATCCTGCTTTGCGGCGGGGTTTCACGTGGAAAAAAAGACTATGTCCCAGATGTGCTTGCGAAACTCGGGGTGGAGAAAATTTTTCATCGTGTCCGGCAAAAACCAGGAAAACCACTCTATTTCGGTCAAATCGCGAATACGGTTATCTTCGGTTTACCAGGAAACCCGGTCTCCACCGCCTGCTGTGCCATCCGGTACGTCCTGCCATGGATTCGCCAAAGCCAAGGGCTTTCGCCGCTACCCGCATGCATGGCAGGGCTAAAATCAGATCAAACCCCTTCTACGAGACCTGCTCGCCTTGCGTCACTTACTCACTTTCTCCACGGGAAACTACAGCTTGAAAACGGGTGTATTGAGATGTTTCCATTACACGGAAATACCTCTGGAGACCTCGCAAATTTATGTCGGGCAGATGGATTTCTAGAGATTCCAGCTGGCGACTCCCCAATCACTGATCGGGATCAGTTTCGATTTTTTGCTTTTCGTCAGGGCCTGATCGGCACATAAACCGATATGACATTATCGCACTTGGACGCAGAAGGTCGTCCAAGCATGGTCAACGTTGGTGGGAAGCAGCTGAGCGATCGAACCGCGATTGCTCGAAGTATTGTTCGCCTCCCCTTTGATGTAACGCATGCTTTAGAAGAAGGTGACATACGGACCCAAAAAGGCCCCGTATTTGAAACCGCACGACTTGCAGGCATCATGGCCAGTAAACGCACCGCAGATCTCATTCCGCTCTGCCATCCACTTCCGCTTGATCACGTGTCGATCGACATTCAAATGCAGGCAGATGGCCGTGTTTTTATCGACGGAACCGTACGGACCACAGCCAAGACCGGGGTGGAAATGGAAGCACTCACTGCGGTCAGCGTGGCGGCTCTAACCGTATATGATATGTGCAAAGCCCTCTCGCATGACATCCAAATTGAAGCGACGATGCTGCTCGAAAAAACCGGAGGCAAACGGGATTTCCAGCGAGCGGCAGCGCCTGACGCGGAAGAAGAAAACGCATGAAGCAGCGGAAGCACACCAGGCTGGCCAAGCGTAGCACAGGCCTGCTCGCGAACAACGAGTGGTCGGTGGCAGATTTAAGCCCCGAGTCCGCCTATGAATTTCAAGAAGAGCTCTCGAGCGAACTGGGCGATTCCAGCACCATCGGCTTGGTCATCACTGAGGAAGGTATCTATGATGACGGATTAAAAGAAGGGGTTCAGATTGAGCATGTTCGCATGCATGGGCCAGAAGGCACGCTCGACATTACCCCTGAAAGCCCGATGAGTGTTCACCGGATTCGGTACTGGTTAGAAGACTGTGATCTTGTGATCATTGCCGGCCCGAATAACGCGGAACAGCAGATCGAAAAAAATCCTGCGGGTCACTATCGTAGCGACGCGCCCTTGATCAAACAAAGTATCCTCGCCCGCACCCCACTCCTCAAAGGATTGATCCTCGCAGGCGGTGAAAGTTCCCGTATGGGCACCGACAAATCGGTGATGGACTACCATGGCGTTCCTCAGCGCGATCGAGTGGTCGAGTTGATTGCGCCGCATTGTTGCGAGCTCTATTTGAGTTGCAAAACAAAGCCCGAAAACTGCGACCTTCCAGTGATCGAAGATAGTATTTCAGGTTTGGGCCCCATGAGCGGGATCCTATCCGCCTTTCGTACAGATCCAAATGCAGCTTGGCTGGTGGTTGCTTGCGATCTCCCCCATCTCGATGCGGCAAGCATAGACGAATTGGTTCAAGCTCGCTGTCGCAACCGAGCTGGAACCGCCTTTCAAAACCCTGAGAGTGGATTCGTGGAACCGTTGATCACGATTTGGGAACCTCGCATGTACCCAGAGTTGTTACTGTTCATGTCACAGGGGGTGAACTGCCCACGGCGAGCCTTGATGCAGGCGGATGTTCGTATAATTGAACCGAGTAATCCGTGGGCTTTACGGAACGTGAATTCGACTATCGAAGCCGAGCAAGCACGGGCAGAGATCTTGACCGACCGCCCCCCTGACACGCCCTAACACCCTATTTCATCGCGCCGCTTGTGAAGTGTTATGGGCTGCGTCGCACCGACCAAAAAAGACAACCCCCTGCCCCATTGGGAATACTCCGCAGCTGAAAAGCAGCGCCTGGATTATGCTGAATTTGGGGACCAAAGCGTTGCCAATGGTCTTGGGCCAGATCGGTACAACTGTAAATCGTGTATAGGCCTTCCGTATCTAACGGGTAGTGAATACCGAGCGACAGCGATGTTACATCGAAAAGTCATGCTCTAAAAGCACCTGATCCCCCGGCAAAGCTAGGCCACTAAAGTAACAAGCTGGTCTATCGGCGGCCCCGAAACCGCCTACTCCATTCCCCCGTCGTAGGGTGAAGCGAAAGTGGTCGGTTGCGTCAAATTCGAATCCCCATTTATCGCATTGCCCATCTTGATTGAAGTCATTGATATAACTATTGGGGAGCCGTGGAGCCGAAGGCACCCAGCCCAAAAAGCCCCCGCCTGGCTTTGCTTGTGAGGCGTACATATTGAAGGCCGACTGACAATAGAGATCCGCCGGAGCGACCCCATCGAGATCGATGAATTTCAATTCATGAAACGGGCCGGCTAGCGGCAAGGTGGTTTCAGACCTAATGAGAGGGAAAAAGCGGCCATCTCCCATCCCCAAACCGACATAATAAACCGCAAGGGAATTCTCTTGTGCGACAAAGACAAGATCTGGATAGGCATCCTCATTCATGTGTTGTAAGGAGGGGGAAAACGCAGCTCCGAGTGGAGGGCTGAGACTTTCGACCGCACCTTCCTCCAAACCAGTGTCACTCCCAAAATAAGAAACCACATCAAGCTGGGTAGAAAAAATTCGCTTCACAAGCAGGACATCGCCAATCCCATCCGCATTTAAATCTTCCACCAAAATATCCGTAACCTCTTCCGAAGGATAGCTCGTGGCCAACGGTGAGCCTGGGGTACTTTTACCTGTATGATGCGATCGTGAAACGGACAAAGAGGCATTTTCACCCACCGGCAAAGAGACATGTAAGAGGTCAGCGAGCTCGTCTCCGTTAAAATCGCCTGCGAGAGAATAGCTACGCGCTTCCATCCACGGGGCAATAATCTGCTGCTCCTGCACAATCATATCGCCATCAGAAGCCTGTAGAACCTTCGTAATTCGGAGACCAATTTCAGGCTCGTACATGTGTAGCAGGATATCTTGACGCCCATCGCCATTAAAGTCGCCCTGTAAGGAGCTGGTCGTGTCCCACGTATATTTGAGAGAGTTGAATTGGCGCTGTATGGCATACATTTCCATCACCATAGTCGCCATCACATCATAGCTGATCCAAAGTAATCCACCTTCCCCCCAGGCCGTCCCCCAAGAATTAATCAACTTAAACGCTTGGCGGTCGTTGCTGTAGCCGACGATCAACGCACCGTGAGAAGCGAGCCTCCTGCTTGGGTCGTGCGCATTGGTGTAAACCCCATCATGGTTATACGCACCAAAAAAATCAAAGTCGCCTCGAAGCCCTACGAGTACCGGATTTCCCGCAAGCACATTAGCTTGAATATGATTTTTTTGATACCCATCAACGTAGGTCCAACGATCGATCCGGTGCTTCGCCGCTTCACTATGCACACTGGCATTTGGCAGTTCGGAACAGGAAGACTCGTGATAAGGAAACATCGCGTCCGGGGCGACACCTTGGTTTTTCATGAAGTTCAATGTTTTGTAGGGAAGGCTCCCTTGCAAGCACCCAAGCTCTTTGGTCTGGTTATAGACGTAGGCCGGACTGAAGCGCATCGAATTCGGGTCGGCTAAACTTAGTCGGGCTTGAAAATAGGCCGACGCATAGGCGGCACACCAACCAAGACACGATCCTTGGTTGCCCTGATTACCAGCGTGGGATAAAAGCGGCTCCAATCAACTTCGGAAGGGATATCGCTTGGGTCAAAATAGATATCCGGGAACTCCGCATCAGGATAGATTCCTAGCCCAGCGGTAGGCGCGTGGCTGTCAAAGTCATAGGATAGGTCTCCCGGTGGTGCATTTGGGTCAGTGGATGTAAAGGGGTCATAGATTTCACCGTTGGACAACGTCATGTAGCCCGCTGCGGGGAGGTTTTCGTAATGGTAGCTCGAATGAGCCACACTATTCACAAGAATGAAGACCATTGTATACACAATGGCCGAACCCATCCACTTCCACCTGTTCACTAACCCTATCATCCGACTCATCAAGGTAGCAGGATCGATGCCATGTTGGAAATGACAAATATTACAACGGCTTGGAACGATAGAGACCTATAAACCAATATTTTGTTGTACGAAAAAAGGCATATGTACTATTTCGTACACATGCCTTTCTTTGACCTTAGAGTGTAATGAGCCGTTCTAGGCTGACGTGTAAAACGGGATACATCCCGTTATCCAGCGGTTAAAAACCGCCGCTCCTTGGGCTACGCCAATTTTCAAAATGCAGGGTTGAAGGCAAAACAGCCGACAGGTTTTTTACATCAGCTGTTCATCGCCTTCGTCGTCCTCAGAAACACGAAGAACTTCTTCGATCGTCGTATTCCCTTCGAGAACTTTCCGCCAACCGTCATCGCGCAAGGTGCGCATGCCGTTGGTCAACGCGAGCTTCTTGATTTCGGTAGATGATGCACGGTTAATAATCAAGGGGCGGATTGAATCCTCCATCACCAAGACTTCGTAAATACCGGTCCGACCACGGTACCCCGTGCCGCGACATGTATCGCAGCCATTTGGCTGACAGACATTCGAGTCAGGCAATTTCTCGGTAGGAAAATTGAGCTCCTTAAGATCGTAGTTCGTAAGGTCAGCAGGAATTTTGCATTCATCGCAGAGGGTACGTACCAAACGTTGCGCGATCAGGGCTTCCACAGAAGAGGCGACCAAGAAAGGCTCCACCCCCATGTCGACCAAACGAGTGATCGCACCAGCAGCATCATTTGTATGCAAGGTCGAGAACACCAAGTGACCCGTCAACGCAGCCTGAATACTGATCTCAGCCGTTTCTTTGTCGCGAATCTCCCCCACCATAATCACGTCAGGATCTTGACGTAGCATGGTACGAAGCGTCTTGGCAAAGGTAAGACCAATTTCCGGCTTCATCTGCACTTGGTTAATCCCAGCCATTTCGTACTCGATCGGATCTTCTGCGGTGAGAATCCGAATTGTCGAATCGTTGATCGTGGCAAGGTAGGTATAAAGCGAGGTGGATTTGCCCGAACCGGTCGGACCGGTAACGAGGATAATTCCGTGAGGCTTGCGGATCATTTTCTCTACGATAGCCGAGTCATCCGGACCGAGTCCGAGTTTGGCCATACCGAGCATATTTGAGCTCCGCATAAGAAGACGAAGCGAGACACTTTCGCCGTATACGGTTGGCGCGGTTGAAACACGAATATCGATTTCAGAGCCTTTGATCCGAACCGAAATCCGACCGTCCTGCGGCAAGCGTTTTTCCGCGATGTCCATGTTGGCCATCACTTTAATCCGGGTAATAATCCGATCTTGGAAACGCTTGAGCTCGGGAGGAAGCGGGGTCGGGTGAAGAACCCCGTCAATCCGGTAGCGAATCCGGAGGTCTTTCTCTTGTGGCTCGAGGTGAATATCTGTCGCGCCTGACTCGTAGGCTTCCCAGATAATCTGATTCACAAATTTGACCACCGATGCTTCTTCGCCCGTGCTATCGATATCTGCTGCACCGGTGAATTCGAGGTTGGCTCCGAGATCGAGAACATCGTCTTCGTCGGCCATCAAGCCCTCGATAATTTCTCCCCCTACCCCATAAAACTTCTTGGCCGCTTTATCGATGTGTTCATCGCGAGCGAGGGCAAAGCGAATCCGTTTTCCGGAAGCGAGCTGCAAGGCATCGCGCAGACCGGGACGGAAAGGATCATGAGTTGCAACCCGAAGGGTACGTCCGGTATCTTCGATGGGAATCACGTGGTATTGGAATACCGCTTTGGTCGGGAGGCAGTTAAGAATCTCGCGCTCGATCTCTTCGTCCCCGACTTTCATGCACTCGATGCCCATGGATTTAGCGAGCGCAGCGAGGAAATCCTCTTCCGAGGCATAGCCGCGCTGGACAACCGTTTCTGTGATTGACGCGCCTTCGGCCCGTTGGGCGATCAAAAGATCGTCAATTTGCTCTTGAGTGAATATCTCGCACTCTTCGAGGATTCGAGTTAATCGGTTATTGGCTGTGGATGAAATCATGCAGTTTACCTTGTGTTTCGTTCGACAGGATACGTTGCCCCCCGCTGACTGTCAATGGCGCGCCCACAGTGGATTTGGGTTTCGTTGTCGCGCCAATTGCGGATCTTCAAGCGCTGCTCTTGATCTGCCATTGAGTGATCTGCCATTGAGTGGCAGGGCTCGGAATGTTCCCGCCATTGAGTGGCAGAATCGGGGAGGTGAATCCTGAATGCCTGTATTGACGGGGGAAAGCGCTACTTTGTTCAATTTGAAGTCGGCTCGGGGCTATAAGGCTTGTCAGTCTTGGGCTGTGCCGATTAGGATGCGTGTATGAATCAGGAACTTCCACTAATCCCTGGTGGCCTTCTGGTGGTCATTGAAGGCATCGACGGAGCAGGCAAAACCACGCAAGCGAATTTGCTCGCGGAGCGTTTGCGTGCGGAGCATGGCCTCGATGTGATTCAATCCCGTGAGCCCACCAACGGACAGTATGGGATTCAGGTTCGAGAAGAAGGCGCCAAGGGAAACCTCACGGTGGAGCAGGAAATGGCGCTTTTGCTGAAAGACCGCCGCGAGCATGTCGAGACCTTGATTCAGCCCCAGCTTGACCGAGGCGGGATGGTGCTTTTAGACCGCTACTTCTTTTCGAATGCGGCGTATCAGGGATGCCGAGGTGGCGATATTGAAACGATTTTAACCAGCAACATGGCCTTTGCTCCGCTTCCGGACATTGCCTTTTATCTTGATGTCGCGGCCGAAGGCGGGGTCGAGCGGATCTTGCAGCGGGATGGCAAGCAGAACGCGTTTGAAGACAAAGAGCGCCTCGTGAAGTGCCGGAGTATCTTCCGCGATGTGATTGAGGATGCTCGTTTTGCAGCGTTGTTTAGTTCGTACGATGCGACGCGCGGCCCAGAAGACCTGCATGCGGATCTATATGTCGCGACGCTGCGTGCAGCCTTGGGAAAGGCGATTGCGGTGGAAGGCGACTCGACTCGACGGGGTACACTGGTGTCCTGGCTTGACGGCTTGGGCTGATCGCTTGGGCTCATCATCGCGATGACACTTGTTGATTCATGCAGTGAGGATCTGGACTATTGCCTTTGATTTTCAGAAGGCTGTTTGAGGTGATCGCAGCCTGCTTGAATCGCTTTTTTTGTGAAAGATGCCGACGGGGACGTCGGCGTTCCCAGGCTCCTCGTCCGTGGCTTTTCGTCCGAGTCCTTTTGTGAAAGATGCCGACCGGGACGTCGGCGTTCCCAGGCTCCTCGTCCGTGGCTTTTCGTCCGAGTCCTTTTGTGAAAGATGCCGAC